>Ga0308157_10003070_pt1 | contig 25300 bp, 22 predicted proteins | sample PhyBR1_FD_201035 | JGI IMG/M metagenome (GOLD analysis project Ga0308157, IMG submission 201035) | Phyllosphere microbial communities from UC Gill Tract Community Farm, Albany, California, United States - DLSLB.R1 | ecosystem: Host-associated > Plants > Phyllosphere > Unclassified | place: USA...
AGGCGGGAGTTCATTGCACCATCATACTCCTGATGATACAGGTGGTTGATGCGTCGCAAACGCCGCTCAGCGCTAGGGGCGGAGGTGGGCCTTCGCGGCCTGCGCCTCACCTGCCAGCCAGAGCCGGTCCTGCTGAGCTAGTGGCGGGCGCCGACCAGGAATACGACGATGGCCACGCCGGCCGCAATCAGCAGCACCTGGGGAATCGATTCGCGCAGGGTGGCGCGACGCTGCATCTGCGGCATCAGGTCGCTGACGGCGATGTAGATGAAGCCGGACGAGGCAAACACCAGCACATACGGAATCAGGCTGCTGGCGCGGTCCAGCGTGTAATAGCCCAGCAAGCCGCCAGCAATCGCCAGCAGGCTGCACAGCAGATTGTAGACATATGCCCGCGTGCGCGAGAAACCGGCATTCAGCAGCACGATGAAGTCGCCGATCTCCTGCGGAATCTCGTGCGCGATGATGGCCAGACCGGTAATCAGGCCCAGTTGCGGATCGGCCAGGAAGGCGGCGGCGATCAGGATGCCGTCGGTAAAATTGTGCATGCCATCGCCAACCAGGATCATCCAGCCGGCCTTGCCCGCCTCGCTCTTGTCATGCCCGTGATGATGATGGTGGCCGTCATGCTCGTGATGATGCGAATGGCGCAGGATCGCCAGTTTTTCCAGCAGGAAGAACGCCAGCAGGCCAACCAGCAAGGTGGCGAACAGGCTGCGCGGACTGGCCTGCGACTCGAACGCTTCCGGCAGCGCGTGCAGCAGCGAGGTCGACAGCATCAGGCCGACCGACAGGCTGACCATGCGCTCCACCACCTTGGACAGCAAGGTAAACGAGAACACGGCCGCCGCAGTGATGCTCACTACGCCAGCCAGTGTGGTCGCCAGGATGATGGATACGAGTACGGGATCGATGTTATAGCCTCTGATACATGGGCCGGCACGCAGGCCGGGGCGCTATTTTACTCCCCAGCATGCATTTTTGCTGAAAACTGCTTAAATCACCCCATTTTGCTTGAACCAGGCCAGTGCGCGGCCCCAGCCATCCTTGGCGTCGGCCTCGTTGTAGCTCGGTCGGTAGTCGGCATGAAAAGCATGACCGGAGTTCGGATAAATGACGAAAGTGGACTTGTTCGGTCCCCTGGCCAGCTCCGCTTTCATGACGTCGACGGTTTCCAGCGGAATGCCGGTATCCCTGGCGCCGTACAGGCCCAGCACCGGCACACTCAGAGTGCGAGCAACATCGATCGGGTGCCTGGGAAAGTTGGCATTCAAGTCCCCCTTGAGGCGGCCATACCAGGCCACGCCGGCCTTGATCGATGGATTATGCGCGGCATACAGCCAGGTGATGCGGCCGCCCCAGCAGAAGCCGGTGATGGCGATCTTGTCGCCATTGCCGCCGTTGGCCTTGGCCCAGGCGACCACCGCGTCCAGGTCGGTGAAGACTTGTGCGTCCGGCGTGTTGGCGATGATGCCTTTTTGCAGTTCGGCGATCGACGTGACCTTGGTCGGGTCGCCCTGGCGGACGAACAGGTCCGGCGCCAGCGCCAGGTAGCCTTGCTTGGCGAAGCGGCGGGCGACGTCGGCGATGTGCTCGTGGACGCCGAAGATTTCGGAGATCACCAGGATGACTGGCAGATTGGTCTTGCCCTCCGGCTGAGCGCGGTAGACCGGGACGTTCTGGCCGTTGACGGTGATGTTGATGGTGCCGGCAGTGAGGCCGTCGGTATCGGTCCTGATGACGTTTTGCGCCATCACCGGCAGCGTGGCGGCGGCGAAGCCGGTGCCCAGTGCGGTCTTGAGGAAGCCGCGGCGATCGACGCCGTCCGACAAAGGTGTTTTGGCCAGCAAACTTTCCGCATCACGCGTCAAATCGTCCATCGACATTCTCCTTAGTTAACCCCGGAAGCGCCAGGGTTTAGTGTGCTTGATCCCAGTTCGCGCCAACGCCTACTTCGGCAATCAGCGGCACTTTCAGTTTCGCCACGCCGGCCATCAGCTCCGGCAGTTTCTGCTTGATCAGTTCCAGCTCGGCATCCGGCACCTCCAGCACCAGTTCATCGTGCACCTGCATGATCATGCGCGTGCCCAGCTTCTCGGCTTCCAGCCAGTTCTGCACCGCGATCATGGCCAGCTTGATCAGGTCGGCCGCCGTGCCCTGCATCGGCGCGTTGATTGCCGCGCGCTCGGCGCCCTGGCGGCGCGGGCCGTTCGGCGAATTGATCTCCGGCAGCCACAGGCGACGGCCAAACACCGTCTCGACATAGCCGCGCGCCTTGGCTTGCAGGCGCGTGTCCTCCATATACTGCCTGACGCCCGAGAAGCGTGCGAAATAGCGCTCGATATAGCTTTGCGCCGCGCCACGCTCGATGCCCAGGTTGCTTGCCAGGCCGAATGCGCTCATGCCGTAGATCAGGCCGAAGTTGATCACCTTGGCATAGCGGCGCTGCTCGCTCTCCACCGCTTCCGGATCGACGCCGAAGATTTCGGCGGCGGTGGCGCGGTGAATATCCACGCCCTCGGCAAACGCGCGCAGCATGTTGGCGTCTTCCGAAATGTGCGCCATGATGCGCAGCTCGATCTGCGAATAGTCGGCCGACACGATGTGCGAGCCGGCCGGCGCCACGAAGGCTTCGCGGATGCGGCGGCCTTCCTTGGTGCGGATCGGAATATTCTGCAGATTGGGATCATTCGACGCCAGGCGGCCAGTCACCGCCACCGCCTGCGCATAATTGGTATGCACACGGCCGGTTTGCGGGTTGATGCCCTTCGGAAGCTTGTCGGTGTAGGTCGACTTCAGCTTGGACAGGCTGCGGTATTCCAGCAGCACTTTCGGCAGCGGATAATCCTCGGCCAGCTTTTGCAGCACTTCCTCGTCGGTCGACGGCGCGCCGCTAGGGGTTTTCTTCACCACCGGCAGTTTCAGCTTCTCGAAGAAGATTTCGCCGATCTGCTTCGGCGAGCCGAGGTTGAACGGCTGTTCGGCCAGCTCATGCGCCTTGGCTTCCAGTTCGACGATGCGCGCGCCCAGCTCGGACGATTGCTGCGCCAGCAGCGCGGCATCGATCTGCACGCCGTTGCGTTCGATCTTCTGCAGCACCACGGCGGTCGGCAGCTCGATATTTCGGTAGATGAAGTTCAACTGCTCATCCTTCTCCACCTCACCGATCATGTTTTCATGCAGGCGCAGCGTGATATCGGCGTCTTCCGCCGCGTACTCGGTGGCACGGCTGATGTCCACCTTGTCGAAGGTAATCATGCTGGCGCCCTTGCCGCACACATCGACGAACGGAATCGTCGTGTGGTTCAGGTGGCGCAGCGCCAGACTGTCCATGTCGTGCGCGCGGTGCGATTCAAATACATACGATTCCAGCAGCGTATCGTGATGGATGCCTTGCAGCGACACGCCATGATTGGCGAAGATGTGGCTGTCGTACTTCAGGTTCTGGCCGACCTTCAGCTTGCTGGCGTCTTCCAGCCATGGCTTCAGCCTGGCCAGCACGTGATCGCGCTCCAGCTGCTGCGGCACGCCCTGGTAGCTGTGCGCCACCGGGATGTAGCACGCCTCGCCCACCTTGACCGACAACGAAATGCCGACCAGCTGCGCCAGCATCGGCTCCAGCGAGGTGGTTTCGGTATCGACAGCGGTCAACTCTGCGGCGTCGATGCGCGCGATCCACTTGTCCAGCTGTTCTTCGGTGGTGACCGTTTCATAGGTGGCGATGACAGGCTCGGCGAACAGGTCGCCGTTGGCGGAGGCGGCGCCGCCCACCGGGGCATCGAGCGCGACCTTGACGATGGACGCCGGCCCGTTGCCGGCCGCCGCCGCGCCCAGCTCGCGCAGCAAGGTCTTGAAGCCGTATTTGCCAAAGAAATCCAGCAGGGCCGGCTTGTCTTCCTCGCGCGCGATCAGCGATTCGCTGATCGACACCATGTGGCCGCTCAGGTCGCAGTCCAGCTTGACGGTAATCAGCTCGCGCCCCTTCGGCAGCCACGCCAGCGCGTCGCGCAGGTTCTGGCCGACGGCGCCGCTGATCTTGTCGGCGTTGGCGATGACGCCGTCCAGCGAGTCATACGCGCTGAGCCACTTCAGCGCGGTTTTCGGGCCGCACTTGCTGACGCCTGGCACGTTGTCGACGGTGTCGCCGATCAGGGTCAGGTAATCGATGATGCGGTTCGGCGGCACGCCGAACTTGGCCAGCACGCCGGCCTCGTCCATTTTCTCGTTGGTCATGGTGTTGATCAACATGACTTTGTCGTTGACCAGCTGCGCCAGATCCTTGTCGCCGGTGGACACCACCACGTTCATGCCCGCCTTGGCGGCCGCAGCCGACAGCGTGCCGATCACATCGTCCGCTTCCACGCCTTCCACCATCAGGATGGGCCAGCCCATGGCTTTCACCGCTTGGTGGATGGGCTCGATCTGCAGGCGCAGGTCGTCCGGCATCGACGCGCGGGTAGCCTTGTACTCCGGGTACATTTCATCACGGAAAGTTTTTCCCTTGGCGTCGAATACGCAGGCGATGTAGGCAGCCGGGAAATCCGCGCGCAGGCGGCGCAGCATGTTGACCATGCCGTGCATGGCGCCGGTCGGATGGCCGTCGGCGCTGCGCAGGTCGGGCAGCGCGTGGAAAGCGCGGTAAAGATAGCTGGAACCGTCGACTAACAGCAGGGTATTTTGCATAGGTACGTATGAGGATGCTTAGGCGTGAATGCAACATTATCGCAGGTGTTACAATGGATCATACACAAAAAATTCTGCGGCTTTTTCTCTGCTAAAGGCAATTAATCATGAAGCGCATCTCTCCTCTCTGGCCTGCCCTGCTCCTGACCCTGAGCGCCCACACGGCGTTTGCCCAGTCGACGCCGGGCCAGGCCCCGCCCAAACTGGAAAAAATCGAGGAAGTTGCAGACGATGGGGTCACGATCACGTCCAAACAGCAGCAAAAGAGCGAAACCCAGATCTCCGAACGCCGCGACAACAGCGGCAATCCGGTCGAAACCACCGTCAAAAGCGGCCCTAGCACCTACACCCTGAGCCACAAGCAGCCGACCGGCACCGCCCTGCCCGGCGACCGCACCGCCGGCCCACTGCGCGGCGCCCAGTGGACGGTGATGGAATTCGACCTCGGCCAGAAGAAAAAGAAAGCTGCGGAAGAGGAAGCGTCGGACAACGTTCCGCCACCACCGCCGCCACCTGCCCGTTAACACCACCAACAAACCCACTACATTCGCACATGGCAGTCTTTACCCCGGTATCGCTGGAAGATGTCTCCCAGTGGATTACCCAATTTCCGCTCGGCAAAGCGCTTGAGCTCAAAGGCATCAGTTCCGGCATCGAGAACAGCAATTTCTTCCTGACGACCGAGCGCGGCGAGTACGTGCTCACCATCTTCGAGAACCTGTCGTTTGAGCAACTGCCGTTCTATCTCAACCTGATGCGCCACCTGGCCGACCGTGGCGTGCTGGTGCCGGCGCCGATCGCCAACGACAAGGGCGAACTGGTCACCGCACTGCATGGCAAACCGGCCGCCATCGTGACCAAGCTGGAAGGCAGTTCGCAGATGGCGCCGCAGCCGGTGCATTGCGCTGCTGTCGGCACGATGCTGGCAACAATGCACCAGGCCGGCCTCGACTACACGCTGCAGCAACCGAATCTGCGCGGCCTGGAGTGGTGGCATGAAACCACGCCGCTGGTGCTGCCTTACATACCAGAAGACAAGGCGCACCTGCTGAAGGCCGAAGTGCACTACCAGGAAACCTTCGCCGCCTGCCAGACCTACAAGCAGCTGCAAGTTGGCCCGATACACGCCGACCTGTTCCGCAACAACGTGATGTTTGACGGCGAGCGCCTGACCGGCTTCTTCGACTTCTACTTTGCCGGCTGTGATACCTGGCTGTTCGACGTCGCCGTCACCGTCAACGACTGGTGCATCGACCTCGACACCGGCGTGCTGGACGAAGCCCGCGTGCGCGCGCTGCTGGACGCCTACCACGCCGTGCGCCCGTTCACCGAAGCCGAACAGCACGCCTGGCAGGCGATGTTGCGCGCTGGCGCGCTGCGCTTCTGGCTGTCACGCCTGTACGACTACTACCGTCCGCGCGAGGCGGAAATGCTGACGCCGCACGATCCGGGACACTTCGAGCGCATCCTGCGTGAACGCATCGCCAAACCGGCGCCAGGACTGTTCTGATGGAAAAACTTCCCGCACGCGCAGGCTGGCACTGGGTCAAGCAGGGCCTGGACGTATTCCGCAAGCAACCGGGCGCACTGATGGCGCTGTTCTTCAGTTGCATGTTTCTGGCCATGTTGTCGCTGTTCATTCCGCTGATCGGCGGCATGGCGCCCATCGTCCTGGCGCCGCTGTTCAGCGTGGCGCTGCTGCAAGGCTGCGCTGATGTCGATCAGGGCAAGCGGGCATTTCCGCACCTGGTGTTCATCGGCTTCCGCAAGCCGGCGCGCAAGCCGCTGCTGTTGCTGGGCGGCTTGTACCTGCTGGTGATGATGCTGTCGATCGCCATCCTGTCGATGCTGGATGACGGCATGCTGATCAAGATGGCCACGCGGCAGATCCCGATGGACCAGGAGCTGATCGAGAATTCGCGCAGCGCGCTGTTCATCTCGTCGGCGGTGTACATGATAGGCTGGATGCTGAGCTGCCTGGCGGCGCCGCTGATCTACTGGCAGAAAATGGCCATCGGCAAGGCGCTGTTCTACAGCGTGGTGACGGTGACGCGCGACATCAAGGCCTTCCTGCTGACGGCCGTGGTGCTGTTCCTGATGTTCCAGGTACTGACGGCGATCCCGGTCATCCTGTTCAGCTCGGCACAAATCGAGGTGACGGCAATCTTCACCATCTTCCTGATGATGATCGTGCTGATGCATTGCACGCTGTACGCCAGCTACCGCCAGATCTTCGGTACGCCGCCGGCCACGCCGGCGGCGGTGGATCTGAACAAGCCTTAAATCTTCTCCAGCTTGGCGATACTCAGGTCCAGCACCTTCATGCCGGCAGCGCCGAAGTTGATCTGGGCGCGGGCGTTGTTACCGCTGCCCTCGATATTCACAATCACGCCCTCGCCAAACTTGGCGTGGGCCACCGATTGACCGAGGCGCCAGCCGGAACCGGCGGCAGCGGCCTTGCTGGCATTCATCTTCAGCGCCAGCGCGTTATCCGAGCCCACCATCGGCGCCTCGTCCCAGGCCGACTTCTTGGCGCCGAACCAGCTCGGCTGCACTTTCGGCGTCAGCCACTTCAGCGCATCCTCCGGCAGTTCTTCAAAGAAGCGCGACTTCATGTTGTAGCGGGTCTGGCCGTGCAGCATGCGCGTCTGCGCGAAGCTCAGGTACAGGCGCTGGCGCGCGCGGGTGATCGCCACATACATCAGGCGGCGTTCTTCTTCCACACCATCGTGCTCGCGCGAGCTGCTTTCGTGCGGGAACAAGCCCTCTTCCAGGCCGGTGATGAAGACATTGTTGAACTCCAGGCCCTTGGCCGAGTGCACCGTCATCATCTGCACCGCTTGCTGGCCGACCGTCGCCTGGTTGTCGCCAGCTTCCAGCGAGGCGTGCGACAGGAAGGCCGACAGCGGTGACATCACGGTCGCCAGCGGCGCATCGGCGTCGAGGATCTCGAAGCCGTCTTCGTTGACCACGGCGGCGCCGGCCGAGGCTTGCGCCTGCGGGCCGAGGTGCGCCGGCGCGCCATGGCCGTAGCCCTCTTCCGACACGAACTGGGTGGCGGCGCTGACCATCTGCTCCAAGTTTTCGATGCGGTCGGCGCCTTCTTTTTCGGTGGCATAGTGCGTCAGCAACGTCGACTGCTCCAGCACCACGCGCACCAGTTCCGGCAGGGCCATCTGTTGCGTCTCGAAACGCACGCCTTCGATCAGCTTGACGAAGCCGGACAGCGAGGTGCCGCCCTTGCCGGTCATATACGGCACCGCTGCATACAGCGACACGCGATACTGTTCGGCGGCGGCTTGCAAGGTCTCCAGCGTACGGGCGCCAATCCCGCGCGTCGGGAAATTCACCACGCGCAGGAAGGCCGAATCGTTGTGCGGATTGTCCATCAGTTGCAGATAGGCGATCGCGTGCTTGACCTCGGCGCGCTGGAAGTAGCGCAAGCCGCCGTACACGTGGTACGGAATGCCGGCCGAGAACAGCGCATGCTCGATCACGCGCGATTGCGCGTTCGAACGGTACAGCACGGCGATTTCGCTGCGCGAGGCGCCGTCGTGGATCAGGTTCTTGGTTTCCTCGATAATCCACGCGGCTTCGGACAGGTCCGAGTTGGCCTCGTAGACGCGCACCTGCTCGCCATGGCCGGCATCGGTGCGCAGGTTCTTGCCCAGGCGCTTGCTGTTGTTGGCGATCAGCACGTTGGCGGCGTCCAGGATGTGGCCGTGCGAGCGGTAGTTCTGCTCCAGCTTGATCAGGTTCTTGACGTGAAATTCGCGCTCGAAAGCGCTCATATTGCCGACGTTGGCGCCACGGAAGGCGTAGATCGACTGGTCATCGTCGCCCACCGCGAACAGCGCGCTGTGGTTCTGCGTGCCATGGCCGGAGAGCAGCTTCAGCCATTTGTATTGCAGGTCATTGGTATCCTGGAACTCGTCGACCAGGATGTGCTGGAAGCGTTGCTGGTAATGCTCGCGCAGCGGCTGGTTGCGGCTCAGCAGCTCGTAGGTGCGCAGCAGCAGCTCGGCGAAATCCACCACGCCTTCGCGCTGGCACTGGTCGTCGTACAGCTGGTACAGCTCGACCTTCTTGCGTTCATCCGCATTGTACGGATCGATCTTGTCGGCGCGTAGGCCGGAATCTTTCGCGTTGTTGATGAAGTACATGATGTCTTTGGGCGGAAACTTCTCGTCATCGACGTTTTGCGCCTTCAGCAGGCGCTTGATAGCCGACAGCTGGTCCTGCGTATCGAGAATCTGGAAGGTCTGCGGCAGTGCGGCGTCGCGGTGATGGGTGCGCAGCAGGCGGTTGCACAGGCCGTGGAAAGTGCCGATCCACATGCCGCGCGTATTAATCGGTAACATGGCGGACAGCCGTGTCAGCATTTCTTTGGCGGCCTTGTTGGTGAAGGTCACCGCCAGGATGCCCGAAGGCGACACCTGGCCGGTCTGGATCAGCCAGGCGATGCGGGTGGTCAGGACACGGGTTTTGCCGGAGCCCGCGCCCGCCAGGATCAGGGCGCTCTGCGCGGGCAGCGTCACGGCAGCGAGCTGCTCGTCGTTGAGATTGTGGAGAAGATTTTGCATCCCGTGATTATACCGGGATGCCCGGCTTGCCTCAGGTTGACGGCGTAACAGGAATGGCCTTGCCGTTCTGCTGTGCTTCGCGGATCACCTCGCGCAGCGTGCGCTCGGCCACGCGGGTGGCCTCCGCCTGCTGGCGGCCCAGTTCGCCCATGCGCTGGCCCAGTTCCGCCATCGGCTTGTGCAGCGCGTCCATCTTGCGGCCCAGTTCGCGCGTGGGTTGCTCTGTGGCAGCCATCTTGCTGGCCAGCGCCGACAGGTCGCGCTGGTAGAGCGCCATCTGCTTGTTCAGCGGCGCCATTTCGGCACGCAGCTGCTCCTGGCGCTCGCGGAAGCTGCGCAGGTTTTCCTTGCTGGGATTGGCTTCGACCTCGCGTCCGGCCTGCTCCATGCGGCGGCCGACCGCCTCCTGCTGACGGGCGACGCGCTCGATCAGGCGCTGCTGCGCTTCCAGTTCCCGCTGCGGGCCGCGTTCGGTGGCGCCGACCAGGCTGTCCATTTCGCGTGCGGCGGCGTCGATTTCCTTGCTGTGCACGTCCATCCTGCGGCCCTGCTCGTCCATCAGCGCGCCGATGCGGTTGGGTTCCGCCCATGCCTGGTTGGCCTTGGCCACCAGCGTGGGTTCGTGGATGATGTAGGCCTTGCTGCCGTCGCGGAACCAGATGAAGTCGGTGCTGTAGCTGCGGCGCATCTTGTCGACCGCCACCAGGTCGCCACGGCTGGCCGAGACGATCATGCGGTCCTGCTTGTGCGGCACCAGCGCATACGACAGGCCGGTGGCGCGGTCGTTGTAATTGAGGCGCTCAAACTTCATGGAGATCGGGGCAGCCGCGACTGGTGCGACTGGTGGCGCTGGCACGACGGGAACCACCGGCGCGACGACCGCGACGTTAGCTGGCTGCAGCACGGTGACCGGGCGCGGTGCGGGCAACTGCTGTGGCAGCGCAGCCGTTGCCGGTGCGGCCAAGGGGGCAGCAAGTGCTGCAAGTGCTACAGGCGCTGCAAGTGCTGCGGGTGCTACAGGTGCTGCGGGTGCTACAGGTGCTACAAGTGCTGCGGGTGCTACAGGTGCTGCGGGTGCTGCGTGTTCTGCGGGGGCAGCGGGTGCCGCAGGGGCGGCCGGGGCTGGCTTGGCGAGGAGTTCTGCGACAGAGGCGGCGTCCGCTGCATTGGCCGGGGCGGCTGGATCAGCTGGCGTGACGGGAGCGACGGGAGCGGCGGCCTCGACCATCATCGGCGCGGCTGGTGGGGCGGGCGGGGCTGGTGGTTGCGGCGTGGCGTGCGCGTAGAACACTGCGCCGGCGGCGAACAGGCCGGCCAGCGGCACAGCCAATCTCCAGCCGACTGGTTCTACATCCGGGCGCAGCAGGCGTTTAATACGAGACATGAGATTTCCTCCGTGAGCCGCATGGGCTAGTTGTGTTGTATCGAACTGGAACTGATCCAGTTGCGACAGGGCTTGCGCCAGCTTTTGCGGCTGGCCGAGCATACCCACGGCCAGGTCGTCGGCGATTTGTTCCCGCTCGATCCGTATCCTGCGCGATATAGCCCAAACACTAGGGTGATAGAACAGCACGATCTCGATCGCGCTTTGTAGGAGGTTGACCAGATAGTCATGACGTTTGATATGTGCCAGCTCGTGCGCCAGCAGCGCTTCCAGCAGGTCGGCCGGCATGCCGGTGACCAGCGCCGCCGGCACCAGCACGATCGGCTTCCAGCAGCCGGCGGTAATCGGGCTGTCGAGTTTGTCGGCGACGCCCAGCCGCACGTGCTGCTGCATGCCGAAGCGGCGCGCCAGCTCGGACAAGCGGCGCTGCCAGTAAGGATTGGTGGTGTATTCGTCCGGCCGCGTGCGGTCCGCAACCCATTTCAGGCCGATCGCCAGGCGCAAGGACATCAGCGCCGCGCCCGCCAGCCACAGGCCGACGATCCACGGCAGTTGACGGCGCATGGTTGCTTGCACGGCATCCAGTGTGCTGTCGCTGACCAGCGTTGGCAGCGATAGCACGGTAGCGGCGACGCCGCCATCACTGCCAGCAACCACCACAGCCATCGTTGCAGCCTCGCCCGCATTAGCATCGGCCAGTTGAACGACAATGCTCGACAACGGCAGTGCGATGCACAGCAGCATGCCGGCGCATGCGACAGCGTAGCGTGTCTGCGGACGCGCCTTGCGCAGCAGTTGCATGGCCAGCGCCACGCCCCAGCCGATCAACAGGCCTTGCCAGACGAAATGCAACAGCGCCCAGCCAGTCGCGGGCACAAGTGCTTGCAGCAGGAAGGTCAGATGTGGGCTCATGGATGTAGAATAAGTTATCTAGATTGCGAAGTCTAGAACTTTTTTTCTACATCCATGAGGATGTGCGTTTAGTACAGCACGACAGAGCGGATCGACTCGCCGCTCTTCATCAGATCGAAGCCCTGGTTGATATCTTCCAGCTTCAGGCGGTGGGTAATCAGGTCGTCGATATTCAGCTTGCCTTCCATGTACCAGTCGACGATCTTCGGCACATCGGTACGGCCACGGGCGCCGCCAAAGGCCGAGCCTTTCCACTCGCGGCCAGTCACCAGCTGGAACGGGCGGGTGGAGATTTCCTGGCCAGCCGCCGCCACGCCGATGATGATCGACTTGCCCCAGCCTTTGTGGCAGCACTCCAGCGCCTGGCGCATCAGCGTGGTGTTGCCGACGCACTCGAAGCTGTAATCGGCGCCGCCGTCGGTCAGCTGGATAATGTGGTCCACCACGTTTTCCACTTCATTCGGATTGATGAAATGCGTCATGCCGAACTTGCGCGCCATTTCCTGACGGGCCGGATTGATATCCACACCGATGATCTTGTCGGCGCCCACCATCTTGGCCGCCTGAATCACGTTCAGACCGATGCCGCCCAGGCCGAACACCACCACATTCGCGCCCGCTTCGACCTTGGCGGTGAACAGCACCGCGCCCACGCCGGTGGTGACGCCACAACCGATGTAGCAAACTTTATCGAACGGCGCATCTTCGCGGATCTTGGCCAGTGCGATTTCCGGCACCACGATGTAATTGGAGAAGGTCGACGTGCCCATGTAGTGATAGATAGGCTTGCCGTCAATGGAGAAGCGGCTGGTCGCATCCGGCATCAGGCCCTTGCCCTGCGTGGAACGGATCGACTGGCACAGATTGGTTTTCTGCGACAGGCAGAATTTGCACTGGCGGCATTCCGGCGTGTACAGCGGAATGACGTGGTCGTCTTTTTTCAGCGATTTGACGCCGGGGCCGACGTCCACCACGATGCCCGCGCCTTCATGGCCCAGGATCGCCGGGAAGATCCCTTCCGGATCAGCGCCGGACAAGGTGTAGTAATCGGTATGGCAGATGCCGGTGGCCTTGATTTCCACCAGCACTTCGCCTTCGCGCGGGCCGCCCAGCTCGACTTCTTCAATGGTCAGGGGCTTGCCCGCTTGCCAGGCAACGGCTGCTTTGGTTTTCATGATGTTCCTTTCGCGTTGGAACATCATGATAACAAATCCTTTGTGCAGATAAGGCTGTTTACCTGCAATGCAGTGACGTTAAAGATCGAGCTTTTGTTGCGCTGAAGCGGGATTCTCCGGCAAGTCGTCGACGGACAATGTCTTTAGCCCGAGCAGTTCAGCAAACTTTCTTAGCCCAGCATCTTCAGAGTAAATCGTCGTCGCTCCGTTGCACTTTGCAATTGCAACGATCTGGTGATCGAACTTAATTTTCTGCCATGGAGCGTCTGGCTGCGCAGCCCTTTTGTCGTGCGAGCGAATAGCGTCAGCGACACTGATAGAGCATTCCAACGCAGCCTTCTCATCGAAAGAAGCAATGAGAAACGCTGACTTGCCTTTGAAGTTGGCCACGACTTCCGGGTTCGCCTTGACATAGAATTCCGCAAGCGCAGGAGTCGGGATGAGGATCTTGGTCTTCGTTTTTTGCAGAGTGGCGATCAGATAGTCCAACTTCTCCCGCTGACTATCCGGTGTCCTTGCATCAAGAAGCTTGATGAGTATCCCCGCATCGAAGAGCACCATCAATCAGATCCCCGTATGTGATGGTGTTCTTTGATCGGATCATCTAGTTCGTTCCAGCCGTTGCCTTTCGTATTGCGTGCAGCATTCACTATGTCAACGATCGGCTTCTCATCCAACGCTTCCCATCCGGTGATCTTGAACTTTTCCAAGGTCCACGCGCCATCCTCGCCACGCAGCCAGTCCCCTTGCCCTGCAACCCGGATTGGGTTCGAAAGATACTCTTTGATAAGCTCACGAGCCATTTCGCTACTTGCCTCGCACTTATGGATGCTGCCATCCATGTCCTTGAGCCATACTGGCACCGTGTTGTCCTTACCACCGATACGGATAACTACGCCATCAAGCAAACCTACCTCTTTCACTCGGTAGATTTTTTGAACCGGTGTATTCCTGCCCGGGAAAGCCAGAATCACGGCTCCCTGCGGATACTTGATTTCCCCCACTGCCTTATCGGATTTCAGCATGCCGTTGAGATTTTGGTAGGCTTTTTTCAGGTCATCAGGGGCGGCGTTGTCATGTACCAGACGTAAGCGGGACTCCACCGCGTCCGTAGCAGACTCATCCACAACAGCTTTTAAGATCGCACTTCCGGAACGAAGCTCTTTAAAATGTACCGACGGCTCGCTACCATACAGCGCCGCCAGCTCGCTCATATACTCGGCGAGCCGGGACATCGGAATCGTCTCCGGCTTAAAAACGTCTATGCTGAATTCAAGTGATTTAGATGTTTCCATGGCATCACCATACTACAGGTTGGGGACTCGGGAAGCATGCCTGTCTGTGTACACAGTATGAATCGTAGGCACGCAATGTCAACTCATTGGCCCGTCACCACGTCTTCCACAAAACAACAAGGGCTTACATCGCTGTAAGCCCTTGTTTATACGACGCAGCTACCGCTCAATCAGTCGTGGAAAGCGTCCACCACTTTACGCTGGCCCAGCATGAAGGCGTCGGCCACGTGACGCAGCGGCGCCACATCGACATCCGACTTGCCGGCGCGGATGATCTCGGCGAAGCGCTGGTACAGCGATGGGTACTCGGCTTCCTTCTCCAGCTGCTGTTCGGCGCCGTTGATCCACAGGCGCGCGCCGCCGTCGGCCAGCTTGACTTCGCCCTTGGCGGTGGTGACGACGATATCCCAGCTTTGCTTGCCGGTCTGGCGCCAGTCGAATTCGGCATGCACCTTGATACCATCAGCATCCTGGAAGTGCAGGTCGGCGCCGATCGGCGCGTCGCGGTTTTCCGGGAATTCCAGCGCGGCCCTGGTCAGGAATACCGCCGCTGGCAAGATTTCGGTGACGATCGACAGCGCGTTGATGCCCGGATCGAACACGCCCAGGCCGCCCGCCTGCCAGATCCAGTCCTGGTTCGGGTGCCACTGGCGCACGTCTTCTTTCCAGATCACGTGCATTGCGGTGGGCTTTTCGACCGCCAGATACGCCTTGGCCGGCTGCACGCCAGGTGCATAGCGCGAATGCCAGCTGGCGAACAGGCTGACGCCCTGCTCTGCTGCAAAGGCTTCCAGGTCAGCCACTTCCGACAGCGTGGCGCCCGGCGGTTTTTCCAGGAATACGTGCTTGCCGGCGGCTAGCGCCTTGCGCGCGGCGGCATAGCGGTATTGCGGCGGCATGCACAGCGAGACGGCTTCAATGTCCGGACGCGCTTCCAGCATCGCTTCGATGGTCGGGAAGCTCGGCACCTTGTCGATGGTGTTGTTGCGGCTGGCGGTCGCGACCAGCGCGTAATCGCCATTGGCGGTAATGGCTGGCAAGTGCTGGTCGTAAACGATCTTGCCCACGCCGACGATGGCGAGTTTGATAGGTGACGTCATCTGTGTGTGTCCTGTTTGAGTTGATCCGGCAGACTATCACTTCCGCCAGTCACGCAACAAGATCAGAGCAGCGTCACCTTGTATTTATTATCAATAACGCGATTATTGGGGTTCAACCGGCATCGCAGGGCCGACGCCCAGCAGGTCGGACACCGTGCGCCACAGCTGGCGCGGCGAGGTCCATGGTTTCGGCAGGAAGGCGCTGCCGGCGTTGTGCTGCTCCGGATGGCGTGCCGAATACATCAGCACACGGGCTTCCGCCTGCAACACGCGCACTTCCGGCAGCAGGTCGGTGCCGTCGCCATCCGGCAGGTCCGGATCCAGCACCACCAGCGCGAATTTTTCAGTGCGCAGCAATTCCTGCGCGGCAGCCAGCGTCGGCACGTGGGTCACTTGCGTTTCCGGCACCAGCAAGGCGGCCAGCACCAGTGCCGAGTCGTGGTCGCTGTCGATGTGCAGCACACGCGGCGCGGTGGCAAAGATGGAAAAACCGATGGCGCCACCGGTTGCTACGGTGAACGGGCGATAGGTGCTGCTGGGCAGATCGTTGGTCATGGCTGTCTCCGCTTGGAAAGCTCACTGCAAGCTCGGCGGAGTTGGGCCGAAGGAATCGGGGGTGGCGCAGGGTACAGGCGCTCATTGAGACGACAGGCGCAGATTGGGGCCCTGTCGCTGCTGAGGCAGGCGGATAGGATTTATCCGCCGCTCAGACAGTAGTGTATAACAAAAATGCCGCAAGACAAGAAAAATTGCCTTGGACGTTTACTTTTTCAGACGATGGTTGAATGCAGCATGCAAGCTGTTGAGCGTCTCTTCAGCCGCCAGCAACTGGTCCGCCACCTCGTTGACCTTGCGGCGGTTGGAGCGGGCGTGATCGCGCAGCACCTCGAACGCGGTGTTGCGGTCGGTCTGGAATTTGCACATCAACAGGCCCACGGCCAGGCTGGTTTCGCGGCCGGCGGCCAGTGCGGCATTCAGGTTCAGCTCGGTGCGGCGCAGTTGACGGATTTCGTCGGCGCGCGCCAGGCCGGCGGCAAACGCCGGCATCAGCTGTTTCTCATCGACCGGCTTGACCAGGAAGCCCACCGCGCCGTACGAGGCGGCCTGCTTGCCGGCGTCGGCATCGCCACGGCCGGACAGGAACATGAACGGCACCGAGCTGGTGGCGTGCAGTTGCTTGGCCAGTTCCAGGCCATTCATGCCGGGCATGTGGATATCGAGCAGGGCCAGGTCGGGTTCGCGCTGCGCAATCAGTTGCAGGGCTTGCTCTGCCGAGGATGCCTTGGCGACGTCGTAGCCGGCATGGCCGAGCACTTCGCCGAGGAAGTCGAGCAGCAGGGGATCGTCATCGACGATGAGAATCAGGCGCTTCGGGCTGATAGAGGATAAAGGCATAGGGTCGGCAACCTTGGGCTAATACTAACGGCCCCATTATAAAGCCGAAAACCGTCCACACTTCAAGCGTTTTATTGCTGCTTGAAAAGCGTATTGAACTCGACGACCGCCCGCGCCACACTTTCAGCTTGATAGATGCTGCTGATCGCGGCCACCATATTGGCGCCGCGCGCGACCAGCGGCGCGGCGTTTTGCGGCGTCATGCCGCCGATGACGACCGTGGGCACACGGATGACTGCGCTAGCCTGGCCGAGGATGGCGGGAGGCGTGGTGACAGCGTATTTTTTTACGCGCGAAGGATAGAAGCCGCCGAAGGCGACGTAGCTGGCGCCGGCCTGCTGCGCTTGTATCGCGCGCGGCAGGTCGCCGTAGCAGGAAGCGCCGATGAGTTTGCCGGCACCGAGTTGCGCGCGGACGGCGGCGACTTCAGCGTCGGTGCCGCCGAGATGCACGCCATCGGCGTCCAGCTGTGCGCACAGGTCGACATGGTCGTTGATGATGAACGGCACCTTGTAGCGGCGGCACAAGGCCTGCAAAGCGGCGGCCTGCTCCGCACGCATTGCCGGGCTGGCGTCCTTGTGGCGGTATTGCAGCAATGCGTTGTGGCCGGCTTGCATGGCTTGCTCGCTGAGGTGCAGCAGACGGTCGGTGTCGTCCCAGTTGGGCGTGACGAGGTAGAGTCCTTGCATGGTGTGTTCCTTGGTTTAGCGTAAGGGAATGCGCTGGCCTGGTGCGATGGCGTAGGCGTCGCGCAGCGCGTGGTAGACGTAGTGTTGGGCGTGCTCCAGCGCCACTGCGGTCGGCATGCCAAGTGCGAGCTGGCCGGCGATGGCTGATGCCAGCGTGCACCCGCTGCCGTGAAAGGCGCCATCCAGACGGGGCCAGCGCCATGCGCGTGGCGCGTCCGGGCCATACCAGCGGTTGGCTACTTCGTCGCCCTCGCCATGGCCGCCGGTGATGAGAACGTGGCGGCAGCCGCGTGCGCGCAGGATTGCTGCTTGCTCGTCGGCTCGGGTGGCGTCGGTGAGTGCCTGTGCTTCGGGGCCGTTAGGCGTGAGCACGGTGGTCAGCGGCAGCAACGGCGCCAACGCCAGCACGGCATCGTCGCGCGACAGCAGGTCGCCATGGCCGCTGGCCAGCACAGGATCAAGTACCACCGGCAGGTCGTGCAGCACCGTCTGCCGGCGTTCGCGGAGCCAGGTGATGAACTCGGCGATCGCTTGTGCGTTGGCGGCGCTGCCGGTGATGCCGATCTTGATCGCGGCGATCGCGATCTTATCGGCCAGGGCGCGGGCCTGGCGCAGCACCAGTTCCGCGTCCACCGGCTGCACGCCATACACGCGGTCATTGTCCTGCACCGTCAGCGCCGTGCAGACGGTCAGCGCATGCGCGCCCTGCCCGGCAATCGCCTGCAGATCCGCCGTCAAGCCGGCGCCGCCGGACGGATCGAGCCCGGCAAACACCAACACGCACGGCCGCTCCTCGGCGGCGACGGCAACGCCGGCAGCCGCCAGCCCGCGCGATGACGATGTGGCAGGCGACATCATGCCAGCCGGCCGGCCATCGGCGACGATGGCGAGGCAGCGAACTTGCGCGGGATACGCCCCGCCAGATAAGCCTCGCGGCCTGCCTGCACGCCCAGCTTCATGGCCCGCGCCATGCGCACCGGATCCTGCGCGCCAGCGATGGCAGTGTTCATCAACACACCGTCGCAGCCCAGCTCCATCGCAATCGCCGCATCCGACGCCGTGCCCACACCCGCATCCACCAGCACCGGCACCTGCGACTGCTCGATAATCAGCGACAGGTTCCAGGGATTCAGTATCCCCATGCCCGAACCGATCAGCGACGCCAGCGGCATCACCGCCACGCAGCCGATATCTTCCAGCATGCGCGCCTGGATCGGATCATCGCTGCAATACACCATCACATCGAAACCATCCTTCACCAGCTCGCGTGCGGCGACCAGCGTTTCAGGCATGTTGGGGAACAAGGTCTTCTCATCGCCCAGCACCTCCAGCTTCACCAGCTTATGCCCGTTCAGCAGTTCGCGCGCCATCTGCAAGGTGTAGACCGCATCCTTCGCCGTGTAGCAGCCAGCGGTATTCGGCAGGATGGTGTACTGCGACGGCGGCAGCACATCCAGCAACGATGGCGCCTTCGGATCCTGGCCGATATTCACGCGGCGGATCGCCACCGTAATAATCTCCGCCTCGGCGGCATCGGTCGCCTCGCGGGTCTGCTGCAAATCCTTGTACTTGCCGCTACCAACCAGCAAACGCGATTGATACGTCTTGCCTGCAATTTTCAATACATCATTCATCTCACATCTCCAATCAGCCGCCACCGATGGCGCGCACAATATCCACTTTGTCCTGCGCCTGCAGGACGCGTTCCGGCCACTGCTGGCGCGGTACCACGGCGCGGTTGACCGCCAGCGCCAGCGCCTGGCCGCCCAGTTCCAGCGCATCCACCAGCTGGTGCAAGGTCTGCTGCGCCGGCACGCGGTGCGGCGCGCCATTCAATTCGATCTCAATCATGATTCAGGCCTTGCTATACAGTTCTGCGCCGTTCTTCATGAACTCCACCGCCTTGACCTGCATGCCATTTTCCGCATACGCGCGTACTTCCTGCGTGATCTTCATCGAGCAGAAGTGCGGCCCGCACATCGAGCAGAAATGCGCCACCTTGGCCGAATCCTTGGGCAAGGTCTCGTCGTGGAACTCACGCGCCTTGTCCGGATCGAGGCCGAGATTGAACTGGTCTTCCCAGCGGAATTCAAAGCGCGCCTTGGACAAGGCGTTGTCACGGATCTGCGCGCCCGGATGGCCCTTGGCCAGATCGGCCGCATGCGCCGCGATCTTGTAGGTGATGATGCCGTCCTTGACGTCGTTTTTATCCGGCAGGCCAAGGTGCTCCTTCGGCGTCACATAGCACAGCATCGCCGTGCCATACCAGCCGATTTGCGCCGCGCCGATGCCCGAGGTGATGTGGTCATAGCCTGGTGCGATATCGGTGGTCAAAGGCCCCAGCGTGTAGAACGGCGCCTCGTGGCACTGCTCCAGTTGCAGGTCCATGTTTTCCTTGATGAGCTGCATCGGCACATGGCCCGGCCCCTCGATCATCACCTGCACGTCGTGCTTCCAGGCGATCTGCGTCAGTTCGCCCAGCGTTTTCAGCTCGCCCAGTTGCGCCTCATCGTTGGCATCGTAGATCGAGCCCGGACGCAGGCCATCACCCAGCGAGAACGCCACATCGTAGGCCTTCATGATTTCGCAGATCTCGTCAAAGTGCGTGTACAGGAAGGACTCCTGGTGATGCGCCAGGCACCACTTGGCCATGATCGAACCGCCGCGCGAGACGATGCCCGTCATGCGCTTGGCGGTCAGCGGCACGTAGCGCAGCAGCACGCCGGCGTGGATGGTGAAGTAGTCGACGCCCTGCTCTGCCTGCTCGATCAGCGTATCGCGGAAGATCTCCCAGGTCAGGTCCTCGGCCTTGCCGTTAACCTTCTCCAGCGCCTGGTAAATCGGCACCGTGCCGATAGGTACAGGCGAATTACGAATGATCCACTCGCGCGTTTCGTGAATATGCTTGCCGGTCGACAGATCCATCACCGTATCGCCGCCCCAGCGGATCGACCATGTCATCTTCTCCACCTCTTCGCCGATCGACGATGTCAGCGCCGAGTTGCCGATATTGGCGTTGATCTTGACCAGGAAATTCCGGCCGATAATCATCGGCTCCACCTCCGGGTGGTTGATGTTGGACGGGATGATGGCGCGGCCGCGCGCGATCTCTTCGCGCACGAATTCCGCCGTGATCTCGGCCGGAATGCTCGCACCATAAGCCTGCCCTGGATGCTGGCGCCCCATCAGTTCCGCCAGCCGCTGTCCATTCGGGCCGGAGACTTTCAGGCTCTCGATATACTCCTTGCGACGCAGATTCTCGCGGATGGCGACAAATTCCATCTCCGGCGTGATGATGCCCTGGCGCGCGTAATGCATCTGCGTGACGTTGCGCCCTGCGCGTGCGCGGCGCGGCTTGCGGTGCAGGTTGAAGCGCAATTCCTCCAGCGCCGGATCGGCCAGCCGTGCCTGGCCATACGCGGAAGTCGGGCCATCCAGTTCCTCGGTATCGTCGCGCTCCAGTATCCACGGCAGGCGCGGCGTGGCGTCCAGGCCGGAACGGATATCGATCTGCGCATCCGGATCGGTGTACGGGCCGGACGTATCGTAGACGTAGACCGGCGGATTGGCCTCGAAGCCGAACGAGGCCGGCGTATCGGCCTGCGAGATGGCGCGCATCGGCACACGCAGGTCGGCGCGGCTGCCTTGCACATAGATCTTGCGGGAATTGGGAAGTGGCTGTATCGCTGCCTCGTCCACCGTGGCGGTGGCGGACACGAATTTCAGGTTGGCGTTCATTTGGCTCCTTTGTTGGGCTACAGGAGCCAGCAAAGGAGGTTGGACGACCACCTGCACCATCGGTGCGCGGCAGACATCCTAAGCTTCCCTTCGCTGGCATTATCCAGATCAGGTTCGGAGGGTATTTCTCACCCGCGTCGCTCACACGACGCAGGACCCCTAGCGTTTGCCACCTTGCGGCAGCGCGACGATTATAACCGTGTCGTCATCAAAGTGGCAAAAATCCCACATTCAGCGAGCAAGTGCTCAGGTATAGTGTCCTCATGCTACACAGCAACGCTCAACACCCTTCCACTCCGCCGCCACGCCGTCTGCGCCTTCTTGCCGCCTTGTGCATGGCACTGTGCCTGGCGTCGGGGCTGGATGCGCGCGCCGACAACGGCGAGCGCTGGGACAGCATGTCCTTCACCGCGTTCAAGCGCTACGTGCACAACGACATCAGCAGCGGCCTGTGTTTTGCGCAGGACCGCCAGGGCTTTGTATGGATCGGCACCCAGGCCGGCCTGGTGCGCTGGGATGGCAACCGCCACGTCAAGTATCTGGCCGACGCGCGCGACGATGCCCTGCCCGACAGCTATGTCATGAGTGTGCACGTCGATACCCAGGGACGCCTGTGGGCCGGCATGAATTCCGGCGGCCTGGTGCGCTACGATCCTGAGCACGACAACTTCATCCGCTACCGCGCCAGTCCCACCGGCCTGCGCGACCCGCGCGTGGCGGCGATGGCCGATGACGGCGTCGGCGGTCTGTGGATCGCCACCGGCAGCGGCCTGGAACACCTGGCAGCGGACGGAAAATTCAACCGCCTGGGCGACGACTACGGCGCCGCCGCGCTGCCCGATGGCGGCATCGACGCGCTGCTGCACGACGCCGACGGCGGCCTGTGGGTCGGCACGCGGCGTGGACTATTCCATCTGAAACAGGGGCAAGCGGGGCGGCAGATTCTGCTGGGCGGCAAACCCAATATGCCGATCAGCTCAAGGACAGCGAGGGCCGGCTGTGGATCGGCAGCCGCAACGGTGGCGCTTTCGTCATCGCGCCAGGGGACACGGCTGCGACGCCGGTGCATGAAAGCGCTCCGCAGGCGACGCTGCACGGTGAGCGGATATCGGCAATCGTCGAAGCGGCGCCCGGCGAAATCTGGTTCGGCACCAATGGCGCCAACGGCGGCATCGTCGTGTACGACGTGCAGCACCACAGCTCGCGTCGCATCCGCCACCGCGCCGACGCGGCCGACAGCCTGGCCGACAACGATGTGATGGCCATGTTCCGCGAACGCAGCGGCATCATCTACGCCTCCAACATGGCCGGCATCAGCCAGCATGCGCCGCAGCCGGACGCAGTGGCCACCATCCGCTACCTGGACGCCGGCCGCAGCGGGATTATCAGCGTGCCCAGCACCCTGGTCACGCCCGACGGCCGGCTGTGGCTGGGCATGATTAACGGCGGTATCGCCATCGTCGATCCGAAGCACGGCCTCAGCCGGTGGCTGCTGGCCAGTAACGGCATGCCGCAAGGCCGCGTGCTGACGATGGCTGCCGGGCCCGGCGGCGAGGTGTATATCGGCACGCAGAACGGCCTGTACCGCGCCGCCGCCGATGGCAGCCACGTGCAGCGGGTCAAGCTGCCGCAACGGCGTAACGAAGAGGAAGTGTGGGCGCTGGCGGTCAGCGGCAATACGCTGTGGATGGGTGGGCTGGATGGCGTGTGGGCGCTGGAACTTGGCCAGCATGGCGTGCAGCGCCTGCTGCGGCATGAAGACAAAAGCCTCGGCGATCCGCGCGTAACCGCCATTCTGCCGATCGGCAACGATGTCTGGGTGGGCACCCGCACCGGCCTGGCAAGGGTGGGCGTCAACGAGGTCGAGGCAATCCCCGCCGACCTGTCGACGCCGGACCGGCTACCGCCCGGCTATGTGTCGTCGCTGCTGCTGGATGACCAGGGACGGCTGTGGCTGTCCAACTTTGGCACCGGCGTTGTCATCCTCGAACGCACCGATGCCGACGGCCGGCGCCGTTTCCGCCGGCTGGGCATGCAGCAGGGCTTGCCCGACAGCGGCGGCAACAAGCTGCTGCAAGACCGCCAGGGCATGATCTGGGCCAGTACCGACGCCGGCCTGGCGCGCATCGATCCGCGCACGCTGGAGATCAAACCGCTCGGCCCTGGCGAAGGCGTGCACGTGCCGACCTACTGGACCAATTCCGGCACCGTCACCGCCTCCGGCGACTTGGTGTTTGGCGGCCTGACCGGCATCACCGTGGTCAAGCCACAGGCGCTGGAAAGCTGGCGCTATGTGCCGCCCGTGGTGGTCACACGCATCGTGCTGAACGACAAGGACATTCCGTTCGCTGCCTACAACCAGGGCCGGGGCGCCAAGGCGACGCCGATCGTCGTGCCGACCACCGCGCGCGAACGCGGCTTTTCGCTGGAGTTCGCTGCGCTCGACTACACGGCGCCGGAACGCAACCGCTACGCCTACCAGCTCAAGGGTTTCGACTCCAACTGGGTCAGCAGCGAAGCCAGTTCGCGCCGCGCCAGCTATAACAACCTGCCGCCGGGCGACTATGTGCTGCAACTGCGCGGCTCCAACCGCAATGGCGTCTGGGCCACGCCAGTCGAGGTGCCGGTGCATGTGATGCCGGCCTGGCATCAGCGTCCGCTGGCGCGGGTGGCGATGGGTGCGCTGGGACTGCTGCTGGGCGCCGGCCTGATGCAGGCGCGCACCACCTACCTGCGTCGCCGCCAGCGCGAACTGGAAGCGATGGTCGAAGCGCGCACCGCCGAATTGCGCGCCACCCAGGCGCAACTGGAAACGCTGGCCTACGGCGATCCGCTGACTGGCCTGGCGAATCGCCGCCTGTTCAATGACGAATTGCGTCACCTGGTGGCGCAGGCCGAGCGTGGCGGCCCTGCCTTCACGCTGCTGCTGATCGACCTGGACCGCTTCAAGCCGGTCAACGACACGCTGGGCCACGACGCCGGCGACGCTCTGCTGGCCGCGACGGCCGACCGCCTGCGCGCGGCGGTGCGCGAAGCCGACCGGCCATTCCGCCTCGGCGGCGACGAATTCGCCGTGCTGCTGAGCCAGACCGCCGACCGTGCCACGCTGGAACCGGTGTGCGCACGCATCCTCGCCAACCTGGCAGCGCCGCTGCCGCATGGCGACGCGGTCATCGAAATCAGCGCCAGCATCGGCGCCGCCGTCTACGCCAGCGGCAACAGCCACGAACAGCTATACAAGCGCGCCGACGTTGCGCTGTACGAAGCCAAGGCCGCCGGCCGCAATACCTGGCGCCTGGCTGCCGCCGGTCAGGCGGCGCAAGCACTCAATCCTTGAAAATCGGCGTGGTCTTGCTCATGCCTGCTGTCATCGCGGCTTGCAGGTCGGCGGACATCAGCATGGCGGCGTTCCACGTGGCGACGTAGTTGAGGCCATCGGCAACGCTGTGGTCGCGCGCGTAGCTGATCATCTCCTTGACGCCGCGCACCGATAGCGGCGACTTGGCGGCGATCTGCGCGGCGATCTCGCGCACGCCGGCGCGTAGCGCTTCCGGCGTGTCGAACACCCGGTTGACCAGGCGCATTTCCTTCGCCTCGTCAGCATCGAATTTGCGTGCGGTGTAAGCCAGCTCACGCGCCATGCCTTCGCCGACCAGGCGCGGCAGGCGTTGCAACGTTCCTACATCGGCCACCATGCCGATATCGATTTCCTTGATGGTGAACCAGGCGTCCGACGAGCAATAGCGCATGTCGGCGCAGCAGATCAGATCGATGCCGCCGCCGACGCAAGCGCCATGCACGGCCGCCAGCACCGGCTTGCGGCAGCGCTCCAGGCTGGTCAGCGACTCCTGCAGGTCGAGGATCACGCGGCGCAGGTTCTCGCGCGTGCGGCCATCGCAGTCATCGCGCACCTGGGCGCCGACGCCCAGCATCATCTGCAGGTCGATGCCCGACGTGAAAGCCTTGCCCTCGCCTTCCAGGATGGCGACGCGAATTTCCGGCGTCTCATCGACATAACGAAAAGCGGCGCGAAGATCGCTCCACATCGCTGCATTCATCGCATTCAACTTTTCCGGCCGGTTCAGCCGCAGCGTGGCGATGTGGTCCTCGACAGCAATGGTTAAAGTTTCAAAATCGGGCATTGCATCTCCTCATTGCATTTTTAATATTTTGCCATTGCCGCAATAATACGCAGCAGGGGCTGCGTCATCTATAATGGCTGTTTTCGCCAACGAATTCACTACTTACTTCAGCCATATCATGGAATTAGCCAAGTCTTTCGAGCCTGCCGACATTGAACAGTTCTGGCGCAGCGAGTGGGAGTCGCGCGGTTACTACACCGCCAC
>Ga0308157_10003071_pt1 | contig 25297 bp, 20 predicted proteins | sample PhyBR1_FD_201035 | JGI IMG/M metagenome (GOLD analysis project Ga0308157, IMG submission 201035) | Phyllosphere microbial communities from UC Gill Tract Community Farm, Albany, California, United States - DLSLB.R1 | ecosystem: Host-associated > Plants > Phyllosphere > Unclassified | place: USA...
GGACATACAGACTGGCACGAAAAATTACAAGACGAATTAGCTGTTTTTGTTCAAAAAGAAGCTGCTTATTTGTTGAATTTTGGTTATCAGGGAATGGTTTCTACCATTGATGCTTTGGTTACTAAAAACGACGTAATTGTTTACGATGTTGATTCGCATGCATGTATTATCGATGGTGTTCGTTTGCACATGGGTAAACGTTTTACCTACAAACATAACGATGTGGAATCTTTAGAAAAGAATTTACAGCGTGCTACTAAAATGGCAGAAGAGCAAAACGGAGGTATCTTGGTTATTACCGAAGGTGTTTTTGGAATGCGCGGTCAGCAAGGTAAATTGAAAGAAATTGTTGCTTTAAAAGAAAAATACAATTTCCGTTTATTGGTTGATGATGCACACGGTTTTGGAACATTAGGAAAAACTGGAGCTGGAGCAGGCGAGGAGCAGGAATGTCAGGATGGTATCGATGTGTACTTTTCTACATTTGCAAAATCAATGGCTTCAATTGGTGCTTTTATTGCTGCCGATAAAGATATTATCGATTACTTAAAATACAACTTACGTTCGCAAATGTTTGCTAAATCATTACCTATGATTTTAGTAAAAGGAGCTTTAAAACGTTTACAGTTGTTAAGAGAAAACCCAGGATTAAAAGATAAGTTGTGGGAAAACGTAAACCGTTTACAGAATGGTTTAAAAGATCGCGGATTTAATATTGGCGACACAAACACTTGCGTCACTCCGGTTTATTTAGAAGGATCTATTCCAGAAGCTATGATAATGGTGAATGATTTACGTGAAAACTACGGAATCTTTTTATCGATTGTAGTTTATCCGGTAATCCCGAAAGGAATCATTTTGTTACGTGTAATTCCTACATCGTCACATACCTTTGAAGATATCGATCAAACATTATCAGCGTTTGAAGCTATCCGCGGAAAATTATTAGATGGAACTTACAAAAAGATTGCTGCCGAAACTACGGTTGATATGGAAGCTCAATAATTTTTTTGATATAACAACAACTTAAAAAGTTCCTATATTTAGGAACTTTTTTTATAAACTTAATAAATACACAAATTATGAAAAAAATTGCATTTCTTGCAGGTATGCTATTATCGTATTCTGGTTTTTCACAAACAACATATCCCGAATCATCTGATTTAGTTTTTAGTAAAAAAAATGAGGTACGAATAGGAGCAATTCGCCTTTTAGCAGGCAATTCGTTAGATTTAGGTTATGAAAGAATAATAGATAGAAACCAAAGTTTTGGTGCAAATATGTTAATTGGTTTTGGTGATAATGATTTTATTGGTTATACAGAACAACAGTTTTCTATTTCACCATATTACCGATTCTATTTCAACAAAAGTCAAGAATATGGTGCAAAAGGAATGTTTGTTGAAGGTTTTGCAGATTTTTATTCTGGTAGAAGTTATAATTTTTACAATTACTCAATAGATCCTTATGGGAATTATTATTATTACGATCGCAAGGAAAATTATTTTGATGTAGCTGCAGGTTTTGCTTTAGGTTGGAAATGGGTTAATACTATCGGGTTTGTTTTTGAAATAAAAGCAGGTTATGGTAGAAACCTAATAAAAGAAAACCCAGATGCAGCGGGTGTTTTTCGTGGTGATTTTAGTTTAGGATATAGATTTTAACAAGAAGCTGTTTTTAAACAGCTTCTTCTATTTTTTTAATTATTATTCAATAACAAGCTCATCAAAATCTTCAATTTCTGATAATTTTAAAAGTTTAGCTACCTTAATAGTAGACCATTTGCTTTCTAAAACTTCATCATCAACATCGCCTTGCGGATTAAGATTTGTTTTAACCAGCTTTTTCTTGTTAAGAAAATTTATGCTTGTAAAAGTTTGAGTGACAGGACCAAAATTTTCACTGTAATCATAACCAATCAATTCAAAATCATTGTTCTGATATCTGAAAGTGTATGCCCAATAACCGTATCTGCCGTGCCCATAATGTAAAATAAGGTTTCCTTTTTCAAGACGAATATCCAAATCTGGAGGCATATAAACACCGCCGTCTTCGTTTTCAGACGAAAAACAATCGTAATTCTTTGTTGCCAATTCATAACCTTTACCTTTCTTAAAAAGCACAATAATACCTCTGCGGTTGCGGTCAACTTCTGTTTCAAATTGGTTGGTAACAATATTTTCGGGTTTTGTATCTTTAATAATCAATACGCAATCGTCAACACCGTCTTTATTTAAATCGCCAAAAAACTCCCTGAAAACAAAGTATCCTTTTGGAATAAAATCTTGTTTAGGTTTGGTATTGTCAACAATTACATTTCCTTCTTTAACAATAGTTTCCGTTTTTTTAAGCGTATCATTATTATCGTTTACTATCGTTTTATTGTTGTCTGATTTATTGCAGGAAGAAAATATCAGAACCCCAAAAAATAGTTTGAACAGAAATTTACCTTTCATCATTTTTATTTTCAAGTTACTTAATAATTACCACATTTAAACAATTAAGGAATAATTACAGCCTCAAAATTTGTTGAGACTTTTTTTCTATATTTATAACATTAATATTCCGAAAAAAACATGGGCGAATTATCAGCAATTAAACTTATCAACATAAATAAACAACCGTATTTTAATTATAACTTTTGTGTAAACAACTATTCGTTTTTAGAAAGTGTTGTATGGCAGTTAGAAGGGAAATCTTTAGAAAATATTCGAATTGAAATAACTTCGCAATTAGGTTTGTTTGATGTTTTTGAAGAACATCAGGATAGTATGACTGTTGGAAATCATTCCCTGCAAAATATAAAATTCAATTATAATTTATCGTTTTTAAAACAGTTGGTTGAACGTGATATCGATGTTATTTCGTTTAAAATATTCAGTAATAATGAACTGATATTTCAAACTACATTTGATTTACCTGTTCTTCCTGTTGATTATTTTGGTGGATTAAACGCGCATCCCGAACTTTTGGCAAGTTATGTTTTAGCGAATCACCCGTTAATTTATCAGATAAAATCCGATGCTGTTACGATTTTAGAGAAAAATAAATTAACCGCTTCTTTTGAAGGATATCAGTCACAAAATAAAGAACGCGTGTTGCAAATGGTTTCGGCTTTGTATCAGGCAATTGTGAATTTACAGTTGGTTTACAGTGCCATGCCGGCAAGTTTTGAAGAAGAAGGACAAAGAATTCGGTTGATTGATCAGGTTTTAGAAACAAAATTTGGAAACTGTATTGATATTTCCCTGCTTTTTGCCGCGTGTTTAGAAGCTGTTGATTTAAACCCGATTCTGGTAATTACGCGCGGGCACGCATTCGTTGGTGTTTGGTTAGACGATCAGCGTTTTAACGATACCGTAACTTACGATGCTACTGCGTTAACCAAACGAATTGCATTGGGAATTAAAGAAATTGCTCTTATTGAAGCTACAAGTTTGTGTAAAGGAAATTTGTTGAAGTTTAAAGATGCAATGGTTTCAGCCGAAGCACAAATGCTGCAGATTCGCAATTTCTCAATGGCTATTGATATTAAAAATGCAAGATCAAAAGGTATTCGTCCGTTGCCTTTTTATGTAGCGGAAGAAGTATCGAATGACAATATAAAATCAAACATTACATCTCATAAAATTGATAAGAAATTCGAAATAGGCGATATTTACGATGATCTGGATTTAGGCGAAACTAAAAATCTAACCAAGCAAAAAATTTGGGAACGCAAGCTTTTAGACCTTTCGTTACGCAACAATCTGCTAAACATTCGCTTTACAAAAAGCATGTTGCAACTGGTAGATTTAAACATAAATTTGTTGGAAGATCACTTGGCAAATGGCAAATCGTTTACAATTCAACCCAACAACAGTCAGCCAATTGCCGGTAAATACAGTTTGTATGCAGAACCATTGCACGAAAGCGATCCGCTGTATCAATTTGCCGATTCAGAATTCAAATACAACCGTTTATACACACATTACCACCAAATAGAACTCGATGCCGTTTTAACGCATTTATTTAGAAACGCAAAACTTGCCGAAGAAGAAAACGGAAAAAGTACACTTTATTTGGGTGTTGGTTTGTTAAAATGGATCGAACCAAAAAACAAAGACATTCCGCGCTTGGCTCCGTTGTTATTGATTCCGGTTGAATTAAGCCGAAAATCGGTTAATGCTGCTTTTACGTTACGAAGTCGCGAAGAAGAAACAATGATCAACATTACGTTGTTGGAATATTTAAGACAGGAATATCAGTTGGATTTGTCGGGATTGGAAAATTTACCGATGGACGATGCCGGTGTGGATGTTAAAAAAGTACTGACCCTTTTTAGAAAGGAAATTTTGAATTTAAAAGGGTGGGATGTTTTAGAACAAACTGTTTTAGGTACGTTTTCATTTAATAAACTTATTTTATGGCAGGATATTTCCAAGTTTTCAGAAGAAATTCAAAAAAGTCCGATTGTTAAAAGTTTGATCGATGGAAAATTACACGAAAGTTTAAACACCGATACGCTAAATATCGATCTGGAAACGCTGCCTGCAAACTGGCTAACATTGCCCATTGCTACAGATCATTCGCAGTTAGAAGCCGTTCTAAATGCCAACGCAAATAAAAGTTTTGTGCTGCACGGACCGCCTGGAACGGGAAAATCGCAAACCATAACAAACATTATTGCCGATGCCTTGGCAAATAACAAAAAAGTACTGTTTGTTGCTGCAAAAAAAGCTGCGTTAGATGTGGTACATACGCGTTTAGATAAAATTGGTTTGGGTGCTTTTTGTTTGGAACTGCATTCCAATAAATCTAAAAAAAGCGATGTTTTGGTGCAGTTGGCGCAATCATTGGCGGTGCCGAAAGATGCTAATCAGATTAATTTTAATGAAGAAGCAAACAGAATCGATCTGCGAAAAACCGAATTAAGTCAATACATAAATCTGTTACACAAACCGTTGACAATTGGTTGGACGTTGTACGATACGATTTCGTATTTGGATATTAATGAAGTAGCGGTTGATCAGGAATTGATTTTAAAGGAAAATTTATTGCTGATTGATCCTTCTATTTGGAACAATTGGAAAGATTGGAGTATTCAGATGGAAGGTTTAACCGGAAAAATGAGCGATCATCCTTCAAAGCATCCGTTACGATTTATTTCGTTGCAGGAGCAGAATTTTTCTCATAAAAACAACATTCAAGAAGCTATAACTGCCTTCGAAAAAAGTACGCAGGAAATTGATAAATTAAATTCCGATTATAATTTTTCGTTTAAGGAACCTTATAATAATCAGGTTATAGGTATTATTGAATTGTTAGAAAATTTACAGAATTTTAATGCCGATCAATCTGTTGTTGATGTGTTTTTTAATGCTTCGCAATTGAATGTTCTGAATAATTGGCTGGAACTTCAAACGCAGTTTCAAACAAAAGAAGAGGAGATTGTTTTAAACTTCAATCCAAATATTTTAACTGCAAATACTGCAGAATTCGAACAAAATTGGAACCAGTCAAAACACACATGGTTTTTACCAAAGTGGTTGAAACAACGAAAGGTTAAACAGTTTTTAAACGGATTTTCAAAACACAAAATATCCGATTCCTTTCAGATTGATAAAATTTTCAATGATTTGTCTGTTTACAGTTCATTACAACGAAATCTGCAAGAACCACAATATCAAGGTGTTTATAATACAACGAATCAATATCTTAAAAATCAACGATTTGATGTTGGTTTGTTACAGCAACACATTAAGCAATTACAACATTTACAGCAAGTTGCGAATAGTTTAAATCTGCAAGATTTTCAATCGTGGTTGAAGCATTATTTTGATAATTCGTTCCTAAAAACAGGAATTAATGATGCTGTTCAACAATTAAAATCGTATCAAAAAGCACATAAAGATATTCAGTTTTATCTTAACGAAAATGCAGACAGTGACATTGTATCAACTGTAAAAAATAATCTCCATTTGTTGGAAGATTGGATCACCTACAATCATTACAAGCAAAAAGCGGTTGATTTAAATTTGAAGTGGTTTATTGATTTATTAGAGCAAAATAAAATTAAAAAAGACCGTTTGGCAAAACAGTTTGAAGACTTGATTCATTTGAATTTATTTGTTCAAACCTTAAATTCGTCTGCGGTTTTAAACACGTTTGATGCTAATGTTTACGAAGCTTTGATCGATCAATATAAAAAAACATATCAGGAATTTACAGAAATTACAAAGAATCAATTGCAGTTTCAGTTGAGTAATAATATTCCGAATTTAACGCAGGAAGCCGTTTCAAGTTCAGAAATAGGAATTTTACAAAAAGCAATCCGTAATAAATCGCGCGGTGTATCAATCCGTAAGCTTTTCGATCAGATTCCAACATTACTTCCGCGCTTAAAACCATGTATGTTAATGAGTCCGATTTCTGTGGCGCAGTATTTTGATGTGGATACCAACCATTTTGATGTGGTTATTTTTGATGAAGCTTCACAATTACCTACATCTGAAGCTATCAGTGCTTTGGCGCGTGCAAAGCAAGCAATTATTGTGGGGGATCCGAAACAGATGCCACCGACAAGCTTTTTTGCATCGACTAAAATCGACGAAGAGAATATGGAATTGGAAGATTTGGAAAGTATTTTAGACGATACCTTGGCAATTTCCATTCCGTCTAAATATTTGTTGCGCCATTATCGCAGTAAACACGAGAGTTTAATTGCTTTTAGTAACGCCAATTTTTACGAAAATAAACTGCTTACTTTTCCGTCTGCCGACGATTTAGACAAAAAAGTTACGTTTGAATACATTGCCGGACATTACGATAAAGGCAATTCAAGAACCAACAAACAAGAAGCCGAAGCGATTGTTTTGTACATTAAAAATCATTTGCAGTCGGGTAAAAAGGAATCGGTTGGTGTGGTTACTTTCAGTCAGACGCAACAGGTTTTAATTGAAGATCTGCTTCAGAAACTTTATCAAGAAAATACGTTTTTAGAAGAAAAAGCATTGCAGGCAGAAGAGCCTATTTTTATTAAGAATTTAGAAAATGTTCAGGGTGATGAGCGCGATATAATCTTATTTTCTATTGGTTATGGTGCTGATGAAGACGGTAAATTATCAATGAATTTTGGACCTTTGAATAGGGAAGGAGGTTGGCGAAGATTGAATGTTGCCGTTACGCGTGCGCGTTATGAAATGAAAGTGTTTTCGTCTTTAAAAGCAGATCAGATCGATTTGAACAGAACGCAGGCTGAAGGTGTAAAAGGCTTGAAAGGCTTTTTAAATTTTGCAGAAAAAGGATTGTTGCCAATGAACTTTAATACAGCAAACAGCATTCAAAAGCAGAATTTAATTGAGAGTATTTCAAAATATTTAAACCAAAACGGATTAGATGTCAAAACAAATATCGGTACATCGGCTTATCGACTAGACATTGGAATTGTTGATCCAGAGAATAAAGATCAGTACGTTTTAGGCATTTTGGTCGATGGTGAAAACTATGTACAGACACAAACTACCAATGACCGTGAATTGTTAATTCCGAGTGTTTTAGAAGGTTTAGGCTGGAATATTTACAGAATTTGGACTTTAGACTGGATTAAAAACAAGGATAAAATTGTAGCAGAAATCAAAAAGAAGATTACGAATTAAGTAAGAACTATTTAAAATTTGAGTTGATTACCGATGGTTGCCAGATAAAACACAAACTTTATCTAAAACATAACGACATTTACTGTCCGCACACGACTTCTTAATATCGTAAATTTGAAATAAATAAAATATCGCTTTGAAACAGCAACAATTACGACTCATTACATTAGAAAGTCAGGGACTTATAAACGAAAAATCATTTGGTACGGGCAAAGAAGCAGTGCTAAGCGCATTGGAACATCTGGGTTATTTACAGATAGACACGCTTTCGGTTGTTGAACGTGCGCATCATCATACGCTGTGGACACGGATTCCGGATTACAAAACAGAATATTTGGATGATCTGGTACAGGAACGAAAGGTTTTTGAACACTGGTTTCACGCCGCTTCATACCTTCCTATGAAAGATTTTCGTTTTGCACTGCCTAAAATGTTGGATATAAAACAAAATGGTTCCCAATACTACAATGCAGACCAAAAGGTCATGGAGTTTGTAATGGATACTATTAGGAATGAAGGTCCTAAACGTGCAATTGATTTTGAAAACGAAGCTAAAAAACAGGGCAGTTGGTGGAATTGGAAACCTGCAAAGCTGGCACTTGAACGCTTGTTTATTCAGGGCGATCTGATGATTTGCGAAAGAAAAGGAATGCAGAAAAAATATGATCTAACCGAAAACGTACTACCTGCAAGTATTGATACATCACCACCTTCACCTTATGAATTTGCAGAATTTCTTGTAAAAACATATCTAAGAGCTTACGGTTTTACAACGATTAGGCAGGTTACACACCTTAAAACGGATGCTGTTTTACGTAAAAATGTAGAAGAGGCACTTCATTCAATGCTTAGTGAGAATACGGTGGAGAGAATCGACAGTAAAGAATTTCCGTCAGTATTTGTGCAAAGTAATCTTATGGATACTAAAGTTCAAGAAAGTTGTTCAACTGTAAGGCTGCTTTCGCCCTTTGACAATTCCATTATTCATCGCGACCGCATTTCGTATTTGTTCGATTTTGATTACCGTTTGGAATGCTATCTTCCCAAAGAAAAAAGAAAATATGGCTATTTCTGTCTTCCGATATTATTTGGAGATGTGTTCATAGGAAGGGTTGACTGTAAGACGCATAGAAAAGAAAAACTCTTTGAAATAATACACCTCCATATCGAAAAAGAAGGTATGAATATAGAATCATGGGAAGCTTCGTTTGTAAAGGCAGTAAAGAATTTTGCAGTCTTTAACGGCTGTGATTCCATAGTAGTTAGACAAGTAACTCCGGCAAAATTAACTACTCGTATAAACCGTCTATTGAAGTAGAGTTATCAATCAAGACTTGTGAACCTGTTGCTTAATTCTGTATAGAAAACATAGTGCTAAAAAGCAGACGCTTAAACTGTCTGCTTTCACATTATTCTATTAGTTGGCTTATATCCAATTGTTTCGCTTCTTCGCTTCCGTTATATGCGCCAAATGATGATTTCCGTGCCATGCATAAATTTCCACTACGTCCTTAACGCTGAAAGATGTACCATGCTCAGGATGTATAAAAACTCTATTAAATTGTTCGTCTGTCATGCTGTTAAGAAGCATTGTCCATCTGGTGTGGATTCCTTCCAATATTTTTAAAGATGATTCAATAGGCATTTCTGTACTGTCTGTTAAATCTGCCCAAAGGTTTTCATAATAAGGTTTTATTGTTGGCTGATCTTCTGTAAGAGCAAGTTTTAAACGGATGAAACTGTTCATGTGACTGTCTGCGCAGTGGTGTATCACCTGTCTTAATGTCCATCCATCTGGTCTGTATCGGGTATTCAGTTGTTCATCAGTAAGATTTATAACTTCACTGATCATTCTGCTTGGAAAAGTAGAAATCTCCGTTATCCATTCGTTGAGTAGTTCGGGTGTTAATTCTGATCGTTTTTCAAACTTCCCAATCGGATACTTTAATTTTTCTAGATCTGTCATTTTTTGCTTTTATTGATAAATGTTGAGAGTAAAATTACTTTAAGAAACTAACGGTCTGTATCAACAAATATATTTTTATTTTTAGGTATTTATAACCCCAAAAGTTGTTACCTCTTAAATGCTTGTTTGATGCGGTTCATAATAACAGATAGGGAATAGGCTTTCAGCGGAATAACAGCTTCCTTTATTGGCTTTATAAAGATAGTTATTTGTGTTTTGTAAATGTAAAGTTTTTATTTAAGTATGCTTTCAAGTTCTACACTTTCAAGATTTTTATCATCGCGAATAAAGTCTTTAAATCCTGCGGCGTGTTGTGCACCTACAAGTACTAAAATCCGTTCGTCGGTCTTTTTAATCTGTTTTTGAATTAGCGAAAACATATAAAGATTGCGTCTAAATCGTTCCGATACAAAATAGGCTCCTGAAAAATCATCTGTACTTCCAACTTTGTTAAATAAGCTTATGTATCCGTTGTTTAGTTGGTCATTTAATTCTTTACCATTAAAAAAAAGCAGGAGATTCTTAATTGATTTTTCTTGTTGGAATTTACTGATAAGCGTTTGTCCGTATTCGCCAAAATCTTTCTGAATCTCATGCATCAGTTCTGTCTGATCTGCTTTTTGTATGGCTGCCATCAGGGTGTCGTTTGGTTCATTCAGCAGATAATCAAAAGCATAAAGCTTGTTGTGACCGAGTTTTAAAGCAAGTTTAAATCCAAGCTGCTGAATCTCGCTTTCAAAATATTTTGTTTCGTTTGGTCCATAATGCTGTCTGATAAGTTCAAAAGTTTGGTCTTTTAAGTAAAGCGCATAAAGATTGTCTAACTCGTCTTGTTTGGTGAATTCCCATTCAACAAAAATCTTAGTAGGCTTGTAGCTTTCAATTTGCTTGATTATTTCGTCGAGTTGTTCCTGGTTGTCTTTACTGTTGATATTAAAATCTACTCCGAGCTGATATTTCACCAAATGAAAGTGAAAAGTTCCTACTGTTAGAATCTTATTTTTATTTTGTGCCGATGCCAGTGTTGAAATAAGTAAAATTGATGCAAATAGTATGTGTTTCATTTTATATGGTTTTAGTAGTTGATCAGCAAAAACTATTTATTTAAAGTCTATTTTGTTCTTCAGTTAAAGAAGTCGATTTTACCTTCTTTTCTTTAACGCCACCAAATTTGTAGGTAGCTTGCAGGTAAAACCTTCTGGTTTCCCATTTGTTTACCCAGTGGGTTGTTACATTACCAACGGTTGAAAAGCTGTTCCACATACTTTTTTTAAGGATATTACTGCATCCTGTGGCTAACTGTAATCGATCTTCCATGAATGATTTTCTAACTCCGATACTAAAATCATAGACCGCTGGATTGTAACCTGTTGGGGTTTCGCTGCGACCTGTTAAAAAACCATTTAAAGTAACCAGCCATGAAGACGGCAGTGTAAAACGGTGATACATATTTAATTCATATCCGTAGCCTGTGCCGTTGTAGGCATAACCTGTAATTTCCGATTGTTCCGATTCCAGATATGCGTCGACACTATATTGCATCGTCCACCAATTATTCAGTTCGTAAGGTAAACTTGCCGAAAATCCAAAACGGCTGCCTTTTGATGCATTACTCTCGTACAAAATGTTATAGTTTTTACCATGCTGGTAATCAATCACACTTACAAATCCGTCTTTGTACAGGTATCCGTAAATACCGAAAGAAAGCGTGCTTTTATAGATGTAGTTAAGTTCGAAACTATGAAAAAGCTGAGGTTTCAAAAGCGGGTTTCCCCTTTCTATGCTGTACGCATCTAAATACTGAAAATATGGATTAAGTGTTAAATAACCCGGTCGGGCTATACGTTTGCTGTAGCTTAATCGGTATTGGTTATTATCTTTCTGGTAGCTGATCGATGCTGAAGGAAACCAATGGGTATAATTATTTTTAGCTGTTTGATTATTGGTTAGAGATGCCGCTTTGTACTGTTGATGTTCCATTCGCAGTCCTGCCAAAAAATTCCATCGATCCGTATTATAATTTAACTGGGAGTAAGCAGAATACAGATTCTCTTTGTAGTTGAAGTCATTTGTCATAAGACTGTCTGGTATAATAAGGTTTGTACCTTGAGCCACATGGTATGTATTGAAGTAATCCATATCGGTGTAAGATATTTTAATACCTGACTCCAATTGTAGTTTATTCGAAATTTTTTGATTCCAATCAATTTGTCCATTTGTCATGTTGTATTTTGCCTGATTCTTACCGTCTAAACCCTCCACCGCTTCATTACTGTATAGGTTTTGTTGAAACTGATCTGTATTTTTTTTGTAATATCCGTAGTTTAACTGCGCATCTATTTTAGTTGCAAGGCTGTCAGATGTGTAGTTGTAAAATAGGTTCCCGGATAGTTGATTTACGGGGGTGGTACTTTTCTTGTATAAAGTAACTTCGTTTTGAAGTGTACCGTTTACATAATCTAATGTGCCTCCTTTTGTTTCGGCATTTTCATGTTCTTTGCTCAATTGCCAATCGGTACTTATCAAGTGGTTGTTACCCAATTTACGTTCTATTCCTAAATTAAAATTCGTAGTTTCTGTTTTCGGCAACCAGTAATTATTCTGGTTTAAAGTACGTTTTAAACTGTCGGAATTGATGGTTTGGTTAACAGCACGGTCGTTAAAAGATTTACCTTTGTAGTACGATCCACTACCGTTAACGCTCCATTTGTCATCATTGTAAAATAGTCTTGCACTGTTTTGGTGTTTAAAATATTCCCCATAACTTCCGTACGTGGTAACGCTTGCTCCCAATGCTTTTGCAATGTTTTTTTTCAATACAATATTTAAAATTCCCGTTGTACCGGTAGCATCATATCGGGCAGATGGTTGAGCTATTATTTCCACATATTTTATGTCATTACCGTTAAGCGATCTAATAAATTCTCGTAAAGCATCACCCTGAAGCATCGATCTTTTGCCGTTAATCATAATCTGTATTCCTGTGCTGCCTCTGTATTTTATATTTTCGTCTTTATCTAGGCTTATTCCAGGTAGTTGCTGCATGGTTTCTAAACCGTTATTTGCCAATCCTATTCCCATTTGTTCCACATCGTAAACAATTTTATCTCCTTTAATAGAAACCGCTTTTTTTTGCTGTACAATGGTTAGCTCATCCAATAACTCTGTGTCGTCGTGCTGAAGCTTGATACTGACAGATTCTGAGTTTTCTAAATAAACAGTCTGTAACCAATATCCAGCTGCTTCTGCTTCAAGATAATATTTGTCATAAGTGTCTGGTAATTTTAAAGAGAAGCTTCCCAAACTATCGGTAGTGGTGAAACCAACGAATAATTTGTCGGTAATTCGGTAAAAAGCGATGTCTGTCAGTTCAACAGGTTGTCCGCTTAAAGAATCTGTTACGAAACCTATTACAAAAGATTGTGATAGCACCGTGTACGGCAGTAAATAAATTAGTAGTATCAGCAGTATTTTTTTCATATCTTAATGTTTATCCTGCAAGATTACCATTTACTTCAAACGGTTTCATACAAATAAACGCAACAGGGGTTTTCATAAAATATAAGTATATAAATAGCAGTTAAAATCATTCGTTGTGTGAAAAGGGTGTTTTGTATAGCCATTTAAGTATTATCGCTTAACTATTGCAGGGCACACGCAAAATCTTCTATTTTTGTACTATGACAGATAAACAGGAACTAAGAATTCATTTTGGCTTTTGGACGGTTTTTGTAGGAATGAATCTTTATTCCGATTGGATTTTAGACCGCAATTTCAACGACCTGTGGAGTGTATTGCAGTTTATTGCATTCCAGTTGGTGCAGATTTCTGTGTTTTACATGAACTACAGTTGGATTTGTAAAAAGACTGTTACAACAAAAAAATGGGGATTGCTTGCTGCAGGACAGGTTTTTTTGTTGATAATGTTTCCTACACTTCGACATCTGTTGGAAGAGGTTTTGATTTTCGAAATCACCGGTCAGCATAATTACAGCGAAAAATCGTTGCTTACAACCTATTATTTTTATGATAATTCGTACTATGCCATCCGCATGATTTTGTTTAGTCTGGTGTTTTTCTTTATAAAGACAATTTGGAATACCAATTTTAAGATGAACGAACTGCTCTTGCAGAAAAAACAAGCTGAACTTCAAAATCTTAAAAATCAGCTTAGTCCGCATTTTCTTTTTAATACACTGAACAGTTTTTATGCCGATTTAATGGATACGAATCCGCAAACAGCAGCCGACCTGCTAAAACTTTCCGATATGCTGCGGTATGTTACTTACGAAAGCGAAAGTGACAGGGTAACTGTGGACGATGAGGTGATTTTTATACAGAATTATATAGCCCTTTTTTCACGTAGGTTTGATAACAGGCTGGCTGTTAATTTTCAGCACTCGGTTCATAACGGTAAGGCTGGCATTCCTTCTTTACTGCTTATAAACTTTGTAGAAAATGCCTTTAAACATGGAATTACAACAGAAGCAGATAAACCGGTAAATATTAGGCTGGAAACAAGTGAAAATAAACTTAATTTTACCGTTGAAAATTATTTTGAAGAAAATGAACATTACGACGAAAAGGGAATTGGTTACAAAAATGTGCACAGACGCCTGCAGATTATCTTCCCTGATAAGTATGAGTTAAAAATTAATCGTACCGATGAAAAGTATCAGATAAAACTTCAAATTCCATTATTATGAGCAGTAAAAAGCTAACCTGTATTATAGTTGACGATGAACCACCGGCAATCCGCATCATTCAAAAATATACCGATCAACTGCCTGATATGGAATGTCTGGCAACAACCACAAAATCAATTGAAGCATTGCAGCTTGTGGAACTTTACAAGCCCGATGTTTTATTTTTAGACATACAGATGCCCGGACTTACCGGAATACAGCTTTCTACGCTTTTAAAGGGTAAGGTACATATTGTTTTTACCACCGCCTATGCGCAATTTGCTTTAGATGGATACGAATTAAATGTAAGCGATTATCTGTTGAAACCCATATCGTTCGACAGGTTTATTCAGTCGGTAGAAAAAGTAAAAAAGCTGATAAATTCCTCTGATACTAGTTCTGATAAACCACAGGCAGAAGATTTTTTCTTTGTAAAAACCGATGGCAAAAACCGTTTTAAGAAAATTCGTCTGTCAGAAATATATTATCTGGAGAGCATTAAAAAACTATGTCATAATCCATACGAAGACAGAGCAGACTGCCACATATGGTACACTAAAGCATTACGAGGAAAATCTGCCTGTAAATCGTTTTATAAAGATTCATAAGTCATTTATCGTATCGTTAGATAAAATAGAAAAAACCGACACTGATTCTGTATGGGTTCTCAACAAAGAGTTACCAATAGGGGACACGTATCGCACGTTTTTTTTCGATAAAATAAATAAGAGATCAATTTAGGAATACTATATCTACAATAGCTTTACTATCTTGCTTACATTGGATTAGTTTGTTTCTAACTAACTAGGCCAATTTTACAAAGACAATTCTGTACAAATTTAGAAACCTTATAATATAGAGCGAGCTAAGAAAATATCATAGCTCGCTGTTTAACCTTTTCAAATTATAATTTACATATCTACATTGCTGATCAAAGTAGAATCTTTTAATACATATTTGTTGTATGTTTTATTTTACTTCTTAATCATTTTACTGTTTGTGATGACTGACAGATCTTTAGAAATTAGTTTTACACTGTAGACTCCCTGTGATAGATGTGCGGTGCTTACTGCAGTTTTTTTATCAAACTCTTTAGTTAAAACTTGTCGCCCTGCCATATCATATATAATTATAGTTCCCTGAATATCACACTCAATGTTGACGACATCGGTAACAGGGTTAGGGTAGATATTTACTTTAGGCGCTTTTATATCTTCAATACCTAACGATCCAATTTGTTTATAGGTAATAGTGTATAGTTGCGCTGAGTTCGGTCCTATAGGATCAAATACATTGTGTAGTGTTTCAGGTAAACCATTCTGATTATAAGTATAGTTGAATGTTTCTTGCTGAGTAATGGCTTTCGTCATATTGTTCACAGATGAAATCATTTCTAAATCTACAATGTAGCCCAACCATGGAAAGGGTTGGTAGCCCACTAAATAATCCAATCCAAAGTTTGGTTTAGGATTACTGTCGTACTCATAAAACAAATCACGAGTGATGAATTGCCCTGGAATTGGCTGTCCGATCAGATCTGTTGCCGGATAAGTCTGGGTATGCTGTGATACATTACCTAAACTGTCATAGTAAATGGTATTAAAATCAAACGGTAAGGTATTGTCTGTATACGTACTTGTTACGCGGCCGTTCTGATAATGATAATTAATATGGTCTATCATTATGTTGTTCTTCCACATTTCTTTTCTAATCAGAGTGCCTTGAACGTCATAGAAAAAGAGAAGTTCGTGAGTGAACATAAAATGGGTGAAGTCATTGATTGTAATTTTGGATACTTTACCATTTGTATACTCAAATTCATCTAAATAACTAAGGTCAATAACCTCACCTGCTTCCGGCATTTTACCAGTAACATTTTTAGTAAGCAGTCTGTGATTGCTGTCGTAAGTAAATTCAGCTGTTGCGTAATTTGTTGAATCGCTATATCTGGAAACAGTCTCTACAAGAAAATCTTCCCGAACGCTTTGTGCATTTGTAGTTCCTATAGTAAAATAAAACAATGCGGCTGTAGCTGCCAGTTGTAGGTATTTTAAACCCTTGAAATTAGTATAAGTTTTCATATTTTATAAGTTTTATTGTTGGTGTTTTTATTACTTGACCCGATAATTTGAAGAGAACTAATTTATGCTCTGTAAAGTGCGGAGAAGTAAGCTTGTCTTTATTATTTTCTATAGAGTTTAGCCTTTTGAAGCGAACCTATAAAATGGTTGCCCACACCTAACTCTTCAGCTATCATATTGGGTTCTAGTGCAACGGCATGGATTTCCATATTAAGTACATCGTTTTCCAGCCAGTAGTAAGAAATGAGTAAATTGCCACCTACCGAAAAACTGCTTGACATGCGATTGTCTAAGAATTGTTGGGGTAAAATCACTCCGTTTTTTTCATCTATTTTCCAACCCGATGCATCTTGTATTAATTCATATTTTCTGGGAGTCTGATTGGGAGCTTCATAGTGTAAAGTCCACGACCAGCGATTCGAATCAATTGGTTGAATAACAAGACTCATAGGTACATTTTGATTACCGTTAGCTGAAAAAATCTTTACTTCGCCTTTCCAGTTGCCTTCCCATGATTTTGGAAATTGAGTAGTTGTTGGTTCTAACGGCGAAACTGTTGGGTCGTCACTTTTACAACTTGCAACTGCAATTGTAAATGCTGATAAAAAGAGTAATGTAAATACTTTTTTCATATTAAATTATGTGTTCTATATTTTGATAAAATTATGTAAATAAAATATCAATTAGTTGTAAAAATGTAAACTGCCTAAATAAAAAGCCAAATATTTCCGTTTTCTGTGTCTACATTCTTAAAAAAAGAAGAAGGAGTGCATTCTGTAAGTTCTTTAAAGTCTTTGTTAAAATGTGATTGATCGTAAAAGAGATTGTCAAAGGTAAGCTCTTTAAGATTTTTTACTTCCTTTGCCTGTTTAATAGCATTTCTAAAACGGTGTATTTTTCGATATTCGGCTGGGGATTTGCCAATGTACTTTAAAAATAATTTATTTACATACTGTCTGGTAAAATTAAATTTTCGAGCAATTTCGTCAATTTTTACATCGCTGGTTTCTATTTCTAATAATAGCTGTTTCATCAAGCAAAAATCCTTTACCTGTAATTTTGAAAGCCAATAATTTTCCAATTCTTCTATCTGTTGTTCTCTTTCTTTAAGCAGGAATATTTCCAACATTTTAATATTAAAATCAGGAAAAACTGTAAAATTCATAATATTTTTATTAGCAGATATAAATTGCGATTGAGTAATAAAATGATTTAGTCCTAGTGGTTTAAAATAAAAAGTAATTTCATCTACGGCTTTTTCATAAATCGCTTCAATGGGTTTGGTATATCTAAGAACAATATCGGTTGTCACTTTGTTAGTAGCAGAAGGCACTACTGTTATTTTTCCATCTTCATAAAGTACATCTGCATTACGGCAAACGGATATAATATTATAGTTGTTTGGGAATGTTTTATATCTAATGATATTAGCAGTTTGATCTTCAGAAACAAAATAATAGCCCTCCATATACTTTTGAAGTGTTGTATTCTGGGGTCTATAGAATATCATTTGCATAATATATTTACTAATAAGTTGTTAGATTAGGTGTTTTGGTTGTTCAATTTACATTTAAATATTTTTTTGCAATGTAAGTTATTTTTAATTACTTCTTTGGTGTAATAATTTTAGCTATTGCTATTCTTTTAAAATCTTTAATTCCATTATAGGTAAAAATCGGTCTTTTATAGAGCTTTCAAGCTGTTCGATTGTTTTAAAACCGAAAAGCTTATAAAATTCTTCAGCTTTTGGTTCTGCATCAAGATGTATTTTGTTCCTTGCTGATTGTTTTACTTTTTCTAAAAAATGAATCATTAGTATTCTACCGAAACTTTGTCATAAATTTTGAAAGAATAAAAATATTATCAAGTTTTACAGTATGTTCACCGGTAGGAAAGTAGGAATAATACCCAATTATTTGATCATCATGCACATGTTTATATACGTTGTTTTTCTCAATATAATCTTTTGTGATTGTTAGCAAATGGGACCATTCTTTTAAAACATCTTCAGGAAACCCCCAATAGGCTTTGGACATTTTTGTAATTGCCGTCAATATTTCATTGTCTGTTGCGTTTGCTTTAATTATTTCCATATTTATACAGTGCACAGGTTTTTAGTTTTTCAAAATTAGTCAGTAATGAATGTTCAAATTCAGATTGTTTCTTCATTCCCATTTTGATCATGATGTGTTGTGATTTTATATTGACTTTTGGTGCTATCGCGTAAATACGTTTAATATTGAGTTCGTTTATAGCATAATCAAGACACTTTTTTGCACCTTCTGTTGCAAAACCTTTATTCCATTCGCTATTTTTTATTCGCCAGCCAATATCAATACAAGGTGTAAAGTCTGCCTTGAATGTTTGTTCCGAAAGTCCTATAAAACCTATAAATTCATTATCTTCAAGTTTGTCAACGGCAAAATAGCAAAATCCTTTGTTTTTAAATTGTTCTATCATTCGTTCAACAAATTCTGTTGTTTGTTCTTTTGTAGGAATAGTCGGAAAAAACTCCATCACTTTTTCATCAGAATTTATTTCGTGCATTTTATCAATGTCGCTTAAATTCCAATTTCTAAATCCTAATCGGTCTGATGTGAATAAGTATTTTATATTGTTGGTCATTTTCCAATGCGGATTTATTAGTAATAATAAATGATTTTAAAGTTTGAAAGCCTTCTTCAAAACGAAATAATGAAATACACTGTCAAAAATAGGTAATTCTCAATACTCAATTTTGGTCAAGTTATATTTCGATACCAAAGATGGTTAAACTATTCTTCTAAATAAATCATCTTATACATATCATACCCCTTTGCCCAAAAATCTTTATGTTTTTCCATTAACTTAAAATCGTTTTTTTCATAGAATGGATAAACAATCTGAGAAGTTCGAACTACAATCTGTAACTCAGGACTATTTTTTTTAATATGTTCTAATCTGTGCTGTAGTAACATTTTTCCTATTCCCTTACCTTGAAAAGATGGATGAATAACATCCCACGAAATATTTACAGCATTATTTTCTCTATCGTAATTAATTCCTCCGCAGCCTATAATTTTATCATCAGCATTCACAATAAAATAATCCTCAACCTTATTGGCTAAGTAATCTTTAAAATCTTCTAGTTCAGTTTCTGCAAAATACTTCGGTATATTCAGTTCCAATAATTTATAAAGTTCTTCCGAATCTTCATTATTGAATGATCTGATATGTATATTTTGCATAACGTTATTTAAATTGTTGCAGGTATTATTTTGGATAATATTATTAAATCATATTCCGTATTCAAAAATGTAGATTATTGTTTTGTAAATTCAAATTGCCCACCTCCCTGAAACAAAGTCATTGTTTTATTATCCGGGTTAAATTCAAACTTTGCACCAACTTGGTCAAACTTAAATTTATCTTTATCAGTCGCTTCTAATGGTAGAGCTGGCTGGTTTGTTCCTTGTGCAAATAATGTCTCACCGTCTTTGGTTACTATAATCTTTAATGCGATTTGTTTAGATGCATATACGCCCAAATATTTATCCAGATCACTTGAAGTTATATGGTAGCTTGTAAAGGTAGGAATTTCATATGTTTTGTTGAAAACGGCACTTAATACCGCAATAGAAATGTCATTGGTTTTAAAATTTGTACCGTTTGAAGTTAAAGCGTAAGAAATTTTTTCGTCAGGAAAATGGGAGTAAACCGATACAAAACCATCGATTCCACCAGTATGTCCATATCCTATACTTTTGTAGAAAGGAATTTTAAACAGTCCAAGACCATAACCATCATTTATGGTCATCATTAGTTTAAGGTTAGCAGCTTTTAGAAGTTTTCCTCCAAATAAAGCATCAGCAAACTTTGTAAGATCGGTTGGAGTAGAAATCAGGGCACCGGCTCCTAATGGTATGGTATAATCTGTTTCGGTTTCCGGTTTCCAGGTTCCAATGTAATTGTATGATTTTGCTTCGTTAAGGCTTGTATCAATTGTACCAAAAACATAGGTGTTTTTCAAACCAATTGGTTTCACAATGTATCTTTCTATTAAATTAGGGAAAGATTCAGAGAAAGATTTTTCAACAATGTAGGTTAAAAGTGCATAATTAGAATTACTATATTCTGCTTTACTGTCAGGAGTAAAGTCGCTTCCGCCTTTAGAAATAATTTCAATCATTTCTTTCTCAGTCTTAGGCTGCGTGTTCCAGTCTAGATAGTCGCTGTCGTCTGTAAAGTTGTGTATTCCGCTTCTATGGTTCAGTAGTTGCTTTACCGTTATTTTATCACCGTTTGATATGGTGGGAAACCATTTGTTAATAGTTGTACTTAAGTCTAACTTATTATTTTCAACTGCCTTTAAAACCAAAACAGCAGTGAATGATTTGGATATCGACCCAATTCTGTATTTTGTTTTATCGGTTGCTTTTATTTTGCTTTCTACATCGGCAAAGCCTATAGATTTTGAGTAAATGATTTCTCCGTCTTTAGAGACACTTACGCTACCCATAAATTTGTTGTTTTGTTCAAGTGTATCGAAGTAATGGTCTAATTTTTTCTTGTCAAATGTTGTTTGCGCTAAGCTTAATTGAGCCAATGTAAGGAATGCGACTGTTGTCAAAATAATTTTTTTAATTATCATAATGTTAATTTTGGTTGGAATAGTGAAACACCATCAATTTGGTTATCAACGAATATAATAACTTTTTCCCATTTACGGTAAGTGATCCTACCGAATTGTCTTATTCATTATTTATAGTTGAAACAAGTAGGAGGATTGCTGTAGTTTTAGTTGGTTAAATTATTGATAAATTTACATAATCTTCTATCTTATCGTTTTCTGCAAAGCACTTTACAAGTTAGATCGATCGTATAAGCGTTGAACTACCAATAAGTTTTGTAAACATTTGAAGAAACTATGGTTCATAAATAATTCGTAGAAAAGAGCTGAAACTTTCGTTTGATTTTTTTGCCGGTATTCTGGCAACAAGTCCTATCGCCGTATGTTTATCCAACTTAAATTTAACCTGCGGACGTATGGTCATTTCAAATGCTCCGTGTTCAAATTCTTTATTTAATTCAATACCCGCAAAATGTTTTGTTCCCGGTATGGTAAAAAGCAGTGAAGAATTAATTTGCCACTCAACGTCAAGCTTATTGGTTGTAAAATCATGTTTAAACATAGGGTAGGCGTAGATAAGTGTGTTTATGTAAGAACCCCAACGCTTAGCAGCAACAAAGAACGGATTGTAAACAGTTCCCGTAACAAAACGTTCCTTATCCATATTTCTAAATTCGTTAAATTCAATTATTTGTGTGTAACCTACAGCTAGTGTAGTTTTTAAACGGGTTGAAACAAAGAAGGAATATTGTGAAGAGAACCGTAACGATTCTAATTTACTGCCGGGAATTTCTGATTCAGATGCAGTTCTGTCAAAAAATGAAAAATCAGCTTCAACCTCAAAACCTACACGGTTTATCGGGGCAAATTCATATTCTACTAAAAATGCATGTTCATTATAGTTCTTATGTTTTGAAAAGTCAAATGCTGCGTTAAATTCTTTTTCTCCTTTTCGTGCACCTAAATCACGCACAAGATCATAATAAAGCGGTTCTGCATGTGAAACTTTTTCTGGTTTTGCATCAGTTTGAGAAAAACTTTTGGCTGCAAATAAAAACAGGGCAGCAATCGAAAAATATTTTTTTATCACGTTCATACAGCAAAGCAACAACTGGAAATGGGAAACATTTGGGAAAAATCAGTTTGTTGTTAGTTATATAAATTTCGGTCAATGAGCTATGGTTGCTGAGCTTGTCGTAAGTTGAATAGTCGACAATTACAAATAGGAATTAACTTATTATCAAAAAAAGAGGTTGCAGTACGAAACTTACAACCTCTTAATAACCAAAAAAAACACTTATGAGCTACAAAGATAATTATTTTTATATGCATGCATACTATTTTTTGATATTTTTAACTATCATACTTTTTATTGATACATCAGGTTAAAAAAGTATCGCGAATAATTAGCTATCTTTACCTATACATCAAATAGATGAATCATAATTTAAAACCACATAAATAAAAATGCGGAATATAGAGAACAAAGTAGCTTACGTAACCGGTGGAACAAAAGGTATAGGTTTTGGCATTGCAAAGGTTTTGGTAGAAAACGGAGTTAAAGTTGCAATTTCTGGAAGAGATATCGAAGCTGTTAATAAGGCTAAAGAAGAGTTGGGAAATGAAAATGTACTGGCTTTACAAGCTGACGTTAGAAATTTTGATGATGAAGTGAAAGCTGTCGAGAAAATCATAGCTACTTACGGTAAGTTGGATATTGTTATTGCAAATGCAGGTGTAGGCAAATTTGCGCCAGTTGACGAAATGTCTCTGGACGATTGGAATATGATGATAGATACCAACCTAACTGGCGTTTTCCACACACTTAAAGCAACTGTAGAACAGCTAAAGCAAAACAAGGGTTATTATTTTTCAATCGCATCATTGGCAGGAACTAACTTTTTTGCACAAGGGGCAGGCTATAACGCATCAAAATTTGGTGTAGTTGGTTTTACACAAGCAGCAATGCTGGATCTACGCAATTACGATGTAAAGTGTACAACCATTATGCCAGGCTCTGTAACATCGCACTTTAACGAACATGTTCCGAATGAAGCGGATGAATGGAAAATTCAACCCACAGATTTAGGACAAATGATTGTAGATTTATTAAAGATGAACCCAAATGTTCTGCCAAGTAAAGTAGAAGTTCGCCCTACTAAAATAAAGTAGATTGTTAGGGCAAAATTGAAATTTTAAGTAGTAATAGCCTTAATTATAATATAGTAAGTTTTCTATTTTAGAGTAAATGCCTGACCTTAATTAGTCCGGCATTTTTTTAATTTGTTATTGTAATTTTTACAATGTGAATTTCTTTCAGCGATTTCCTTTATAATGGTAATGTTTTTGTCAAGTTGTAGCCAAAAGATGTAATAAAACTTTTAAGTTATATACTTAGATCAAAACTATAGTTATGATTTTCTTCTGGTTTAAAATTACCTGTTTTGAACGTTTCTACTTCAACTTTTCCGTTTTTGTCAATGGTCATGATTCGTATCATTGGGTTATGAACTGTTTCGTCTGGAACTTTAGTTCGTTCCAAAGCTGGAATATGTACGTAATGAAGATTGCCAATTTTTTTAGAATGGTTGGTTCTGTCCATATCCATGTGTAAATCGCCCGAAACAACAGCGACTAAGTTGGGTTGAGAAAGAACATTCGATTTAAAAATAGTGTTGTCGATGCCTTTGTCTGAACTTTCTTCATACACGCCTTTTTGTGCACTGTGAACAATTAAGATCACAGGTTTGGGTGCCAATTTTTCAATTTGTTTAGCGATTTTCGAAACTCCTTTATTATTAAAATCGCGACCAAAATCAGGAGAAGCCAAAACAAAAGCAACTTTTTCGTGATTCAATATATTGTTGGGTGAGTTTAAATCGGGGTTCCATTGCTTTGTAAATTCCATATAACGTTCAACGCTGTCTCCATGTTCTTCATTTCCCATAATAGTATAGAAAGGTGCAGTTAGCTTTTTAAGTACTTTTGTAGCTTCTTCATACTGCAGTTCTGTACCTTTATGGGCAACATCTCCAATCCCAATTACAAAATCTACAGCATCAGATCCTTTCAGTTGGTTTATGTGTTCCACGGCTTTATTGGTATATGGAAATTCGGCGCATGGTTTGGGTTCTAAGTCCCCAATAAAAGCTATGCGTAACAAGTGGTTGTCAGTTGTTTTTCTGTTCTCAATAGCGTGTTCCTGCCACCCGTAAGATTGAACGGTATTCGAAGATTTTGATGGTGAAACTTTACAGCTTTGAACCGTAATAGTCAATAGAAGTGCAAATGAAAAAAAGCGGAATCTCATATTATTGTAATAATTTAATTTAAAGTGCGAATTTATTATCAATAATATTTATAAAGCAGTATGCAGTTTTAAGTTTGTGTTATCAATTAGTTGAAAAGCTTCGCAATTTCGAGCAACTATTTAAAGTTGTATGTTTAGATGTAATTAAAAATGAAAGTTCTCAAATATAAATGGATTCTTATAATGCTATGTATCAATAAATTTGGTAACTTTAATTAACTTATAAAATACATTTGAAATGCTGAAAATACTGTTTCCTACCGACTTTTCTGCAACAGCAGACAATGCTTTTATCTATGCAATGCAAATTTGTAAAAATTACAACGGTGAACTATTCGTTTTACATTCTTATTCCTCTAACCGTAGTTCTAAAAATGCAGGTTTAGAAAATTCATTGGAAACGTCAGATTTTTTTAAAGGGCAGATAAGTAAAATGCGACAGCTTGCTTTAGAAAATGATTTAGGTCAGGTGCCTTTAAAGTTTTTTACAGAAGAAGGAGAACTGGTACAAAGCATTCAAGATATTATTTCACAAGAAAATATCAGCTTAATCGTAATGGGAACAACAGGAAACTCTGGATTTGAAAATAAAATTCTAGGTTCCACAACAGTCGGTGTTATAAATAATGTGGATATTGCGGTATTGAGTATCCCGCACTTTTGTAAATTTCAAGAAATTGATGCTGTTGGCTTCACAACGGTTTATGATGATGAAGATGCTTTGGTTTTGCGAAAAATGATTCCTTATATTAAATCGGCTAATGCTGATATTTACTGTGTTCATGTGAATAAGGGGAAGGAAGTAAGAACTCACGAAGAAATTGTACGTTGGAAAGAACAGTTTAAACATGACCCTGTTTATTTCATTGAAAAGAATCAGGATGATATAGTAAAGTCCGTTTTTAATTTTATCGACGAGTATTCTATTGATATGTTAAGCTGTATTACCAGAAACAAGACCCTTTTTCAGCGTGTTTTTGAAGGCAGTATCGCTGAAAAATTATCGTAC
>Ga0308157_10003072_pt1 | contig 25291 bp, 24 predicted proteins | sample PhyBR1_FD_201035 | JGI IMG/M metagenome (GOLD analysis project Ga0308157, IMG submission 201035) | Phyllosphere microbial communities from UC Gill Tract Community Farm, Albany, California, United States - DLSLB.R1 | ecosystem: Host-associated > Plants > Phyllosphere > Unclassified | place: USA...
TATATGAAAAAGGTTTTCATTTGATTTCATTTACAACAGAACTGTGATGCTGACGAAACTTTTATATATAGTCAAGCTAGGATGTTACTCCGACGAAAGAGGAATCTATAGATACACCAAATTCTTTATTTCATTTTACTTAATGCAGAAAGATAAGCTGCCTAAAAAATTATCTATTTATAAATGATTAATAACCCGCCGTAAAACGCTCACGGATATGATTATTCTGCTCCAACTCATCCACCAAAGCTACCGCAACATCTTCTACAGACAATACGCTTCTTCCATTTTCATCAAAAACCGGATTTTCTAAGCCTGTTCTGTATTTTCCGGTTCTTACTCCTGCTGTTCCCTGATGCATTTCAATAGCCGGGCTAAAGAACGTCCAGTCTAATGTTTTATTTTCTTTGATCTTGTTTAAATAATCTCTTGCTGCGGTTGCTCCCGGTTTTATTTCTGTAGGGAAATCTGGTCCGTCTACCAATTGATTTCCATCGATGAATAAACTTCCTGCTCCTCCAACAGTGATGAATCTTTTTACGCCGGATTTTTCAACGGCATTTTCAATATTCACTGAACCTTTTAAGAAATCGTCATACAGATTAGGATTCGTCCATCCTGCGTTGAAAGCATTGATTATCGCGTCATTTCCCTGCAAAGCTTCTGCCAGTTCCTCTACATTGTTCACATCAACACTTTTTGCTGATACATTTTCGTTTTGCTGAACTTTAGAAGCATCTCTTACAATGGCTTCCACTTTATACCCTCTGTTTGTCAATTCGTTTACTATTTGTGTTCCCACAAATCCCGTTGCACCGATTACTGCTACTTTTTTCATATGATTTAAAATTAAATTGTAATAATTTTTGTTACATTTATAATTAAAAAATTTTATTCAAACTGATCACTAAATTGCTGAAGTGATTTATTTCCTAAAAAATTCAAAACCAGTTGATCTGTCTCTATAAATAAATGATGTAAATGTTGATTAATTTCTTTTCCTACATTACAGGCAGGATTAGGATTTTGATTTTTTTTTCCTAAAACGTCTGTATTCTTCACTGCAGAATAAATTTCGGAAATAGTAATTGATTCTGCATTTTTAGAAAGCTGGCTCCCCCCCTCTTTTCCTTGTTTGCTTACAATAAGCCCAGCTTCTCTCAATACACTGATTTCTTTACGTACAATAACCGGGTTTACATTGATGCTACCTGCAATCCACTCAGAACTTAACCAGTCCTGAGGTGATTTCGTCAATAAAGTCATAATATGTATTGCCGTAGCAAATCTTGTATTGTTCATTTTACTTATGCAAAGATAAACAAATTTTTAAATGTAATAAATTTTATTACATTTAAACTATAAAATTAATTTATCCAGGTCTAAAAGTAAATAGTTAATGTTCTGGTTAATGGTTCGTGTTGCCGATTGCATCTGGTTAAGCATCGCTGCTCTGTTATGAAGATCATTGGCTCTGTAATATCCTCCGTCACTGAAAATCACTGAGTGATCTGCTGCGTTTTTATCGTCATCAAACTGATAGTGAAGCCACCGTTCTTTCATACTGCTGATAATGGAATGCTTCTCTTTATTTGAAAATTTCTTTTCGGTATACATATACCATATAAACGGAGGAAAATTGGGAGATTCAAGTTTTTCTTTCCAAATATCCCTCAATAAGTTTCTCTGATGAATAAATTCCACTTTTTTACCTTTAGGATTAAGGGTAGCCAATCCAAATCCTGCTCCTACAGCCCCTCCACTTATGTCAATTGCACTGCTCCATGTATCATTTTTAACAATTCCACCGGCGATAGATGCCGTTGCACCTGCAATGATGGAATATAAAATCATTTTATTATTTCTGGAATCATTCAGGTTGTCTACATAGTTTCCAATTTGTGCTACTCTTTCCCCCTCACAATCAAATTCCGCAGCAACAGCATCCAGCTCTGTAAGTGCAATGGTTATTCTGCTGTTGATCACACTTTTAAGCTGCAATACATTTACCTGAGAGCTTAAAGATGAATCTTTTTTAAGTGTAATAATTTTATGAACCTCATCAAGATTATTCAAAGCATTCAAAATTAAGATACTTTGATCTGAGAATATTCCTTTTAATTCCTTATTTGCCATGATAATGGAATCTGAATTATAGGAAGGAAGTTTAGTTGTATAATTGTATTTAAAAGGAGCCTTGCAATAGCTGTCTCTCAGCGTAAGAATATTCTGATTGATCACCTGATTTTTCTTTGAGACACAGGAAGTCAGCAAAACCAAGATCACTAAGCAGCAAAACCAATTTTTCATCTTATTATATCATTTTGTATGGTCAGGATAAAAACTAATTTGTACTAATATACTATAAATAAAAAAATCCACCCGAATTCAGGCGAATTTTTAAATTATTTTTAAAGCAAATTATTTAATCCCTAATAATTCCACTTCAAAGATAAGTGTACTGTTCGGTCCGATTTCTTTGCTGATTTCCTGATCTCCATATGCCAAATGCGGAGGAAGAATCAGTCTCCACTTGCTTCCAACAGACATTAGCTGAAGTGCTTCCGTCCATCCTGAAATCACTCTGTTTAAGGGAAATGATGCAGGTGCCCCTCTTTTTACAGAGCTGTCGAAAACTTTTCCGGTAATCGTTGTTCCGTGATAGTGACATTTTACGGTAGATCTAGGACCTGGTTTTGCCCCGTCACCTTCTGTAATGATTTCGTACTGCAATCCGCTTGGCAAAGTAACTACGCTTTCTCTTTTGCCATATTCTTCCATGTATTCTTTACCGTCTTTCAGGTTTTTCTCTGCCAGTTCTTTTTTACGTTTAAACAACAAATCTGCTACTCCCATAATTAAATATTTTTACAAAGATAAGATTTTAAGGTGGGAAGAAAGAAACAGGAAATAAGAAGTTTTTGGAATAAAACGTCAAAAAACACAATAATTAACCATTTTATTATCAAAACATTATAGAAAAATAGCTTTATCATTACGCATTCAGCTTCAAAAAGTTCAAATATCTTTAATACTGCGTTAACATCCTTTCAAAAACTTGGCGTTATAATTGGATTTAAAAACTAAATGCCCGATCCATTAAAATATAATAAGAACTTTGATAAACTCTCGTACGAGGAAAAACAACTGCTGGAAGAAACGAAGAAAAGTATCGCCGATTTTGTAGAGCAGTCTCCTTCTATAAGTGATGTCAACTATGCTACCAGAAATGCCCATGCCAAGACTTATGCGATTTTGTCCGGCCATTTCGTTATTAACACAGATCTTCCACAAAACTTAAAATACCTTTTTGACAAGGAAAAATATGAGATTATCGCAAGGCTTTCCAATGCCAACCTGAAAATAAAAAAGAATAAAAAAGATATTCCGGCTTATGGCTTTTCCATCAAAATAAAAGATGATACAGGACGTACGATTTCAAATTACCCTTTAGTAAATTTCCCGTTATTTCCGGCCAACTCAGTATCTGTATTCTTAAAAATGTTTACAAATATCAATAAGTTTTATGCAAAAAAATGGGGTAATTGGATTTCATTTGCAAAGAACATCTGGAAGGTAATTCCATCTTTAATGACATTCTCTTTTATAAAACACAGTATTGCACTTTTTCTGAAAAGAAATGATTTTATATTATCGTTTGATTATCATTCTGTAGGTGCTTACAGACTAGACGATAAAATGATGAAAATCAAAATAAGTCCTAAGGATATTCAAAAGAAATTCGGAACAAGAAAAGAGGTAAGAAGTTCAGTCAAAAGCTATTTTGCAAGCAATGATTATGAAGCAGAAGTTTTCATTCAGCTCTGCTATGACCTGAAAGATCAACCGATCAATAAATTAAATATTGAATGGAAAAACTCGCCTTTTATAAAAATCGGTGAACTCAGATTTGAAAAAAATTCATTCCAAAATTCTATTAGCTGCGATAACGAATTATTATCTTTTAATCCTTTTGAAAGTGCCGAGATCTTTCAGCCTGTAGGAAAAATTCAGAAATTAAGAGATGAAGCGTATAAAGTTTCTCTGCAAACAAGGAAGAAAATCAACAAGCTTTTAAAGTATAAATAAAAAAAGCTTTACATGAGTAAAGCCTATATATTTTCATTTTCTTCTAGCTGTTTTTTCATTTTATTATCCGGAAAAAGCATCGAAACAATTACGGAAATCAATAAAACACCTCCTACAATTCCTAAAGAAACCGGAGACGGTATATGAATCCAGGGAGCGATCAGCATTTTAACCCCAATAAAAGATAAAATAACCGCTAAACCATAGGATAATTTACTGAACATATAAATGAAATTGGCCAATAGGAAATACAAGGACCTCAATCCTAAAATGGCAAAAATATTTGAGGTATAAAGGATAAACGGGTCGTTTGAGATCGCAAATATTGCAGGAATGGAATCTACCGCAAAAAGAACATCGGTAAATTCAATTACAGCAACCACTACTAAAAGAGGAGTGGCCATTTTTATTCCGTTTTGAATGGTGAAAAATTTGTCTCCATCATAGGTAGATGAAACTTTCCAAAAGCTTTTCACCAGTTTTGCACCGGCAGAATCACTATAATCTTCATCTTCCTGATCATCATGACCACCCCAGGATTTTATCCCAGCATACACTAGAAATAAACCGAATAAGGTCATGACAACATTAATCTTTACGGGATCTCCAAAAACCTCCATTTCGGGAAGGTACGTTACATTAATAATTCCTATTCCGGCAAAAATAAATATGGCCCTGAATATTAAAGCCCCGATAATTCCCCAAAACAATACTTTATGATGAAGATGTTTAGGAACTTTAAAGAATCCGAATACTAAAATAAAAACAAAAAGATTATCTACAGAAAGTGCTTTTTCTATCCAGTATGCCGCCTGATATTGTGTAAATTTTTCGACAGCCAGTTTGTGCCCTTCAGCATCATTAAAAACCCAATATACAATTCCTGAAAAGATCATAGACAAAGAAATCCAAACAACCGACCAGATGGTAGCTTCTTTAGAAGAAACTTCATGGCTTTTCTTATTAAAAATTCCTAAGTCTAAAAGCAGCATAACGACTACTGTTATGGCAAATCCCCACACCAACGCAGGATGCAGATCTAAAATATTTTGTCTCACTATGTATATATTAAAATATTGTGGATAGCTTAACGTCAAAGATACCATTTATATCTAAGACTGCCTACTTATATTCTCTGACTCTTATTTGAAAAACAGATAAAAAATCACTTTTCTGGCATCACTTTATAGGTAGGATCATCTTCAATGCTTACTTCGATAACCGCTTCAGCATTTTTCAGCATTTTCCTGCAATCTTCGCTCAAATGTTTTAAATGTAGCTTTTTATTTTGCTGAGCATATCTTTTTGATAATTTGTCTAAGGCATCAATTGCGCTCATATCAACAATCCGGCTTTCTTTGAAGTCAATTACGACCTGTTCAGGATCATTCATCGGGTCAAATTTATCTGTAAAAGCAGTTACGGACCCAAAGAACAATGGCCCTAAGATCTCGTAGTATTTAACTCCGTTTTCGTCAATATGTTTTCTGGCACGAATTCTTGTTGCGTTATCCCATGCAAAGACCAATGCAGAAATGATCACACCCACCAAAACGGCCAATGCCAGATTGTGAAGAACAATTGTGATTAAAGCCACAGTAACTCCAACAAAAATATCAGACTTCGGCATTTTATTGACAATTCTGATTGATACCCATTGAAAGGTACTGATTGCCACCATCATCATAACGCCAACCAAAGCAGCCATAGGAATTTTTTCAATAAAAGGAGCTCCTACTAAAATGATGATTAAAATAGTGATTGATGCTATTATCCCGGAAAGTCTGGCTCTTGAACCTGCATTTAAGTTCACCAAAGTCTGCGCAACCATTGCACAGCCTCCCATTCCACCGAAAAAACCGTTCGTAATATTTGCCAATCCTTGTGCCACCGATTCTTTATTGGCACTTCCTTTTGAATTCGTAATTTCATCAACCATTGATAGAGTAAGTAATGATTCAATCAAGCCAACTCCGGCCATAATTAAAGCGTATGGAAAAATAATCTGCAAGGTCTCCAGTGAAAAAGGAATACCTGGAATATGAAAACTCGGTAAACTTCCGCTGATATGGGCAATATCTGCAACCGTTTTTGTATTGATCCCAAAACCAAAAACAACTCCAAAAACAATTAATATCGCTACCAAAGATGCCGGAACCACTTTTGTAATTTTCGAAAAAAAGTAAACGACCGCAATCGTTAAAGCCGTTAAACCTACCATTATATATAAAGAAGTTCCCTGAAGCCAGCTTACCACTCCATTGGCATCAGTAATTTTAAACTGTTCGACCTGTGCCATAAAAATAATGACAGCTAACCCGTTTAAAAAACCATACATTACCGGTTGTGGAATTAATCTTACAAATTTCCCAAATTTAAGAACACCTACCAACAGCTGAAAAATTCCGGCTAAGACAACGGTGGCAAAAAGATATTCTATCCCATGAGTTTTTATTAAAGCTATTAAAACAACGATTGTTGCTCCTGCACCTCCTGAAACCATTCCGGGACGGCCACCTAAAATAGCAGTTACGAGTCCCATCATGAAGGCAGCATAAAGCCCCGTTAGCGGAGAAAGCCCTGCTAGAATCGCAAAAGACAGTGATTCAGGAATCATGGTCATTGCAACCGTAAGTCCTGCTAAGATTTCATTTTTATAATTGATTTTTTGTGAAAAGTCAAATAATTTAAAAGATTTTTCCATTGGAAAAAATTAATGTTAAGGATTTAAAATTGATTTTTGAAAACAGTAAGCCCTGTCTTTTCCAAAAATTGAAAAAACAGATGAATAAAAATCCTTAAGGCGGTGTAACTTCAGAAGAAGTTCTGGTATTTGTTCTCATAATTTTGCAAAGATAAAGACTTGGAAATGATTGCGCAATTTCATGTTCTCAGATCCTCCCAGGAACTATACTATTATCTGCCACGAATAACCTTATCAATTTCTCTAACGATAATTCTGGACGCTACAGGAGACCAATGTGTATCATCATAAAAATAAATATCAGCTACATTATTCATGTGGTTTTTCAAAATTTCTTTAGAATCAATATATACATAATCTTTTTTAAGAGGTCGAAGATGTTCAAAGAATAAAGGTTTTTCAAGATCAGCCTTATTGGCTATATAATCATAGTACATATCATATTTATCCGGAGACGGCAATACAATAAGTTGGATATTTTTTTCCTGAAGTTTGTGAGATATTTTATTTAAAGTATTATTTAATAATATAATGTTTGATAATTTATTATTCTCCCCCAGAGATATAATATCATTTTTATAGAAAAGCAATTTATCAGACTTATTACTAAATAGCTTTTCCGAACTCAGATCGTAATTATAAATTAAATCGTTGGAGAGATAGTCTTTACAAATAAAAAATTCGGGCATATAATAAAGCGGAAACTGCAATGTTGATCTAGAAAAAAATTCAGAATCTTTCCGTTCTTTTTCTAAAAGCTTTGTATGATTCATAATCAAAGAATCGATTTGATGTTGTGAGATTTTTGCTTTAAAATTTATTCCTTTAAGGTTCTCAATAAAATCACGTTCTACATTCTGAAGAATAATATATTTAATTTTATAATGATTAAAAAAATCTCCATTTATCAGATTGATCAACCCCTGGATCTGATTATCTAAAATGAAACGATCTACATGTAAAGTTGTATATTTTTCTGCTAAAAAATGATTATAGCCATATCCTTCCTGTTCTGAAAAGGAGTCACCTATTGTTAAAATATCAAAATCTTGTTTTTTTGTTTGCGACAATCTTTCAAATTTTTCTTTATCGGATAAATTAAATCGATCTCTATAATTTCTATAAATATTCGGAATCATACCCATTCTCAAAACATCGGGGCTTTCCGTTTTAATCATCCAGACAGATTTCACTCCGAACAAGATCATTGCGGGAAGAATAAAACAAGCAGTTTTAAGTATAAATTTCCTTATCATCCGTTAAAATTGAAAGTAAATAAATTGCTGTACATTCCCTCCAAACCAAAAAATAGCAATAATAATTGCGTAGTACATTGCATATCTGATCGGTTTTTTCCAGTGCAAACCCAATTTCTCAATTGCATATTGATTTTCACGCCCTTTCCATTCAATCAGCATAAAAATTACAATAAGGACGAGCGTCACGATCGCTTTCTTTTTCTCTTCAAATGTAGGAAGTTCTAAAAGGGATTCAGAAAAAATTCCAGATATGTAATGATAAGCATGCGTTATATTTTCCGCTCTAAAAAATATCCATGCAAAAACAGTCAGCCCAAAAGTTATTATAATTTGTAAAAACTCGTGTAAAGTGGGCCATTGCCTGCCTTTTGAAACAATTTCCATATTGTTCCGATGGGTTCCCATAATGATGGAAGGCATAATAAAGATTGCATTTAGTAATCCCCATACCACAAAGGTCCAATTTGCTCCATGCCAAAATCCACTCACTATGAAAATGATAAATGTATTCCTTATCCGCATCCATTTTCCGCCTTTACTTCCTCCTAACGGAATATATAAGTAATCTTTAAACCAAGAAGAAAGTGAAATATGCCAACGTCTCCAAAACTCTGCAAAATCTCTTGAAAAATAAGGGAAGGCAAAATTACGCAACAAATCGATTCCAAATAACCTCGCTGTACCTAAAGCAATATCAGAATATCCTGAAAAATCCCCATAAATCTGAAAAGTAAAGAAAATAGCCCCCAAAACCAAGCTACTGCTATTCATATCTGCAGAGTTATTAAAAATCTGATTGGCAAATTCTGCACAATTATCTGCAATGACTATTTTTTTGAACAATCCCCATAATATCTGACGCAAGCCATCTACAGCTTTATCATAATTAAAAACTCTTTTATGTTTAATTTGCGGGAGAAGATGAGTAGCTCTTTCTATCGGTCCGGCCACTAAGAGAGGAAAAAAACTCACGAACAAAGCATAATCCACAAAATTCTTTTCCGCTTTAATTTTACCTTTATAAACATCTATCACATAAGAAAGGCCATGAAAGGTATAAAAAGAAATACCTAACGGAAGAATTACATGAATTAATATTGGACTGGATTTCCATCCTATCTGCGTAAAAAGACCGGCAAAAGACTCTGCAAAAAAGTTATAATATTTAAATACTCCTAAGAATCCAAGATTGATAATAATACTCAGCCAAAACCAAATCCGTTTGATTTTTAAATTTCCGGCATTTTGCATTTTCAAACCTGTAAAATAATCCAGTAAAGTAGAAAACATCAGTAAAAAAAGAAAACGCCAATCCCAACAAGCATAAAAAAAGTAACTCGCAATAAATAATAGTCCGTTTTGAAATTTTAGACTTTTATTAACTAAACTCCAATAGATTACAAAAATAATTGGTAAAAAAATTAAAAATTCTATGGAGTTGAATAACATTCTGTTTATCTATTTTAACACATTCTTTTTTATCGGTTTACTCTCGATTTCCAAATATACAAACTTCACTGAAGGAATATGATATTCGCCTGTAAATATCATAATACAATTTCACTAAAATAAAAAAGGCCGCATTTATCTGCAGCCTTTTCTTAGTTATTAATTTTTAAGAACATCTTTGATTCCCTCAAGCCCTTCACTGAACTGGGCAAGCAAAGCAACTACCTGCGCCATCCGGTCATTCCCTCCTAAGCCTTTCAAAGTTTTATTTTTTACAAAAGTTTTTTTAATCTCTTCCCAACGTTGTGTTTCGTTTTCCTGAAGCATTCCCATCAGTTCTTTCAGTTTCAGCATATTCGCTTCTGCACCTGTCGTTAAGGTTTGAGATTCGTTCTGATAATGATTCAGGACAATCTGTGTGACCTCATCATCTTTTAAAATAGGCTGAATCTGAGCGATTAGTTTATTCATATTTCGGTAAGAACCCTGTAATTTAAAAGCCGGTTCATTTCTGTATTCATCTGCCATTGCAGCAGAAGAAATATATTGAGCATTTACTTTCAAAACAGTTTCTCTTACTTTTAAAGTATTTTCCAACACTTTTCTGAAGTCTGCCATTTCATTGGAGCTGAAATTCCCGATAAGATCTGCATTGGGATTATTTGAAACAATACTGTCATACAATTCATACAGGTTTTGCATCCCCGGATTGGTTAATCTTGTAAGATATTCATTCGACATTAAAGCATTTTCAATTAAACTTAAATCGAACAATTCTGTTTTGCTTCCTGAAATCTCACCTAAATTGTACGTATCGGAACGGTTGGCCAACATATCCGGAATTCTGAATTTTTCTCCACTTTCCGTATAAGGATTTCCCGCCATTACCAGACAGAAACGTTTTGAACGCAGATCATAGGTTTTGCTTTCTCCGTTATAAATCCCTTCAATTTTTCTTTGCCCGTCTGCCAAAGAGATAAATTTTTGCAGAAATTCCGGATTACAATGCTGAATATCATCCAGATACAACATTACATTATCTCCCATTTCTAAAGCAAGATTCAGTTTTTCCAATTCCTGTTTGGCGCCTGCATTTTTAGCTTCATTCGGATCTGTAGAAACAATATCATGACCGATTGAAGGGCCGTTAATTTTCATAAAAACCAATCCCATCCGGTCTGCCATATATTCCATTAAGGTTGTTTTACCATACCCCGGAGGAGAAACCAAAAGCAGCATTCCCATTCTGTCGGTGCGCTTATCGGTTCCCACGGTTCCTAACTGCTTGGCTAAATTGGCTCCAATTAAAGGAAAATATACTTCACTGATCAATTTATTTCTGACAAAAGAGCTTAATACCTGAGATTTGAAAGTATCGATTTTCAAATCTTTCTTTTTTTCAATCACCCATTTTGCCTTCAGCTCGTTTAAATACTTAAATTTCGGAACAGTGATCTCAGTATAATGTTTTAAACGTGAAACAAAATCGTAATAGTTTAAAGCATAATCCACATCTTTTTCTAACGAACGCAACCCTTTTAAAGGGATTTCATAGGTAGTGTGATGAATGTTTTTCTCATCAAAATTCTGAGAAATCAAGAATACTGCTACTTCATTAATAATTCCGTTTTCAACAGCTAAATCTGAATGATCTGTAAAAGCTTGCAAAGCACTTTCCGCCATTGAAAAACAAGTTGAAGGATAAGCATAAAGCATTTTCAGCTGATCGATCAGTTCCAGATTCTTTGCTTTCTCTTTCAGATCTTTTAAAAACGACTGATATAAAGCTGCCGCTTTTTCAGATATAATGAAATGTAAACGATCTTCTTTCTTTAAATATTCTGCAACATTGGAAAAATTGACCTCTTTAAAAAACTGATGCTGTTCTGCAAATGCCTTAATTTCTTTAGACAATTCAATATTTAAGCGTTCAAATCCGCTTTTAGAAGCAAATGAAGAGGAAATCAACAAAGCAATCCCGAATTGTTTCTGATAATACTCTTTTCTGTCTTCTTCTAAAAAGCTCCAGAACAATTGTGCCAAAGCTCTTTCATTTGACGTAAACTGCATTAATCCCAGCTCATTGTGAATCTGCTGAAGTTTTGAAACAACCGTCAAAGCATCTTCATCGTGAATCCCTTTTACAAGACCTTCTCCGAAATGATCTGTCATAAATTGTTGTACAAAGTTCCGGTTTTGTTCCTCGGTATGAATATCCTGATGTTTAGAAAAAATATTCCAAGCTAAATATTCAAAACGTTTCACATTATTATTTTCAGAGATAAATTCCTGATTCCAGACTTCTTTATATTCCGCAATCGCATCAAACTGAAGTGGCTCATAAAAAGCCGTTCCTGTCAAATGATAATAGTACTGTGCATTTCTCATGACCAAAGTAAGATCCAGCTTCTGCTGGTTGACTGCAAACTTATAGTCCCCTAAAGCAATCACATGATCTCCGTCGGCATAAATCTCTTTTTTATCCTTTAGTTTTCTCACGGACTCCTGCTGAGAAGTTTTCAGTAACGTCTGAATTTCTTCCGACTTGGCAGAATCTTCCATTTCACTCAATTGTCGTGAAAGATCTCTGACTTTTTCGACCATTAAATCTGTTGCAAAGTATCCGTTGATCTCATTTTCCGAATCAAAAGATTCTGCTTTGGTCTGTACAGATTTTAGAATTCTCTTCGCCGAATCGTACAAACTTTGGGTACGTTTGTTTCTGAATTCGGTTAGCTGGACTCTTTTATTTTGAAAATGCCCGTAAACTTCTTCTCTTTTTTCTCCAATGTTCTGAATAAATTCATCAAAATCAACAAATTTCGTTTCCATTTCTTCCAGCTGAATGGAAAGCTTCGTCAAATATTCATCGCATTTTTCCGGAGTCTGCGAAAGTTCAAGAAAGTTAATTACAGCCTGATCAAACAAAGTCATCTGTGCCTGGAAATCTGCAGACAGTTCTTTGCCCGAAATTTCTCTCTTACGTTTCGTAAGTTCCAACCTTTCCTGATTCAATCTCGCAAAAATCAGTGAGATATTTTCAATAATCTGGGTAGATTGTGAAGTATCTTCAATTTTTAAATTATTGACAATATCCACTAAAAGTTCCAGCTGACCGGAAAGATTGGTAATTTCTTCGTCAATAGTTTTTGCATCAATCGCTTTCTGAAGGTTGATAATATTTTCAGAGATCGTTTGTGCTCTTTGCTGATACGGCGCCAAAGAATCTTCCTGCAAAAGGAAATTCACACAGGCATTCGACAGTTCGTCAGAACGTTGTGCTAAAGATTTTTCCAGCTGATCCAGCAAAGAAACTTCCACATATTTCAGTTCTCCCGCTCCGGTAATTTCACCACGCAATGCACGGATTTGTGAAAGCATATCGATATAATCCGTCAGCTGAGAATAATTGATCCTTTTGGTATCGTCTAAAATTTTCTCGCAGGCAGATTTAATTTTTTCAACGGCTTCTGCTGTGCTTTTCTTCTGCTCGACAACTTTTTCGTATTCGTTGATCGCAGAATGTGCAATATTTCTAATTTCCTTTAAAGGAAGATCCAGCTTTTGCACTTCTTCATTCCCCAGAAAGTAATAGGAATCTAAAATCGCTGTGGAAAGTTTTACAATATCATCATATAACCCGCTGTAGGAATCTTTTTTATTTAAAAGCGTAATCAGCTCCTGACTTTCCGCCATAACGCGGACAATATCTTTATTCCCTATTTTATAGAGTAAGCTGTCCGATTTCTGTAAATTCGGCTGCAATTCTTTGGAATAAGGGGTTTGCCAAATCTGAGCCAAATGATGTTTGGTTGTCTCTACACTTTCGCGAAGATAAATGAGTTCACCGTTATTTAAAACCGTGAAACCGCTGCATCGAATCGGGGTTTCAATCGACTGGGTAATGATATTGTATGAAATCAGCTGATAATTATTCGTTTTATCATCATAAAAGACATACATAAAGTTCTCGCCGTTTGGCTCCTGAATGGTCTTAATGTAATGAAGCCTGTTGATATCCTGGGAAATCACCTTTAAACCTCCTGTTTGCAGCGCATATCCGTTAGAAAATAAAACCCCCTGATTTTCAGGAAGCAAAACTCCTGCATGTTTTAAAGCATCAACACGGGAAACTGTTTTTTCTTTATGGTTGTATATGAAATAACGCTCTGCTTCCTGATAAGGTCTTATTTTAAAAATTACGAGATTATCGAGGTCACAGAAATGGATTTCAGCATCATCCAGATTCTGATCTTTATGGATGACATCTTCGGAATAAATTCCTTTGCCGGTTTCGGTATTGTCTTCGATTTTAATGGTGATGTCACCGCCAATTGATTCTACAAAGACTTTATCGGCTAAAGAAACGTGAGGAAATTTCCCGTTACGCTGCATATCTCTTGTTGCTTTAGCCCACGTAAAACCATGTTGTGGCGGATAGGCAACTTCGGAAGCACTTCTAGAATCTACATAGACTAACTGATCTTCTTTAATCAGCCATTTGAAAGCTTTGATATCGGTTGTGCTTTCAGACAGCTGAAAAACCATATATAAATAGTTTTCAGTAAAATGAAAACGTGCGAAGAAGGTATTTCTGTAATATTTGTAAAGATTTTTAAATTCATCAACAAAAACCTCATCGTTAATTAATGAAGAATCCTGGGGTTCAAAACGATTATTATTAATTTTATAGATGGAAAAAACATCGGTGATATTAATTTCCGTCTGCAACCCAAGGTGCGCATTCGATCCAAAGATCAAATTGTCTTTTAATGAATAAATATCTTTTGCCACACAATTATGATCAGTAGAAATTCTTTCATTGGCAATCAAAGAAAAATCCACACCGCCAAAAATATCTTTCCGGCTTTCATTGAGTCGCTGAAGTCGCTGAATCAAATCACTTTTCTGATCATTCAGACGGTTCTGTATAATTTCATATGTCCCTGAATTTAATTTTTCTGACATAGTAATGAGATATTAAAGATTAGATGCCGCATTTCACTTAGCATCTCTATGTTAAAAATGATGTTTTTAGAAAACATTTATTTTTTTAGAAAAACTCCCAAAGTATGATTAAAAAATTAATACAATGAGAGTTTTACAATATAATTAGTTATGCTTTTTATCTGATTGGTTTCTGATCGATCCCTAAGTGTTTCGCCATATCCATCGCCCTGTCCAGAAGACCTCTTTCCTGTTGATTGGCCATACCATTCAGTTTGAAAATGAGGCTCGCAATACTCATATTTTTGATATCTTCAGAAGAAATGTTGTATTTATCAACCATTCCCATTACTTTAGAAATTAAGTTTTCTCCGTCTCCCAAAAGATTTTCTTTCACCAGCTGAGCATTCTCACTGTGACTGATAAATTTATCCAGTCCTTTACCTGCAGAAACCTGACGAATCACATTGTCGAAGAATGTATTATCTCCACCTACGATATCAATTTTAGCAGATTTAAACGCTTCTGCCAACACTCCAGCCTGAGCCTGAGCAATATCTTTCTGAATTGAAATCTGAGCAAGCTCTACTTCTTTTTCTTTTGCTAACGTTAAACGGAATTCCTCGTGATCTTTTCCTGCATCGTTCAGTTTCTTCATCGCTTCTGCTTTTTCGGTAATTCCTGCCGCTTCCGCCAACGCTTTTTCTGTGATCACTTCTGCCTGGGCAATTCCTTCTTTTTTAATTGCTTCTGCTTTTTTCTCAATCACAATAGCTTCTACAATACCCTGTCTTTCCTGAGCTTCTGCTTTTGCCTGCATTACCTGAGCTTCCGATAAACCTACAGTTGCTTCTTCTTTCGCTCTTGCATCTGCAATAATTTTACGAGCTTCTGCTTCTTTTTCTGCGGCATCTCTTTTTGCCTGTGCTTCGATTACATATTTCTGAGCATCTTTTTCAGCCGCTAATTTTCTGGCTTCTGCAGCTCTGGTTTCTTCGATCAGTTTCTTTTCAGCTTCCTGAGTGGCCACAGTAATTTCAACCTGCTTGTTTCTTTCTGCTGTTTTGAAAGCTTCAAGATCTTTGATTCCCTGCTGCTCTTCCACTACGGTTTTTTCCATCGTTAAGCGTTCACGAATGGCATCCTGAATGCTTTTCTTCTCCATTTCGATCGCTTTTTCTTTTTCGATCTGAGCCAAAGAAACAATTCTTTCTCTTTCTGTTGCTTCCAGCATTTTATCTTTCTGTACTCTTTCAGTTTCCACTAAATCGGCACGTTCTTTATTTTTAGCGGCAATAACAACCTGTCTCTGCTTATTTTCTTCCGCAATCTGAAGTTTTTCTTCTGTTGCAATACGAACGGTTTCATATTTCAGTCTCTCTTCTTCATCAACTTTTAAGATCTCTGCATTCTCGCGTGCTTTGATATTGGCCACTTCTCTTTTCTGAGATTCTTCTTTTTCCGCCAATTGCTTTTCCAGCTCTAAAATCGCTTCACGGGCTTCAACATTCTGTTTGGTGATTGTTTTTTCCTCGTCTCTTCGAACCTGATTGGCTTTAATATTTTGTGTCGCTGTTAATTCTGTAATTTTTTTAATTCCTTCAGAGTCAAGTATATTATCTTTATCCAGGTTTTCAATAGAGGTCTGCTCCAGGTAATCGATAGCACAGTCATCCAAAACATATCCATTCAGATCTGTTCCGATGATATCCAAAATTTCCTGACGGAATTCACTTCTTGCTTCGTACAATTCAATAAATTCAAACTTTTTACCAACTGTTTTTAAGGCTTCGGAAAATTTAGCTTCAAACAACTCTCTTAGCGTGTTAATATCAGAGGCTCTTTGACAACCAATAGTTTGCCCCACATTTACAATGTCATCCACTGATTTGTTTACTCTAATAAAGAAGGCCACCTGAATATCGGCTCTCATATTATCTTTGCAGATCAATCCTGCTCTTCCTTCTCTTGAAATTTCTAATTTTTTTACTGAAATATCCATCGATTCCATTCTATGGATAATAGGAATTACAATTCCCGCATTGAAAAATACTTTTGTTCCCCCGTATCCCGTTCTTAAAATAACGATTCCCTGTACAGTTTTTTTATACATTGAAAGAATCCAGAAAATTAATCCGATAGATGCGATTACCGCAACAATAATTCCTACAATTAAAGGCATATTCATAATGTTATAGTTTATATATTTTAATGTGTTTTTATTTAAATTTTAAAGAAATAAATCAAGAATAAAATTGAGAATTTCCATGAAAATCATTAGCATTTTGTTTTTTTAAAGGTGTAATTCTTTAGCTACATAGTATATTCTTTTATCGGGATCTTCGTCTACAATGACTACACGGTCGCCATGTTCTATAATTTCTCCATCCTTACTTTTCACCATCAGCGTCATAGGATCACTTCCGATAAAAACTTCCAGTATTCCCGTTTTTGTACCGTTGATACTGGATTTCATTCTCCCTTCTCTCCCAAGAAAATCATGCGGCCGTTCTCCTTTATGATTAATTTCTTTAAAGAAAGGATTTAAAGGCTTAAGAATAATTTTCGTTAATAGTATACTTCCGACCAACAGAGGTAATATGATGACGATTCCCAACCAGCTAGGCATTGGTATAAACATCGTAAGATAAACCGAACCCAACCAGGTAAAAAGCAATGTAAGTGTTAGAAAATAAGTCATCGGGACGATATCCAAATTCAAAAACTTCAGAAACTGAACCCAAGCCGAAGGATCTTCAGGAATATGAACATGACCATCCGGTGCATCAAAATCCATATCGACATCGGCATCAATCCCTACATCAATATCCAAACCCGTAACAATCGTAAACACCCAGTATAAAGCTGAAAGAATCAGCAGAACACTAAGAACCGTATTTACCGGAGAAAAGGCTACATTCAAAAATTCCTGAAAATTCATCGTTAATCTTTTTTAAGGGATTCCTTTAATTTTTTCAAAGCATCCTCGGCTTGCGTATCATCATTTTTCACTACTGCATCAATTTCATCATCAATTGTTTTTCCTGCATTGGATATATCTAAATACGCTTCCGCCAGAGCTTCCTGCTGCACTACTCTTTCTTTTAGTTTTTCAAGCATACTAACTGTAGAATGTGTATCGATCTGCGTCATTTGCTTATTAATATCCTTCGTCGCTTCACTCACCTGAACTCTCGCTTTTAACGTTTTAAGTTCATTTTCCCATTTCGCAATATTGGATTTCAGCGTATTGATATTGGCCTGCATTTTTTCACATTCTGCATGAAGCTTTTCATGTTCTTTGTTCAAATGTACCGCATTTTCCTGCGCTGCCGTCTGCTTTTTAAGCGCTTCTTTAGCCAAACGATCCGCCTCTTCTGCTGAAACTTCTCCTTTTTCGGATTTTTGCACCAGAACAACAGCTTTTCCATAATAATCCTTTGAGGTCTGAACTTCACGCTCCGACTCGTTTTTCTTACGGATCGAAAGAGCTTTGAGTTGTGCTAAAGCTTCAACACTTTTCGCCAACTGATCTTTCATATCTCTTATTCCTTGTTCTGTAAGTTTAATCGGATCCTCAAATCCGTCGATTGCTGAATGAATTTCAGCTTTTCCTATATTAAACAGTCTTTTAAAAATATTCATACCAATATTTTTTATTTATTTACTCATATTAATCATTTCCGTACTGAATTCTCCTACAAGAATCCCCAGAGAGTTGATGGAAGCCATCACTTCATTCTGTGCCATATTATCTGTTGGAAGTGTATCCCTGAAGATCACTCTTTTCCCGGAACCATCAAGTACAAAAGCTCCATGTACAATATCCCTATTCTTTTGCAACAAAGTTCTGTAGATAGATTCTGTCGGGTTTTTAATCTCAAAAAGAAACTGTTCCATGATCAGTATAGAATCTGAAACAATCAAAATCATATTCTTAATTCCGTTCGATTCTTTTTCAATAATCAAAATTGACTGACTTTCATCTTCAAAAGTTACATTGAACTCATAATCCAACAGCCACTCTTTTACTTTTTCAAAATTTTTATTCTTCATATTTGATCCTTTATTCACGATTGTATGATACAAATATAAAATTAAATTTCATGATTGCAAATATTTTTAGCAATTATTTTTAACATTTTCTCTTATATTTGCAAAAAGGATTAGACAGTTATGAGTTTTTTCGGCGTAAATATCAAGAAAATAAGACAGGTTAAAGGCTTGAGCCAAAAGTCGTTTGCAGATCTTTTCGAATTAAACCGCGGAGTCATTAGTGCTTATGAGGAAGGCCGCGCCGAACCCAAGATAGAAACCGTTTTGAAGGTTGCTCATTATTTTAGCCTTGATCTTGATGATTTTCTTACCAAAATCCTTCAGGTAAATCATTTAGCCAGTCCATCCAATATAGACAGCTTGATGTTTGTAAATGAAAACAATACCCCTTCTGAATCTCCCACCCAAAAGCAGGAGATTACTGCAGAGGAAAAAATAATGCAAAAAATTTTAGCAAATTCCGATTTGGTTTATGAATTTACCACAGCCAGCTCAACTTTTTCCCATTATCAAACCGGAGATATTCTTTTTTTAAAAACAGTCAATCCACAAAACGAAATATCTCAGACACTTTACAGTTTAAAAAACGGAAATTTGAAAATGACTCCTAATATAGATACAAAAAGTAAAGACGTTTACTATAAAATCATCGGTTATTTTTCCTTTGAGCAAAAAAATATTCTTACCAGCATATTGGAAAGAATAGAAAATTTAGAGAGAAAATAAAAAGTATTATTACATAAGCCGCATTAATTTGTACTATCCACAAACCGTTGATCAGAATATAAAATATCTATCATTCATTTAATATAAAGAAATCAGCAATTTGAAGTTTTTGAAAATCTCTTTTATAGTTTTGTCTTATTAAAATTAAGACTATGATTAAAGGATTATATGAAACTCACCTTCAGGTAAGTGATTTGGAAAATGGAATACAATTCTACACTGAAGTTTTAGGATTAGAATTGGCTCACAGAGATGAAACCCGCCCGATTGCGTTTTTATGGATTGGAAAAAACAAAGAATCTATGTTGGGTTTATGGGAGCAGAAAGAAAATCTGCAGACCAGACATTTTGCTTTTACCGCCGACAAAGAAGACATTCTGAATTATTCTGTTGATTTTTTGAAAAATAACAATCTGAAGCCATACAATTTTCTGAAAGACGGAAGCACCCAACCAATGGTTTTCGCGTGGATGCCTGCTTTAGCCATTTATTTTAATGATCCTGATGGAAATCAACTGGAATTTATTTCGATTCTGGAAGGTGACGGCAAACCGGAACTGGGCGTACTTTCTTATGAGGAATGGCTGGAGAAAAAACAGAATTAAAAAATCCCGTTAATCATGTTTTAGATGCAAACGACACCGGCTAATCAAGACTTATTTATTAGATTTGCTTTTCCAAACTATTGTTTGTTTTAAATTAAATTTATGAAATATTTGTCCTCATTATTGTGTCTTTTACTTTCTATAATCACTTATTCTCAAACGACTGAAAAGACTAAAATTTATATTATTGGTGTTGTTCACGATTCGTCACCTATTCTGAACCCTCAAATGCTTTATGAATTACTGGATACCATTAAGCCCGAAATTCTACTTCAGGAAAATGACAGCAAACAAATAGCCGATTATACAAAAGAAATACGTCCTGAATCTAATGAACAGACCGCAACATTAATGTATCTGAAAAAATATCCAAAGACACTTAATCTGCCTTTTGAGTTTGAAGGACGGAACCAGTACAGAAAAGACAACGGAATGGTTCCTACAGATAATCTTACCATAAAATTGATGGACAGTCTGTATCAAAAAAATGCTTTGAGTTCTACAAATAAAATTATTTACGAAAAATATGTAAATGCCAATAAAACATTATCTGATTTTGCCAAAACTGATATTAAAAACTTAAATTCATTAGCCTTTGAAACGGTTAACAGATACAGGCAATTTATCCAACATCACGAGCTTCCCAAAATCTCTAATTCTGAAGATGTTTTTTCAAAAAAGCTTGTGATTAAACCAAATGGAGAAAAAATTTCTTATCGTGACGGTTATCAATTGTGGTGTAATTTCTGGGATCTCAGAAACAATTCCATGGCGATTAATATCATTAAAAAAGCAACCGAAAATAAAGGTAAAAAAATTGTAGTTTTAACAGGCGTACAACATAAATATTATCTTAAAGAACTGTTGGAAAAGTACTATGACGGAAATTATACTGTTATTGAATATTTTAATTAAATCTATTTATCTCTTACAAAAACAGCTCCCAAAAAAGGGAGCTATTCATATATTTTCAGATTGCTAATTGCTGCATTAATATTGGTTTAAACACCAATACAATATTTTCGCAATATTTTTCGCATCATCCACACCTCTGTGATGTGTACCTTCAAGCTTGAAATTCAGTTCGCCTAAGGCTCTTGCCATTCCGACACTTTTTCTGACGGTCGGATGCAATTCTCCGAATAATGTTTTCACATTGATATGATCATCACTCAAAGGATAATCGACATTAAATCTCCTTGCCTGATTTTGAAGCATATTCAGATCATAGTTTCCATAGCTTGCCCAAGTCAGGTCTTCAGAATCGTATTCTGCTCGCAGAATATCTAATGCATCTTCCAGCAAAATGCCTTCTTCATCAAGCATTTTCTGAGTAATAGAAGTCAGTTCCGTACAAAACGGACTTACTTTTGAGTATTGAGGTTTCACTAAGATTCCTTCATTTTGCGAAATCTTACCGGTTTTTGCATCCATGATACAAACTCCGATTTCTATGATTTCACTTTCCTGACCTCTCGGCGGTCGGTCGTTCCAACATGTAGCTTCGAGGTCTATAATTAATATGTTATTTGTTGTTTTCACTTTTTAAATGTTTATTGTTAAATAATTACCGCAAAATTTCTCTCAAAATTCTGGCAGCATTGTAAGCATCATCTGCTCCGCTGTGGTGACTGCCTTCAAAATTCATATTGAGGAACTTTAAGGCTCTTTTTAAGCCCATCATTTTATGAAGTCCGTTATAATTTTTGAATTGATACATTATATTTACATAATTTTCGGAAAAAGGATTTTCAATTCCGAGATAATCACATTGTTCCATGATCTGCTCTTTATCAAAATTTCCAAAACCAGCCCAGGTAAGCGAAAATGACTGATATTCATCTTTGATTTTCTCGCAGGCTTCTTCAAAATAAATTCCTTTTTCTTCTATCAGTTTTGGAGTAATTCCTGTCAGATCTGTACAAAATTTATTGATTTTAGATCTTTCAGGGATGACATAAATGCTTTGTTTCTTAGAAATTGCTTTCGTTGTTCTGTTCAATTCGCAAATTCCTATTTCTATTATATCGACTTTTTGTCCGGCGGGAATCCTGTCGTTTTCCCAACACGTAGCTTCCAAATCGATGATTAATATTTCATTAGTTGTTTTCATTTTTTATTAATTTTATTCTACCTATTTTTCATTCATCTGCATTGGGCTTTACTTTTGAGAGGAGAAACGGGAAGAAATACCCTAAAGAAGAAATTGCTGTTGCTACTAAAGTTGTGTAAAAATAAAAGCATGGTACGCAATGAATTTACGTATTAAAAAAGTTTCGATAAATTATTACCGAAACCATTTTTTAGTTTTTAATAATTCTTGAAATTTTTTAAAAGGATTTCAATATTTTCCTTTCCAACAGGATTCATTGAGTGACAGTAGAATTTTGGTAAGTCTAAATGATTATCCATACAATATTCTGTTAACCATTTTGCACAATCGTAGCCTGTTTTTTCAACAAATTCCTGAGAATTCGGCTCCAAATAATGTTCGTCGGCAAGGTCGTGGTCAAAAGAGATCATTTCGGGAAGTCCTTTTTCCAAAATCCTGTTGACAAACTGTTCGTAATTTCGAACGATATGCCAGTCCTTGCTCAGGAAAATGTCCTGTTTGGTATAATGATATGCTTCAATCGGATATCTTATATCATCAAGAAACAGTAATCTTTTTGTTAGTTCCATTACTTTATCTTTTAATTCGAAAAGTAAATATTCAAAGCTTTGATAATACTTTTCACGTTCGTATTTGGATAAAATCCGGAACTGTTGATGCAATTTATTTCAACAATTTTCCAGCCTTCATCAGTTAAACAAATATCCATTACAAAAGCTTCTTCAAGATTAAAAATTTGGATCATTTCATTGGCGAAATTCAATCCGTCTTGTGACACGTTTTCTTCGAAAGGAGCATTATCATTAAATTTATAATATCCTGCATCGATGATTTGTCCGCCAACAATCCAAAGTCTTGCTTCTTTAATTGTTCGTTTTGCTTCTGAAACCTGAACCAGAGAATCTTCCGTAATTCTGTTGGATTTACTTTCCAGTGATTCAAAAACGAACTCTTTCCATTCTGTTTCGTTGAAAACTTTTCCTGTAAAAATTTTCGCTTCATTGTAAGGTTTAATGAATTTTAGTTCATCCATTTTCCAAATTAATTCTTCTGAAATTTTGCGAACGGAAACTTTGTGATTCAAAAGATTTTCACCGTAATATTTAGAATACACTTCATACAGGTGATTTCCTCCATAAAAAGAACCGGGAAACCAGTCGGCATTTTGTTTTGCCAATCTTGCAATCGCCACCGAACCATACACGAAAACATCTTTTCTATCTGTTTCAAAGTCTATTTTTTTTGCAGTTGGAGGAATATTAATTACATGATAATCAATATTTAATTCTTCCAAGGCGTCAAAAATCTTGTAATGATCGGGGTCTAAATATACATTAGCCTGAACTAAAAAATACATGGTTCTTGGTTTTTAAGGTTCTTTTATTTACTTTTTACAATACTTGATAATTCCAGTTTTGCATCTTCAGGAAACCCTGAAAGACCAGGAATATCGTTGTATTCTAAAATCACTTTTTCTCCATTTTCTGTTTCCAGAACATCAATAGCAACAATATCTGCTTTGATGGTTTCTTGTAACAGCTTTACTTTTTCTATCCATTCTTTTTCCGGTTCGATAATTTGATATTCTTGGGTTAAAGAATTGGCTTTCCAATATTTGCCTTTTCTTTTCATTGCCCAAACCTTATCATTTATAGCCAGATAACGAATGTCATATTTATAGTTAATAAATTTTTCTGTCGTCACATAATCTTGATGGATAAACAGCAAGTCTTTCAGTTCTTCCAATTGTTCTTCGGTCGAAACCAAACTTTTTCCATATCCACCGTGATGATTTCCAACTTTAACTACGAAAGGATATTGTATTTCCAGATTTTTCAGTTGAGTTGTATTGGTTGCTACATTAAAATCAATAACAGATAATCCAAGTTTTTTCAGTCTATTTAACATTGATAATCTTTCATAACCCATTAATAATGTTGAAGCTGAATTCACACAAGGAACTCCGGAATATTCAATTAATTCCAAAATATTTCTGTGTTTGGCTTCAGGATTTACGGCTCCCAATCTCCAAAAAATCACATCCGGTTTGCAGACTCCATCTATATCAATGACATACAAAGAAGAATCTTTTACAATAAATTCTGAGGTCTGAACTTTCTTCTGAACTACATTAAATCCTGCAAAATAATTGCTCCAGTACGTTTCTCCGTTTATGATTAAAATTGTTTTCATTTTTTATTTTTTTAAGATTACACCATCATATCAGCACAATTTGAACTTGCAAATGCGTAAGGTTTTGCTTTAAACACATATCCCATTCCCAAAATATATCCCATGGCGTCTTTCAAAGCGACGTTGGATTTAAAATCCGGATCGGTGTTAATGTCTGCGTGTACCTCCATTTCCACATCATAAGTTTCCAGAATAGAGCAAATGGCATAGGCGATTTCTACGGATTTGTTGACCTCGTTCAACATTCGCTCTTTGATACTGATATTCTGTATTTCTCTTTCTTTTCTGATAAAGGTAAACGCTCCTTTTCCCTCACGAATAAAGACTACTGCCGTAGCATAATTAATGGCGTCACCATATACGTGAGAGTCGGAACCCACACATACTTTCAGTCGGTGTCCATTTGCCTGTTCGCGGATGATGGCTTCTTCTACCAGCTGTGTGATAGAGTTTTGGAAAATTTTTCCGGTCATGTTCTGCCATGTTTGTTGTTGCGTTTCCATTTTTTTTAAATTTTTTGTAAACCTATTTTTTCATTTTTTTAATAGTATTTACAGGTTTTACATTTCTTTTCACACTATCTTTTTTTGTTAATTTCTCAGTAAATTCCACAACATCGGCCACATCTTTAGTGGATTTAATTGCTTTTATGGCACTAAAGCCATTTTCACCTTCTTTTTCTAGCGCATTTGCATTTTTCAGGTATCTTGTTTCCATCAGCATAGGCTCAGAAATATGAGCAACACGTGTTCCTGTTTTCATACAGCTTCTGGCTATAGCAATAAAAGACATCATACCTACAAAAATCATTTTTAGTGTATCTTTCATGGTTATTGTTTTTTTGGTTATTAGTATGATTTTATTGTTGATTCATCAGGATTCGAACCTGAACGTTTTCTTGTGAATTATCGATACCCAATTTACTTCACAGTCAATTTTTAAATTCACTTGCATAGCAAAATTCACTATTCACCATTCACTTTTTTGACCATCTGACCAGGAGTCGAACCTGAACAACAAGAGTACATTTCCTGCATGCTGCCATTACATTATCAGCGGTGTTGGTGGAAGCAGTAGGATTGTTCATGAATTTTTTAATTCTTTTTTAATGAATTCACGAATGCTAAGCATTTCGAGCCTACTCAGCAAT
>Ga0308157_10003073_pt1 | contig 25284 bp, 19 predicted proteins | sample PhyBR1_FD_201035 | JGI IMG/M metagenome (GOLD analysis project Ga0308157, IMG submission 201035) | Phyllosphere microbial communities from UC Gill Tract Community Farm, Albany, California, United States - DLSLB.R1 | ecosystem: Host-associated > Plants > Phyllosphere > Unclassified | place: USA...
TTTTTAGTGAAAAGAATTACACAATGAAATTTCATACACGAAAATGGGTTAAACCCGAAGATTTAAATCCGAATAAAACACTTTTTGGAGGAAAACTGTTAGCTTGGATTGATGAAGAAGCTGCTTTATACAGTATTATTCAGTTAGAAAATACACATGTTGTTACAAAATTTATGTCTGAAATTAATTTTATGGCATCAGCAAAAGAAGGCGATATTATTGAAATTGGTTTAGATGTGGTTAAGTTTGGAAACACTTCACTGGTTTTAAACTGTCAGGTTCGAAATAAAATGACACATGAAACCATTATCACTGTTGATAAAATTACAATGGTTAATTTAGATGCCGACGGAAATACAAAACCACATGGTAAAACAAAAATTGAGTATGTACATGAACGTTTATCAAAAAAAGATTAGTTAGGAATGAACATTCAGATTAAAAAACAATCGGGCGAAACCGTACCGTTTAATAAAAAAAGTTTGCATAGATCTTTAGTGAATTCAGGTGCCAATGTTGAAGATGCAAACCAAATATGTGATAAAATAACAAAAGAAATTTACAACGGAATATCAACAAAAGAATTGTACGAAAAAGCTTTTAGTCTTTTAAAGAACCTGAAATCGTCGGTTGCAGCTCGATACAGTTTAAAAAGAGCCTTACAGGATTTAGGACCAGAAGGATTTTTCTTTGAAAAATGGGTGGCGAAAATTTTTGAAGTTCAAGGATATGATACCATTACAAGTCAGACTTTAACAGGTAAATCGACCATTAATCATGAAATAGATGTCATTATTTCAAATAAAAATGAAGATATAATTTGCGAATGTAAGTTTAGAAATGATATTGATGCTAAAATAAGTGTAACCACTCCTATGTATTTTCTATCACGATTTATCGATGTAAAGGAAAATGATTTTACTTTTTTTAACCGACCTTTTAAGCCTCAAAAAGGTTATTTAATTACAAATGCATTTTTTACGAGTGATAGTATTGCTTTTGCCGAGTGTTACGATATAAATTTAATCAGTTGGAATTATCCCGAGGATAGAAGCATTAAGCGTTTAACCGATCAACAAGGTTTGTACCCGATTACTTGCTTAACCACATTGACAAAAGATGAAGAACAAATTCTACTTTCTAAAAATTGTATTCTGGTAAGAGAGTTGGTTAAAAATCCGGTTTTATTAGATCATTTTAAATTTTCAGACGATCGCAAAGAATTGATCTTAAAAGAGGCAGGGGAGTTGTTAACTAACTAAAAATATTAACATTAAAACTTTTTAAGTCATTCATAAAGATTAAAAAAGGAATTTATACATAATCTATTTACCCCAAACCACCACTTCAATTTAAAAGAAGATTAATTTCATTTTAACTAAACTCATATTTTATAAAAAAAAACTAAACTTTAACTTTGATTTTTGAAGTTAACGGTAATATAGAAACAACAACTGCCGATTTTATCTTTGGTGCAGATGGAATTCGAAGCGCTGTTAGAAACCTCATCATCCGCGAAGAAAAAGCGCCGCTGCGTTATCTTGGTTGCATGGTAATTTTAGGAATTTGTCCGTTAGATTCTATAGAAAACACCAATCGAACGTTATTAGATTCAGCTACCGTTTTTCAAACGGCAAATGGCAACGAACGAATTTACGTAATGCCTTATGATGCAGATTCTGTAATGTGGCAATTGAGTTTTCCGATAGATGAAGACGAAGCAAAAAAATTGAGTACAAATGGTGTAGAAGCTTTAAAAGAAGAAGCTTGTAAGCGCACAAGATGGCACGATCCTATTCCACATATTTTATCGGCAACAAAACCAGATCAAATCACAGGATATCCCATTTATGACCGCGAACAACTCATTCCAGAATTACTGCAAAACGCAGGTTCGGTTACTTTGATTGGCGATGCAGTACATCCAATGAGTCCGTTTAAAGGTCAGGGCGCAAACCAAGCTTTGTTAGACGCATTGGCTTTAGCACGTGCAATTTATAAAAACGGAAACTCAAAATCTGATTGGCGATTAAAAGGATTAAGGGAAACTGTATTAAAAAATTTTGAAGCAGAAATGATAGAACGTAGTTCTGTAAAAGTAGCCGATTCCGCTGCTGCCGCTGACTTTCTTCATTCTGAAATTGCATTGCACGAAAGCAACCAACCGCGTGGAAGCGTCATTAAAAAATAACTTAATTAAAATATTTAAAAAAAACAGAAAACTTATTTGTTCTAACAAAAAAATGTACTACATTTGGAGTTCATAAGTGTTTTTTTGGTTATAAAAGAGGTTGTCAGTTTTACTACTGCAACCTCTTTTTTTGGAATAAACTTATATAAATCAAACAGTAACTTTGTCGTAAAATGTTTTAAGTCGATCTAAACCTTCTAAAAGCAATACACGTGGACAAGCGATATTAATTCGAAGAAATCCTTCACCCGAATTTCCATACATAGTACCGGCATTAAGCCAAAGCTTTTCTTCTTCAAGTAATATTTGTGAAAGTTGTGTAGCGTTTTGATTTAAAAATCCGAAATCAAGCCATACTAGATACGTAGCATTTAAAGGAACAATTTTTACGTTAGGAAGATTTTCGTTACAAAAAACAATCAGAAATTGATAATTTTCAATCATATAATTTTTAAGATCTTTTACCCAAGCCTCACCATAACTATAAGCTGCAATTAAAGCATTTAACGCAACTATATTAGGATATAAAGTGTCCTGCATATCTAATGTTTGCTGAACTTTATCAAGCAATTTACTATTTTGCGACACAAGATATGAAATCGGCAAGCCCGACATATTGAATGTTTTGCAGGGAGATCCGCATGAAATAGCATCAATATTATATTTGGATGAAACCTCTATAAAAGGCGTATGTTTTTTAGGATGGAAGACCAGATCTGAATGAATTTCATCTGAAACTATCATAACATTGTATTTTGCACAGATCTGACAAATTTTTTCAAGCTCTGCCCTTTCATAAACTCTGCCAATCGGGTTATGCGGATTACTCAACAACAGTAGTTTTGTTTGCGGATTTGCTGCCTTGTTTTCCAAATCATCAAAATTTATACTGTAAATACCGTCAGTGTATAAAAGATCATTCTGTAAAACGGTACATCCGCAATTTTCAAGCGTAGAAAAAAAATGATTGTAAACCGGCGTTTGCAGAATTACGTTTTCGCCCGGTTTTACAAAAGTTCGTATAATGGCAGAAAGCGACGGTAAAACACCAGTAGTTGCCAAAAGCCATTTTTTTTGAATAGTAAAATTATGTTGTTTAATCCACCAAGAAATTACAGATTCATAGAATACATCAGGTATCAGACTATAGCCATAAATACCGGTTAATATTGTTTTTTGAAGCGATTGGGTAATTACGGGTGCGGTTCTAAAATCCATATCGGCAACCCACATAGGTAAAACATCAGGCGCACATAAATCCCATTTTACCGAATTTGTTCCACGTCGATCAATTATTTCATCAAAATTATACTGCATAAATTCTGCTTTTCAATCCTAGACACAAATATAAGCAAGTTCAAACAATGGATTACGGTAAGAAATCAGTTTATGAAATTAGGAAGAAGATCAGCTTTTATTTTGCTTTTGTTTTTCACGTTCGTTAAAATCAGCTACCTAAACAATACGCGGAATACTACTTTTTGGTGCCATGTATTTAAAGCATTTCAGCTTTTTGCGTGCTCGAATAACACGGAACGTTCTGTTGTCTTGGTAAAGATTCCAGTTCATTAGCAATACAGAATCTAAAATAACCGTGAAGCCAAGAAATTTACAACGCAGAAACTTTATGCGGTGTAACAAAATAAAAGCTCTATTTTTGCGTCATTATAAAAAATTAAAAAAAAGAATATCATGCAAGAATTAATCGGCAAAATCAACGCGGAAATGGAAGCGTTTAACGAAGATGCTCAATTACAATCAGAAAAAGCAAACAAAGCAGCAGGAACAAGAGCCCGCAAATCGACATTAAACTTAGAAAAACTTTTAAAAGAGTTTCGTAAGTTGTCTTTAGAAGAATCAAAGAAATAGTAAAAAGCTCCAAATGGGAGCTTTTTTATAGTTATATGGTTGTTGTAGTTTATTTAAACAACTTCCCTACAATATTTCCAATTTCAACAAAATCGCCGTGGTTATTTACCGATCTTTCTTCGGTATTTGTAACCTCGTTGCCCTGATACGGATAAACCAGCAGGTAATTTTTGTCTAGAAAATCTTTGTTAAGCAATGCCGGCATACGACTCATTTGTGGGAAATAAGATGCCATGCCCCTTTTTGCCATTAACATAATAAGTCCTTGGTTGTCACTAATATCAGCCAAAACCGCTTCTACTTCTTTCCAAGAATTGATTTCGTTAAAATCGGCTTCGATATTTACTTTTTTAATGACTCGTTTAAGAATTCTGATGGAAGATGCAGTTGCATAAAAATCGACTTTTGCACCCGTATTTCTAGCGATATTCCATACACGTAACAGACAATGGAAAAATCCGGGTTCCAAATGTGATTTTGATGGTATTATTACAATCTGTCTTTTAATAGTTGCAATAGGTTGCGCGGCGTGGTATACAAATACATTGGTCTGCTTGCTTTGCAGATAGCCGTTGTATAAGTTGTAAACGAATGACGAAGAAAATTCCCTGCCTTTTTCCAAACCTATAACCAAATCTGTTACCTTTTTTTCTTTAATTACATTGTTAATTCCGTTTACCACATCGCTGTCGTATCTGGTTAGCGGTGTTAAAACCTCATCGGCTGCGGACGCTTTTATAACAGCATCGTGCAGAATTTTTTCTGCATTTTTAACCGATGAATCATTTTTTTCTTCATTTATTACATTCAGCGCAAAGAGTCCGTCTTTATTGGTTTTAGATTTTATTATAACCGCCAAATTTACCATTTGATCCACAGTATCCATATAATTAACAGCCAACAATACATTTTCCTTATCGTCTGTTTCTCCGGCAATCGTGTCTTCTTTATCTGCTTCTGCAATCTTTTCTGCACTGGCAAGCGATATAAACGACGAGATAGTACATGAAACCAGAATAAGCAGGATACTTCCATTCAAAACATGTTCATTTAAAAGTCTTACAGGTTCACCAGCTGCAGTTTCAGAAATAATAATATTGTATCCAACCATTACCGATGCCAGTGTTGCAGCTGCCGATGCCGAACTTAATCCGAAAATAAGTTTTCCCTGTTCTTTATTCAGCTTAAATGTTTTACGCGTTAAAACTGCCGCAATGTATTTTCCGGCAATAGAAGCAACCAACATAATGGAAGCAACCGTTATGGTATCCCAACTTTTGAAAAACACACTGAAATCGATCAGCATACCAACACTTATCAAAAAGAAAGGGATAAAAATGGCATTTCCAACAAATTCTACCCTATTCATAAGCGAAGATGTATGCGGAATAAGTCTGTTAAGCGCCAAACCTGCCAAGAAAGCGCCAATGATGGCTTCAACTCCAGCTACTTCGGCAAGCAATGCAGCAAGATAAATCATTACCAGAACAAAAATATACTGTGAAATTTTATCTTTCACATTTTTAAAAAACCAGCGTGCAATGATCGGAAAAACCAAGAGAACTACCAATCCGAAAACCAATATAGAAAGCGAAAGCCTTAACCAGAATTCGGTACCTACTTCACCCTGAGCCATTCCAACACAGGCTGCCAGTACCAAAAGTGCGAGAATATCGGTAATCATGGTTCCGCCTACTGTAATGTTTACTGCCAAATTTTTTGCTACCCCAATTTTACTTACCAACGGATAAGCAATTAAGGTATGCGATGAAAAAAGACTGGCAAAAAGTACAGATGTAAGCAGGTTAAACTGCAACAGATAATATGCACCTAAAAACCCGAGAACAAACGGCACTATAAACGTATAGATACCAAAACCCATACTTTTCCATTTATTCTTTTTAAAATCGCCCATGTCAATTTCCAATCCGGCTAAAAACATAATGTACAGCAAACCCGTTGTTCCGGTAACCACAATACTGCTGTCACGCGCCAGTACATTGAAACCGTTGGGGCCAATAGCGGCACCGGCAATAATAAGCCCCAACAAATGTGGTACCTTAATTTTATTTAAAAGCAACGGGGCAAAAAGTATAATGATAAGCAGCAGCAGAAACTTTAAAACAGGATCTGCAATTGGCAGCGATACGTTTTGAATACTAAGAAGTAACATTTACGGTATGTTTTATTGTTTTTTATTAGAAGAAGGTCTAGTAAACTCCACAGTAAATTTTGCTGTACAGTCACTATCGATCGTTATGGTGTGCGAACCTTTCATTTTATCGGTCTGTAGTTCGTTCAAGGTGGTTTGCATAACAACCGTTTTGTTCACAGAAGGATCGGTTTTAAACGAAAGAACAATATTATTTCCTGTGAAAGATGCATTGTAGGTACGAACAATCTGATTTTTGTTATTCAACAGATCGGCATACAAGTTAAGCGAATCACTTTTAAATTCCCATGTATCTACTCTTTGATCGCCAATAACATAATCACTACAGTCTGATTCTATACAAACCAATCTACCGTTCCATCTTCCGGCAAGATGCTGTGGCCAGAACTTAACCGTAGAACTTAAAGAATCGTTTAAAAGTTTTAATGAATCTGCCTTAACGATACTGTCTTTCATCTGTAAAAGAACCTGATAATCCTTTTCTACATTGGCAAAAGAATCAATCCGCAACTGCAGATCAAGTTCTCGCTGCCGCAATTGGTCTTCTCTATTTTTACCGTTACAGCCCACGAGCAGAAATATACTTATCAGAAAGGTTAGGAAAGGAATTTTATTGTTCATTACACTTACTTTTTACAATTAAAATTATTACTTATAATTTGTAAGATACAAAAAAATACCGGGTTTAAAAACACAAATCTGTGTATTGTATGATAGCGATGCTAATGAATTAGAAACTTTAAAATTACTTTAAACATTGCCATTCCTAACTCAATTTACTTTTTAAGTGGGTGTTTATAGTCGGTAAATAAGTTTTTAGTTTTAAATTAGATACTCAAAACATCTATTAAAATACCGTTATGGTTCAATTTTTAAAGATAAGAACCACGCTGAGTAAAGGTGTGGTTATACCCAGTCTGTTTTTTATCCTTTCCATCTGTCTGCTTTCTGCAGTATATCCTGTTTTTACCGAAAACCTGCTGAATAGTATAAAAAATTTTATTTTTGTGAACCTGAACTGGGTGTATGTTTGGTCTGTAACCGTATTTGTACTATTTCTGGTGTACCTTATGTTCAGTAAGTACGGAAATATCAGACTAGGCAGAAACAACAGCAAACCCGATTATTCGTTTTTTTCGTGGATATCGATGCTTTTTGCTGCAGGAATGGGAATTGGACTGATGTATTTTGGAGTTGCAGAACAAATGCAGCATTATTCCAACAATGTATTTGCGGGAAACACACCTATACAGCGTGCAAAAGATGCCCAGCTGTTTACCTTTTTTCATTGGGGAATACACGCATGGGCAATTTATGGAATTGTAGGGTTGGCATTATCATATTTTACCTACCGCTATAGGCTGCCTTTATCTTTACGAAGCTGTTTTTATCCATTACTTAAAGACAAAATAAAAGGACGTTGGGGCAATACTATTGATATTTTTGCACTTTGCAGTACGTTTTTCGGAATTACCACCACACTGGGTTTTGGTGTAGTACAGATTAATTCCGGATTGGAATCATTAGGAATTGTATCCGAAAGCAGTTTTCTAAATCAGGTACTTATTGTCGCGGTTCTGGTATCGCTTTCTGTTCTTTCCGCAGTAAGCGGTGTAGACAAAGGAATCCGCATATTGAGTAACATCAATATCATAGGCGTACTTGTACTGCTTTTCTTCATACTTTTTTTCGGACCCACTATTTATCTGATCGGAAGTTTTACCGAAGGTTTGGGTAATTACATCAGTAGTTTTTTCAGTCTTACCTTCAACACACACGTTTACGAGGCAGATATGCAGCCTTGGTTTCATAATTGGACAATCCTTTATTGGGCGTGGTGGATTTCGTGGGCACCTTATGTAGGCTTATTTATCGCTAAAATTTCAAAAGGGCGTACCATACGCGAATTTATAGCAGCCGTTTTACTTATTCCTACCCTTTTTAATTTTATATGGATGTCGGTTTTAGGCAACAGTGCCGTATGGTTTGATATGAACACAGCACAAGGCGCACTGAGTAGTATGGCATCAAATCCCGATGCTTTAATGTTCGGTTTTCTTGAATACCTGCCGCTAACAGAAATCGCCAGCTTTTTTACAGTTGCCATCATCGTGATCTTTTTTGTAACATCTGCAGATTCCGGAATGTTTGTAATGAACAATATAGCTACCAAAAATGCACGAATTTCACCAAAATGGCAGACTGTTGGTTGGGGAATACTGCTATCGGGACTGGCGCTGCTACTGCTGAATGCCGGCGGACTGGCTGCCTTGCAAAGTATGACGCTGATTACCGCCCTACCCTTTTCTGTCGTAATGCTATTGTTCATTGTAAGCCTGGTAAAAGCATTAGCAATTGATCGAAGTTACTATGAGCGTGATTTTTCTGCAACTACCGTACCTTGGTCTGGAAATTTATGGAAAGAACGGTTAAAAACTATTGTTACCTACAAAAACAAAGCAGCAGTACAGCAATTTATAGAAACTACTGTTAAAGAAGCATTAACAGAATTACAAACAGAATTTGCCGAAAACGGCATAGAAGTCCAACTTAATGTCCATGAAAACCCATTAGGTTATGAGTTGGAAATAAGATACGATGTGGTGAACAATTTTGTATATGGCGTGCGATTAGAATCACGAGCTGTATCGGATTATCTTTCAAGTGAAGAAAACCTTCCCGATGTGGAACAGAACCGTACCTACTTTCCAAAATCGTATTTCGGTGATGACCGAGAAGGATATGATGTTCAGGTTTTCACTAAAAACGAACTTATTTCAGACGTATTGAAACATTACGAACGCTTTATTGAAATTATTTCCGAAGAGCGCAACGAATTGTTTATAAGCAGTGATTCAAACCACAAACTAAAGTAGATCTGAATTTTATTATAGTTTTATAAGTACATGAACTATATGATGAATTCGCTGTAAAAGGAAAGTATGTTTTTTAGTTTAAAACAACAAGCACATTTAAACTGTGAAATTTTTCACAAAATGTAGAACTTTTAAACGATTGATAATCAGTCCACATTTTAATCATCTTTCATAAATTATACGTAATAGTGTACTGACAAAGCAATTAGCAGAAAAATCTGTTGCTTTAGATACCTCGGTACAACTATTGAACAAGTATTAATAGTTTTGAATAACAGAATTTCACACACTCATTGCTTTGGTCGGTTAATGAGTGTGTTTTTTTATAACATATTGAGTAAATCTTAATGCGAAAACTCATCGCTTTATGTTCCAAAACAATCTGCTTTGCTGAATAATATTCAAATTAATATCACCAAAACTTTTATTTTAAATCATTTCCAACCTTTTTATATTTATTTTCGTCTATACTTAAAATAGGAAGTGCTTAAAGGCTATACCTCAAAGAAAATCAATACATATTATTGCCAACCTAAACCCCTAACGAAATGAAAAACCTGAAAACAGTTATTGCCCTACTGCTGCTATCACAAACAATAGGTACAGCACAGACACAGTTTAAGAATTGCGCAGATAATACGCTGCTACAAAACGTTATTGTAAACAATGCTGCCACTAAAGAATGGATTGGAAATACCGACGAACAAGGTATGCTTATTATTCCTGCGGATGTTTCTAAAATTGAAGCATCGCACCCTACTTTCGGTCTGCTTACTATGGTAAACGCAAAAGGAACAATCTGTACAGACGAATCGGGCGATGTGTTGGCAGAACTGGTTATTGATACGGGAGCCAGCGTTACCAAAGCACTTTTAGAAGTTTTGGATCATTCGTTTGACACTTATAAAAAAGCCAACAAGGGCAAAAAACACTATCTGGTTAATTTTAAACTAACAGAACAGCAACAGCCGTTGGAAACATTTACCGGCATACTGGCGCTTGGAAATGTATTCAACAGTTCTTTTAACAATTACACCATTAAATGGACAGAAGCCGTTAAGGACAACAAATCGTTCAACAAACTACCAAGGTACCAATATATTGCGCACGTTAGTGAGATCTTTTATGCAGAAAAGAAGAATTTCGATAAGTTAAAAAAGCAGATCCAGAACAATACCGTACAGCGTATTGGTGACCAATACTACATATCTGAAAAAGGAAGCAACGAATTTATTACCATTGATGCCGATCCGAACACAAAACTGGTTACGGCTTATGTGAACACGCAGCTTTTAACCGACAAAAAGCAGTATGCTTTTGAAAAGAACGACCGCCAAACAATGGGAAAAGTTGCGATGAATTTTAAAACAACTGCCGACGATTATTTTGTAGATGATTTATCTGTTGAAGCCAAATATCTGATTGATCAGAAAAATTATGAAACCGAAAGTTTCATCAAGCAGAAAAAAATGTCAAAAGATGAAGAGAAAAAGTTGGAAGGAAAAGGAGTTGTAGGTTTTGCAATGGATTACGTAAAACAATTAGATGCTTATCTGAATTCGTTAAAATAAATCGTTACAAATCAATATATAAAAAACAAAAAGCAGATAAAAGAAATACTCTTATCTGCTTTCTGTTTAGAATTCCATTACAAATTCTTCTTTGGGAATACGTACTTTTTTCATTGATCCTACCCAATCTTTTTCCTGATCGGCATAACCAACATACATTAGCGAAACACTTTTTAATCCGTGCTTTTTAAGATCAAGCACCTCATCAACCCATTCCTTATTAAAACCTTCCACAGGTGTGGTATCGATCTTTAATTCGGCTGCCTGAGCCAATGCCAATCCTAACGCAATATACGTTTGGCGTGCGGTATGTGCGAAATTCAACTCGGCAGGTTGTGACAGGTAGATCGATTTTAACTTATCGGTATAACTTCCAAAACGACCTTTAGGCAAACCACGTTCTTCTGTTGTAAAATCGTACACTTTATCAATACGTTCTTCAGTGTATCTATCCCAAGCTGCGAAAAGAATAACATGAGAAGCATCACGCATACATTCCGGATTCAACGCACCTTTTGAAAGTTTTTCTTTTATTTCGGCATCGCGAACTACGATCACCTTAAAGGGCTGTAACCCTGAAGATGTTGGTGCTAAACGTGCAGCTTCTACAATTTGTGCGATGTGTTCTTCGCTTACTTTTTTTGATGGATCATACGCTTTAACGGCATGTCTCCAATTTAAATTATCTATTAATGACATTTTTTTATTTTGAAATTAGTACAAATACTATTGCTATGATTGCAGGCAGTGCCTGTACATAGAATATTTTTTTTGAAGCAGTTAAGGCTCCGAAAATACCGGCAACCGCAACACAACCCAGAAAGAACAATCTGATGTTAGTGCTCCATTCGGCATTATCAATGAAAAAAGACCAGATAAGTCCCCCTGCCAGAAAACCGTTGTAAAGCCCTTGATTTGCTGCTAAACCTTTTGTAGGTTTAAAAAGCTCGTGAGGCAGTGATTTTCCAAAAGTTTTCTTTCCGGCTGTTTCCCATGCGAACATTTCCATCCAAAGAATGTAAAGATGTTCTATTGCTACCAATGCGGTAAATATTGCTGCTACAATCTGCATACGTTTTAGTTATTTGAAACCGTTAGATTTACTTCGATATTACCACGGGTTGCGTTTGAGTACGGACATATCTGGTGTGCTTTTTCAATCAGTTCCTGTGCCTGATCGATCGTTACTCCCGGAATGTTTGCATGTAGTTCTACAGCCAGTCCGAAACCACCATTATCAATTTGACCGATGCTTACTTTAGCAGTAACCGATGTTTCACCTGTTGCTACTTTTTCCTTCTTTATCACTAGATTTAATGCACTGTCAAAACAAGCCGAATAGCCTGCTGCGAAAAGCATTTCCGGATTAGCAAAATCGTCACTGCTTCCACCCAATGCTTTTGGCATACGCACTTCTAAATCCAATATTCCGTTTTCACTTTTTACGTTTCCGTCTCTGCCGCCTGTTGCGGTAGCTGCTGTTGTATACAATGTTTTCATTTCTTTTTATTTAAAATTTTTGTTGTTATTTCTTTTAAGATCAATAGTTCCTCATGTGAAATCCCTATAGATTCCATAATGCGGTGCGGTATGGTTTTCGCTTTTTCCTTAAGCCCCATTCCTTTTGCAGTAAGCGACAGTTTCACGATGCGTTCGTCTTTGGATGATCTTTTGCGCACCACCATTTCTTTCTGTTCCATTCGTTTTAACAAAGGCGTTAATGTACCGCTGTCCAGAAAAAGTTTCTCGCCCAACTGCCCTACCGTCTGTTCTTTGTTATCCCACAAAACCATAAGCACCAGATACTGCGGATAAGTAACGTCCAACTCATCCAACAACGGTCGGTACTGGTTTACCACTTCTTTTGCTAGTGCATATATTGGAAAACACAATTGGTTTTTAAGGCTTAAAGCATCTTTCATTATAAAGACTTAATTAATTACTAAACAAAATTACGTAAAATTATATTTTACACAATTTAATTTTACGTAATTTTAACAGATCATGATTGAAATAAAAAACTGTCTGCAAATACAGACAGTTTTTTTATTATAGTGTTGTTATGAATTTCCGTACATGTTAGATTCACCGCCATCTATAGCAATAACCTGACCAGAAACGTATCCGTTTTGATCGCTCAAAAGGAAAGCCACCAGATTACCAACATCAGTAGGATCGCCCAGTTTTCTGGTAGGATTTCGAGATGCGTATTCTGTTTCGGCCGCTTTAGGATCCTGAGGATTTACCTGTTTGAAAGCTTCGGCAACCATAGGCGTTAAAATTGCACCCGGCGCAATGGCATTGGTTAAGATATTGTCTTTACCATATTCCAACGCGGCATTTTTTGTCATACCAGCTACGGCATGTTTGGTTGCAACGTACGCTGTTTGGTTTAAAACTCCTCTTATTCCGCCCACAGACGCTACATTTACAATTCGTCCGCCACCGTTTTTCTGCATTTCAGGTATTACATATTTCATACCGTAATAAACACCCAATAGATTAATATCGATCACCTTTTTAAAAACTTCGATATCATAATCAATCAAAGGAGCTTGTTTCCCTTCGATCCCCGCATTATTATAAAGTCCGTCTACCTTTCCAAATTTCTGAACCGTTTGATCAACATAATTTTTCACATTTTCTTCAACAGAAACATCGGCAGTAACCACCAGAAATTCACTATCAGGGTATTTCGCAGACAATTCGGCTTTTGCTTTTTCCAAAGCTTCCGGATTATAATCTACAAGCGTTACGTGCGCTCCTTTAGCAGTCACAACATCAGCCGCAGCAAATCCTAATCCCATTGCTGCTCCGGTAACAATAATTACCTTTCCTTTTAAATCAGACATAATTTTTGTTTTAAAATTCACTTTTCAAGTTACGACAATGAAGACCGATGAAACTTAATGCAGATTAATTTATGATTATCTTAATAGTGCTTAATTTATGGAAACGTACTTTTCATTTGAAAGATTAAACGAAGTTACTTCGGTAAAATAACGTATATTCGTCCCGATGCCTAGAACCGTAAAACATATACTTATTGTAAAGCACCTATTTATGATGTGCTTTCTTTTGTTTGCATTAAGTTCCTGCGCGGTAAAAGAATCGCTTTTAGGATTGGTTCAAACCGATTACGCCAAGCCTACCAACCGATCACTGACCACTGCCCAAAACGGATTTTGCAATTACACCTTTGCCACGGGCAAAGAGGTATCGGTTACTGATCATTCTAAAATTAAAAATCGAAAAGGGTCTGATCATTTTACTAGCAAAAATCTGTTAGGAATCAGTTGTAAGAAAACCACGCAATTATATTCCAAAACATTTTCGGGCAATAGTCCGCCAAAATATATTCTATATAAACGTTTGAAACTGCCTATCGTGTAATAACTTTTTATTACATCATTAGTTTTTACGTTTAATTAAAATATATTTTATGAAATATCATACAGAACGTTCGGCTTATTCTGCAGCCGGACTGTTTACCCTTTCGTTACGATGGGTTTTAGGCTGGACCTATTTTTCAGCCTTTTGGAGAAGACTTATTTTAGAAAACAAACTGATTCCCGAGGAAGCGGGATACATAGGCGAAAAGTTCAACCACTTCCTACCTAACGCATTGGGCATAAAACCAATTATAGAATACCTAGTTTCTAACCCCGACGCCTTACAAACCTCTATGATCGTTTTTACAATTGTAGAAGCCATTGTAGGTTTATTTATTATTCTAGGACTTTTTACCCGACTTATGAGCATTGGTGTATTTTGCCTGGCAATGGGCATTTTACTTGGATCGGGCTGGTTGGGCACGACTTGTTTAGACGAGTGGCAGATCGGCGTATTAGGTGTAGCCGGGGGTTTTACGCTTTTCTTATCAGGAAGCAGTGCCTTTTCGTTGGATCAGTATCTGATCAATAAAAACTATTCTTTTACAGGTACAAAATGGTTTGCCTTTTTAGGATCGGGCATACTGCCTGCTAAACATCTACAATGGATAGTATTAACCGTATCGATACTTATTTTAAGTCTGACACTTTACACCAACCAGTATTTCCACGGAGGTGTGTTTGGAACACTTCACAACAAATCGGTAAAGCCGAAGGTAGAAATATCAAACATCCGTTACAATGATTCGCAACTTACTTTTCAACTATTCCGGGTAGAAGGTGCCGATGTGTATGGATCTTTTCTTATAGGCATCAGCATTTTAGACGAAAAAGGACAGGTTGTGAAACATATAGATCAGAATGAACTCGCTAGATTTTCTACCGATAACATACACAATTACTATGTAGCAAAAATAAAACCGGGAACTCATAGCCTGATCCTGCCCTTGGGAGCAAAAGCAGATGTAACCGTTGAATTAGGAAGCATTACTTTCGACAAAAACCATTCTTTAAAACTGACCGATATCAGCGGAATTGAGTGGATTGAAAAGATTCAATAGTTTTAGTAAATAAAAGAAGTAGCTTCTTTTATAATCATAAAGAAAAAGTCCGATATATATCGGACTTTTTCTAATAACTCAACATTTTTAATTTTTAATAATTTTTACAAATTGTGACCCTTTTACTGTTTCTATACATAACATGTAAGTTCCTGCACTGTAACTTGAAAAATCGATTTTCAACTCAGATGAATTAAATTCTTTATACATGATCTGCTTACCCAGAATGTCATAAACGGTTACTGCTTTAATGTCGTCTGCATTTTTGATTGTCAGTTCATGCTCAACAGGGTTAGGGTAATACTCTAACGATTTAAGATCAAAACCTTTGACACCAAGAAATATCACTACTTTTACACTTACAGGATCACTTAAACAAGCGTTATGTCCTACATGTACCGCATAATAATCTTTTCCATTTTGTAATACTGTATTCTGTGACAATATATTTATTCCGTTCTGCGCGTCAGAATAATTATCGAACCATACAATTGACTTTTCGTTCATCTTTAAATCTGCCACAACAGCATGGTCAGAGAAAGTCTGAACAATACTTCCTGTCGGCTTTGCCGGTTTGGCATTTACCGTTATGTACACACTTGTTCTGTTAGATACACAGCCGTTTTGTATAAATGCTGCATAATAGTTTCCTGTTGCCAGTACATCAGATCCTTTTAAAGGTACCGTGGTAGTGTTGTCTGCAAACCAAAGATACTGTACCGAAGTATTGTGGTTGGCAGGAATATCATCCACCGTAGCACCGTAACACATCACCACATTATTAAGTATAGGTGCCGTTAGCGAAACTACCCTTACAGCGACCGCTGTTCTAAACGAACTGCACTGTCCTATTGTCTGTTCCACATAGTACGTACCATTCATCAATGGTGTATTTGCAGTAAGTGGCTGCGTAGCCGCAGATGACAAATACCATTTTAATGTGCCTCCGTAGATTGTCTGTGCAGGTAAATCTTTAACCGCTGCCGATCCGCAAAATACCTGCATGCCTACTGTAGGAACAGCCACCTGAGAAAGCACCATAACCTGTAAGGGGTGTCTGTCGGAAATACATGCGTTATTTGTAAACGTACTTACATAATAAGTACCGTTGATTACCATAGTTGCAGCATTCAGTTCATTTCCTCCAACAGCAGCATCGTACCATTTTAACTGACCGGCATTGAAATTATCTATTGTAATGCTACCAATTGCAGTATCAGCACATACTGCAACTGCAGTCGATGTAATCGGATTAACCGGATGAATTACCACAGAAACTGCCGTTCTTGTTATACTTACACATCCGTTAAGCGTTTGAGAAGCATAATAAACCTTATTGTTGATTAAGCTGGCAAGCGGGTTCAGCGGACTTCCCCCAACCGGAGTATCATACCACAATATATCCGTTCCCATTATCAGCAGATCTTCTATAAGTGCCACTTCATTAGCACAAAAATACTGTATGGCTATCGCAGTTGGTGCCGGGGTATTGTGTACCGTTACTTTAATTTCTACCCTTGACTTACTTTCACAACCGTTAACAGTCTGCGTTCCATAATACATTCCACTGGTTAATAATGCAGTAGGATGAACAGGCGTTTGAGCGTAAGGTGTAAGATACCATTTTAAATCAATTCCTGCAGCAACCAGATCATTTACCGTTTTAGCATCTCCAATACAGAATTTCTGATTATGAGATATCGGTGCTACAACCAACGGTGGTTCGGTAATGATAAACGTTTCTGTGATAATACAGCCGTTCGCATCGGTTACCGTTACTTCGTATGTTCCGGCTGAAAGGTTCGTTGCTTCGTTGGTGATTGAAGTGATACCATTGTTCCAAATATACGTATACGGAGTTACACCACCTGATATCGCTGCTGTTGCAGAACCTGTCGATTCACCGTGACACAATACGTTCACCTGTGTTGGCACGCTGTTTAATGCCGTTGGTTCATTAATGGTAAAACTCTGCTTGATGATACAGCCGTTTGCATCGGTTGTCGTTAATTCATAAGTGCCTGCTGCTAAATTAGCAGCTTCGTTGGTTGTTGAAGTGATGCCGTTGTTCCAAACATACGTATACGGAGCTACGCCGCCTGATATCGCTGCTGTTGCAGAACCTGTCGATTCACCGTGACAGAATACGTCCACTTGCGTTGGTATGCTGTTTAATGCCGTTGGCTCGGTGATCGTAAAACTTTGTTTAATGATACAGCCGTTTGCGTCGGTTGCCGTTACTTCATAAGTACCTGCTGCTAAATTAGCAGCTTCGTTGGTTGTTGAAGTGATGCCGTAGTTCCAAAAATAAGTGTACGGAGCTACCCCGCCTGATATTACTGTGGTTGCCGATCCTGTCGATGCACCGTGACACAATACATCTATCTGTGAAGGCGTGCTGTTTAATGCTGTTGGTTCAGTAATCGTAAAACTCTGCTTGATGATACAGCCGTTTGCATCGGTTACCGTTACTTCATACGCACCTACAGCTAAATTAGCAGCTTCGTTAGTGGTTGAAGTAATGCCGTTGTTCCAAACATAAGTATAAGGAGCTACACCACCTGATATTACTGCCGTTGCCGAACCTGTCGATTCACCGTGACACAATACATCTACCTTTGAAGGCGTGCTGTTTAATGCCGTAGGTTCGGTTATCGTAAAACTCTGTATAATGATACAACCGTTTGCATCGGTTACCGTTACTTCATAAGTACCTGGAACAAGCCCTGTCGCTTTTTGAGTGGTTTGATTGTCAGCATCATTCCATGAGTAAGTATATGGAGCAGTACCATCTGTTGCAGTTACGGTTGCTTCCCCATTTTCTTCACCGAAACATGTTACATTTATCGGTGCAACGTCTACTTTCAATTGTAAAGGCTGTAAGACTTGTAATACGTGTGTTGTAATACTAAAGCCAGAATTCGCATCTGTTATTGTACACGTATAATTTCCTCCTTGGGATATTGTTATATCTTCTGTAGTTGCACCATTTGACCATAAATAGGTGTAAGATCCTGTTCCGCCAGATACAGATAAATCAATACTTCCTGTTGAAGTAAAACATAACAAATTATTTATCTGGTATGTATAAGTAATTGGAGAAACTACGATAACATCAATCTTAGCCCTTGCACTTTCACAACCTACTGCATTAGCTTGGGAAACATAATAAGACGTAGTACCCAACTGATTTGTTAATGGCGTGGGTGCAGCTGCACTATAATCACTTCCCAATTCATCTGTATACCATTTTAAGGTTGTTCCCACACCATTTAAGGTTGCTGTTAAAGGTATAGCGGTACCGTTTAATTGATAATAAACATTACTTACTATAGGGCTTGTTGGTGGAACATCTGCTGGCTCTGAATAGGTTTTCACCTCAACTGCCGTCCAAGACCAGAAATTATGATTCCCTACAGCCCTCACTGATGTAATTGGAATATAGCTTGAAATATCAATTGTTTTTTCGCCTGTAAATACACCTAAAGATGTATTATTTACAAATAATTCATAACTGCCATCGTACCATACTCCATTTGTGTACCTACCAGAGCTTGCTTTAACAACGGCTCCAGACTGGCATGTTGTAAAATTGTTCAGTTCTGATACAGCGTTTCCATTTGTGTAGGTAAAATCTCTATAAGGTAACTCCACTTTTGCACCCACCATTATATTTTTACTGAGTGTACATCCTGCCGCATCAGTAACCGTTAGTGTATAAGTGCCATTTAATAAATCATTTCTGTCCTTTGTGGTAACGCCATCATTCCAGTTATAAGAATAAGGTGTTGTACCACCTGTAATTGTAGCAACTACATTACTATCATTACAAGTTGAACACATATTGAAGGAAGTTTCCTGTAAATTTATATTTAATGGCGACGGTTCAGTAATCGTAAAACTTTGTTTAATGATACAGCCATTCGCATCGGTTACTGTTACTTCATATGTGCCTGCTGCTAAACCAGTCGCTTCGTTGGTGGTTGAAGTAATGCCGTTGTTCCAAACATAAGTGTATGGAGCTACACCGCCTGATATTGCTGCTGTTGTCGATCCTGTCGATTCACCGTGACACAATACATTCACTTGTGTTGGAGCGCTGTTTAATGCCGTTGGTTCGGTAATGGTAGTTTGAGCGGTAATATTTTCACCATTTTGATCGGTAATCAATACAGAATAATTCCCTGCCGGAATTTGATTTATTTGCTGCGTACTACTACCATTACTCCATTGGTAAATATACGGAGGTAATCCACCAGTAATGTTTACCTGTGAGCTACCATCGGCAAAATTATTACACAAAATATCAGTATTTATAAACGTAGCATTTAAACTTTCTAATGTGGTAAATGTCAAAGCGGTTATTGGAGAAGTTGTCACTCCTCCAAAGTTACTCTTTTGCGTAACGTAATATAAATTGTATGTTGTATTAGGTATAAGATTTGTTAAAGAAAATGGTAAAGATTGATTCGCCAATATTGGAGATTGACCTTGAGCAACTAAGTTAACTCCCTGATAATTTTGCCCATTAATAATATCTGTAGCTGTTGGTACAGCTGAACCCGATGGAACCATAATATAATATCCGGTAACATCTTGAGTTGACATTGCATTAAATACAGCCGAATTACTCCTAATATTCGTAATTGAACCATTTGCGTTTGCAACACTGGCAATAATTTGATTAATATCAGTTAATAATCCAGCGGCATAATAGACATCAAATTCATCATACTCATCTGGAGCCAAATCATTTAAGCGAGCATATACTGCGTAAGAATCGTCCCCTGAATTAGCTATTGGACTTGTGGCAGGGTTGCCCATAACATTATTACCAACCCAATTACAGCATCCAAAACGAAAATAAGCATGGGATTTGGGGTGTGTTGTATAGAAAAAAGCGCCTTCCTGATTAGATTCAACTTTAATAAATGTAGAACGTTCTGTTTGATTAGTAACAGGTACAAAATTTCCCCCAATTATATTTCCTTTAGTTTTGGTAGGCGAATCTGTTGTACCAATATAATCATCAGCCGTACCTAACCAGCTTCTAACATTTGTAACTGTTGATGTTCCTATATTCTTAACTTTACAGGTTACAATTATATAATCTGTATTTTGACCTAAATTGTATGTATAAGTAACTTCTAACGGGTTGCCATTAATGGTTATATTTCCTTTTGTAGAAATAATACCGTAACCTTTATTGCTTCCTGTCAACACATAATTTGAATAATCAAATGTTAAATTTTGTAAAAGATATTCATGAACCATGTCTCCGTTAACATTCCACTCATTGGTACCATCTCCATTAATTGCAAAAGAATTCTTAAATGCCTGACCTGAAAGTGTTAAATGAACCCAATTATTTGCATTTGTATTATAATAATACGGACCATTCATAATTCCCGTATTATTTACAGAAAGTTGCACCCCGTTACCAATTCTCATTTTATCATTATTTAATATGGGAGAAGTTGAAAGAGTAAAAAAACTTAAATTAGATGTTTCTGATGAACTACAAACAGCTTTTATGTAAAAAGTATAATCAACAGAATAGCCTGTAATTGCTGTGCTATAACTTGTTGTTGATGCAGAAAGAGTTCCGGAATCAAGTAAACCCGCATTACCGCTACCCATTGTGCCTGATGTTCTCAGTTCATAGGTATATCCATTTAACGCATTAGGATTATTCGTCCAACTAAAAGTAGCGTTAGTATTCGTTACATTTGAAACTGATAAATTTTGAGGTTTGCGACAATTTGTTAATGTACCAGTAAACTGTATCTGCGAAATTACCTGTTGAGAATGGTGAAAGCTGGCAGATAAATTATTTACATCAACAGCTGTGTTTCTATAAGCCGATATACCTCTGTTGCCAGAAGTAGCAGGTGTATATGATGCAAAACTGTTAGCAGAAGTTCCTGCTGTGTTTTGTAAAACAGCTACGACCAAATTATCTGTTGCGTTGTAATTAAACGATGTAGGCAAATCAATTGTTATCCACTGATTGTTTTGTGTAATAGTTACAACTCCAGAAAAAACACTTGTAAGATTTGCTATAGGAATAAAATCAGACGAGGAAGAAAATGAAGTTTTAGCTGTATGTCCTAAATACACCGTCCAATTATTAAAATTAGATGCACTTGCTGCTCCAGATGTTATTTTCCATTTAATTTGTGAAATGGGGCCGGCTACTCCATCTTCTGTCTGATACTCACTTGCCAGAACAATTTGCTGGGTGTACGAATATCCGTAGGCGTCAAAGCATGGTAAAACATTGTCTGTGTTTGTGCCACCTGAAGATCCTATATGAATTTGTGCGTATACAGGGTAAAACAACAAACAAAAAATTAGTAGTAGCAGTTTCTTCATATTCATGTTTTTATTATTTATAAATGAAATTTTTCGCAAAGATTTATTAAAACAGATACGTAAATTTCAAGCGAAATTTTATAAAAATTGCATTAACAAATTTTTATGTTAAAAAAATCAAACAAAAATAGAACAAATAACTTTTTTATGCTAAAAAAGGGGGGGGGACAAAAGGGTGGACATTCATAAAACATTTATTGTAAGCAATTAACAAACATTAAAAAACATATAAAAATGTTTAACTTAGTAAAAACTTTTTACCATAAAAACACGCTTTTACATATTCCTTTTCTTTCTCTGTGCTTCATTACGTATTTCAGCACAAGTGCATGATGCTGTTTTTTTAAATGAAAACATTCAAATTCTTGAAAAAGCAACAACTAAAAATGCTTTGAAATCATCTGTAAAAAGTATTTCAAAAAAAGCTTCGGCAAAAGAAAAAACAGCGTTAAACATTCTGCAAAAAGTGTTTATAGCAGACATATATAGTGAGCAGGCTGACCGTTTGAACGATGAAAGTTCCACACTGTATGAAGAGGCCGCTGTACTGGCTGCTTCTACAAAAAACAAAGCATTGCAAATCTGGGTTTATACACAAACCGGTTTCTACTTCTATACCTACAACCAATACGAAGCGGCACTACCCTATTTCTTAAAATCATCACGTTTATTAGACACTACGCCAGATACAGATCTGATTGAACGTATTGAGATCTTAAAAAGAAATGCCTACTTTTTTGGAACGATTCTGGAACACGAAAAAAGCATCAAGTATCTAAATCGTGCACTAAACCTTACGGCTCCGAATTCTCAAGATCATGCGACCCTTTTAAACGGTATCGGCAACTGTTATTTAGATATAAACGAGCTTGATAAAGCAGAAACCTATCAGCTAAAAGCTCAAAAAAGTGCCCTGAAAAGTAAGGATACTTTACGGTATGCAAAAGTTTTGGGTGATTTGGCAAGAATTAATATCAAACGGAAAAACTGGGAACAGGCAGAAAAACTTTTACAGCAAGATGTTTCGTTGTCAGAACAAACAGGTAATGACCGAAACACCATGTTTGCGCAGTTGCAACTCGGGAAAATGTATTGGGACAGAGCTGATATCAACAAAGCTTACAACACCCTAAAAAAAGTACAGCAATTCGCAGGCAGTAAAAGTTATTTAAAAGGATTTGAATTTGAAGCAGCAGAACTGCTTTTACGAATTGCCATACACCGAAATGATGCAGCTGAAGAGCTTTTATTAAGACGAAACCTGGACACTTTGGGTAAAATGTTACGACATACCGAAGGGCAAGAAGCCATTAGCAAAGTTTCGCTTAAAACGCAAAAAGAAAACGTACTGTGGGAATTAGAGGCAGAGAAAGCTAAAGTTGAAAAAGCTTCGATTTTACGTGTAATGTGGATCATTGTCAGTATTCTTTTACTTGGGGGCGTTCTATTAATCTATCTTTACAACAAACGGCGATTAAAGCTTCAAAAGTCAGAATTCGAGCGCAAACTACTTGCTTTTCAGTACGAAAAAATACAGTCCGAAAAAAAACTCAGCGACACCAACAAATCCATCGAATCCTATAAAGTATATCTGACGGAGAAAAACAGACAGATCGAAAAGTTAGAAGCCGTTATAGAAGAAGATAGAAATCATTCGTCGCAATTAATCAATGAGCAAACCAATGCCTTGCAGCAGTTGCTTTCATCGCATTTAATGACTAACGACAACTGGCAGACATTCAAACAGACCTTTATCAACGAACAGCCTGAATATTTCGATACCCTTTTAAACACACTTCCCGAACTTACAGAATCGAATCTGAGGATACTGCTTTTGCACAAAGCCGGATTAAATAATCAGGAAGCTGCGCAAATTACGGGAGTTACCGTTGATGCCATTAAAAAAGCAAAACAGCGTTTGCGTAAGAAATACGGTGAAGCTGTCGAGGAATTTTTAGGATAATGATTTAATAATATGAAAACAGTTTCACTAATCGGCGTTTATACTTTTGAAAAGTACAGTGATGTAAATATTATTGAGCTATTTTTTAATAATGCTCCCGAATATGTTGCTCTTGACGAAATAACACAGCCTAAACTGAATATGGACAGGTTAGACTGGCAGGCACCTTATTTGGAGTGTTATTTAAACGAATCAGGAGATTTTGCAGTGATCAATTATACAGATCTTCCTAAAAAAAGTTCCACAACACGTGTCGCATTCTTTTTTCACGATTTAAATTTTGATGAAATACTTATCACATCACATGGAACAATAAATTTAACACAAGCTATTCCTGTTCCTGACAGATTAAGAAAAATAATGCCGTACGAAAGTACCGATTAAATATTCTAAGATTGCGAATATTTTTTGTTGTTCATTTACTTTTTCACATTAATTACCTCTGAAATAAAAAAAGGCGAACAAATGTTCGCCTTTTACTATGAAACAAATCATTAAAGTACTTGTTGTAATTACAATGATCTTGAATTTATTTTCTATGAGCCGCTATTAAGCTATTTCTTTTTTGATTTCTTAGATTTTTTCTTTTTAGCAGCTGCTTTCTTTTTAGCTTTTTTTTCTTTCAGTTTCTTTGCAGCCTTTTCTTTTTTTGCTTTCTCTTTTTTCTTTTTCTTTGCTTTTTTATCTTTCTCTTTTTGTTTTTCTTTTGCTTTAAGCTTTTTCTTTGCTTTTTTCTCTTTTTCTTCGTCTTTCTTACTCATCTTTTTTACTTTTTTATTATTTATATCTTTCTTCTTTGTTTTGCTCGGTTTATTTTCGGTTGTTTCTATTGGGTTATTATCATCGGTTTCAATTTCAGATACTTCCGTTTCTACTTCCTCTTGAATAGTTTGAGCTTCTTCTATACCATCTGTTGTTATATCTTCACTTTTTTCAGTTAAATTTTCTGTACTTTCAATAGTATTGTCAGTGTTTTTATTTTCTTCCATGTTATTTTAATTAATTATCAATTTAATGTTAATCAAATGTAAAGTTTTATAAACAAAGTCAATGTTAAGTTTTTAGTTTGGGCAAAAACTTAACATTGGAATTGAGAAATGCGAATTAAAACTATAGCGCAAGCAAAAACAAAAAGCCGGAAAACAATTATCTGTTTCCGGCTTTTTGAGCTTGAGTTATTATATAAATTTACCTGTTACAGCTGCCTGTTACTAATATGTGTATCTGCTTACCAGTTTCTTGCGATCGCTTTCTGAAATTCCCATTTGATTTTTCAAATATTGATCAATTCCACCAAATTGTGAATCAATAATATCAAAAGCTGCCTTTAAAAATTCGCGATCTACTGTCATCAATTTTGCCAATGCTTTTGTATCCATACCCGGAAACATTGATTTACCTTTTTCTGCCTGTTCCATCATTCCCTTAATTTTATCTTTTGTATAAAAATTTGTCATTTCGTACTCGTCATAAATGGTTTCACGATCTACATTTAATACAGAAAGTATCATTGCAGACATAAAACCCGTACGGTCTTTACCAGCGCTGCAGTGAAAAACAACCGGTTCATCTGTTGTCAACATCTGCTGTAATATACCTTTAAACTTATCAGCATATTCACTTGCAAACTGTTTGTTTCCAACCATCAACAGCTCTGCTGCATCTTTCTCTGTCAGCGTACCGTTCTTCATTTTTTCTTCGATACCTGCAAACATGCTGCTGTGCATTTCATCAAAAATAGGCACGTGAATATTCTGTACACCTTGCGGTAACATGTTAGGTGCCTGCTTTACTTCGTTTGTAGAACGCATAT
>Ga0308157_10003074_pt1 | contig 25283 bp, 11 predicted proteins | sample PhyBR1_FD_201035 | JGI IMG/M metagenome (GOLD analysis project Ga0308157, IMG submission 201035) | Phyllosphere microbial communities from UC Gill Tract Community Farm, Albany, California, United States - DLSLB.R1 | ecosystem: Host-associated > Plants > Phyllosphere > Unclassified | place: USA...
CAAAAGAAATATCCTTGGTCAGGAAGTTATACTCGTTCAGGAAAAAGATCTAATAAAGGTTTCCAATTGGCTAACTTCAAACAAGGAAATGGTGATTACGGTGGAATTGCAGGTTGGTCTGATGATGGTGCTGATATTACTAATCAAGTTAAGAGCTATCCGGCAAATGATTTTGGACTTTATGATATGGCTGGAAACGTTGCAGAATGGGTTGCGGATGTTTACAGACCAATAGTTGATGTTGAAACGAATGATTTCAACTATTTCAGAGGAAATGTTTATACTAAAAATAAAATTGGTAAAGACGGAAAAATTGTAATTATCACTAATAAGGATATTGTGTATGATACTTTAAGTAATGGTAAATTGGTTCCTAAGTATCTTGCAGGCGAAATTGCTCAGGTTCCAGTTGATGATAATGAAACATACTTGAGACAAAACTTCAGTACTAGTGATAATATTAATTATAGAGATGGTGACAAACCATCTAGTAAATACTATAAATTTAGTGGTGGAGATGCAGATGCAAAAACTTCTGAAAAGGAGATTATGTACAACTCTCCTAAACAAAATGTGAGAATTGATAGTTTAGGAAATTTAGAAAGAAAATATGATAAGTCTACTAAAAGAACAACTTTGATTAACGATGCAGTTCGTGTTTACAAAGGAGGTTCATGGAGAGATAGAGCTTATTGGTTAGATCCTGCACAAAGAAGATTCTTTCCTCAGGATATGGCAACAGATTATATCGGATTTAGATGTGCTATGTCTAGAGTAGGTTCTAAGTCAAATACAAAAAGATCACCAAGAAATTAATTTTTTTAGATAATATAATAAGAGCCCTTTCATTAGGGCTTTTATTTTTTAAATTATATTTATATGAATATTAGTGACATTCATAGTTTGTTTTTAAAATGTGATTCAGTTTCCACAGATACACGTAAAATTGCCGCAAATTCGCTTTTTGTTGCTTTAAAAGGAGATAATTTTGATGCAAACACCTTTGCTAAGGAGGCACTTCAAAAAGGAGCTTCTTATGTGGTAATTGATAATAATGAATATTTTATTGACGAAAGAACGATATTGGTTGAAAACAGTCTTGTTGCTCTGCAGGAATTGGCAAAATATCACAGAAATTTTTTAAAATTACCAATTATTGCTCTGACAGGAAGTAATGGAAAAACAACGACCAAAGAATTAATTAATGCAGTGCTGTCAAAAAAGTTCCGAACAAAAGCTACTGTCGGAAATTTGAATAATCATATAGGAGTGCCTTTGACTTTATTGTCCTTTAATGAACAAACAGAGATTGGAATTGTTGAAATGGGAGCAAATCATAAAAAGGAAATAGAGTTTCTTTGTGAAATTGCGCAACCAGATTACGGATATATAACAAATTTCGGGAAGGCGCATTTGGAAGGTTTTGGTGGAGTTGAAGGTGTTATTCAGGGAAAAAGTGAAATGTATGAGTATCTTTCCAAAAATGATAGATTAGCTTTTGTTAATTATGAAGATCCAATTCAGGTAGAGAAAACAGCTGCCATCAAATCGTATTCATTTGGAATAAATAACGAAAATGTTGATGTGAATATTAATCACATTGAGGCTAATCCTTTTGTGATTGTATCTTATTTAAATAATGTTATTACCACTCATTTAATAGGTCTTTATAATGCTAATAATATCAATGCTGCAATCGCAATTGGTAGTTATTTCGGTGTCACTAACGAAGCTATTAAAGATGCATTAGCAAGTTATATTCCAGAAAATAATCGCTCTCAATTAATTAGTAAAGGAACTAATGAAATTATTCTGGATGCTTATAATGCCAATCCCAGCAGTATGAAAGTTGCAATCGAAAATTTTATTCTTCTCGACAAGGAAGACAAAGTTATTTTCCTTGGTGATATGTTTGAATTGGGTAACGAAAGTTTAGCTGAGCATAAAGGCTTAATAGATTTATTGGTGAATCAAGATGCTATTAATTGTTTTTTTATTGGAAAAGATTTTTATAAAAACAAAGTAGCTAAATCTAATTTTTTCTTTTATGAAACTTTTGAAGATTTTTCTAAAGAAATTAAATCGCGGAAATTTGATAATAAAATGATTCTAATCAAAGGTTCTAGGGGCATGGCTCTTGAACGAACATTAGAATTGTTAAATTAAAAAAAAAAAACACTCCTTCAGTATCTTATTGAAGGAGTATTTTTTTATTTTATGCTCATTAAATACCCGATTAAATTTTCTTTTTGATTTAATCCAAGTTTCTTTCTTAATCTGTATCTGGCGAGTTCGACACCGCCTGTAGATATATTCATAAATTCCGCAATCTCTTTGGTTGACATATTCATTAATAAGTAGGTTGCTAGGTCCATTTCTCTTGGCGAAATAGAAGGATGTTTTTCTTTTAATTTTTTTAGAAAATCGAAATGCACATTTTTTAAGTGCTTTTCTAAGTCTTTCCAGCTCTTGTCTGTATTTACTTCTTTTGTGATACTCCTGCTTAGTTTTGTAAACTGTGCTTTTGTCTCTTCGTCAAATGAACTTGTATTAATGTCTTTTAGTTTTTGAATTATACCATTTAATATTTTATTTTTCTTGGCAACCTGAAGTGTATGATTTACTAGTTCTTTGTCTTTTGACAATAATTTGATTTGTAATTTTTCATTTTCCAGCTTTTCAATTTCCTTCTCCAGTTCGTGTTGTTCTTGTCTTATTTTAGATTCTTTTTCTAGATAAAGTCTACGTTGCTCAATAGTTTCGTAGTATTTGTTTTTTCTTATTTTTAATTTTATTCTGTTTGAAACAATATAGATTCCTATTCCGGCAAGAATTAAATAGCTGATGTAGGCAAGAGGATGACGGTACCAAGGAGGTGAAATTGTAAAATTTACAATTGTAGGATCTGATTCCACACCATAACTGTTTTTTACTTTTACCTTCATAGTATATGAGCCCTCGCGTAAGTTTGTGTATTCCTTTACTGTACTTGGTGACCATTTTGTCCAATTATCTTCGAATGGTTCTAATTTATATGAATAAGAAATATTCTCTGAATTATCATATATCGGTGATGAAAATGTAAATTTTACATGATTGGAGCTATATGATAAATCGTAATTATTATTTGCATTTGTTAAATTATCATATGAAATTGTATCTTCAGGGAAACTGAAGCTTTCGATAAAAGCTTTTGGTTTTGTAATGAAGCTATTTGAAATCTTAAAATCATAGTGCGCCAACCCTTCTGTTAATCCTATAAAAACATTATTTGGGTCTATAGTATTGATGGATATATAATTATTGACAAGATTGCCAGATAAGTTAGAAAATGGCGCCTGTTTTTTAATATAATTATTGTTTTTTTTCTCTAATACACCTAAAGTCTCGTCGTAGCAATACCATATATTCCCCAATTTATCTTCAATTACCGTATTTACTGTTGGTATGTTTTTAAAATATGAAGAAATTTTGTTGTCCTCAAAGAAAATTTCTTGTTCTTTAGAATATCTGAAAAAGTGATTTTTTGTTTGAAAATATATTTTATCGTTTATCTTTTGTATGCTTCCAATTCCTTTGTAGTTGTTGCTTATTTTCGAATGTATTTTAACCTGCTCGAACTTTTTCAAATCATTTGACAATTTCATTTGATACAAATAAGGACTTTTTTTTAGCCAAAGAAAATTGTCATCTAATAATGTTTCAAAAGTGTTTGTTGTTTCGTCAAAACCAGCCACTGAATTTTCATATGTAACAGTGTTGTTGTTTTTTTTGAATATCGAAAAGCCATTATAGTTTTCTCCAATAATGTAATTCGGATGATTTGGGATGCTTAAAAATCCAAAATATCCATTATGGTCTAAAACTTTAGTTACCTTGCCGTTTTCAATTAGCAGTGCCCCGTTATTGCTCGCGCACAATAAAACATCATCTATTAATTGAATATTCCAGGCTTGTGCAATTGTACCTTCGACTCTTTTGAAAGGTTCGTCAACAAAGCTATCTGTCCATTTATGATAAAATAATCCTTGATTAGTGGCCACATATAAAGTATTTTTATGAATAATTGAACAATAAACAGTACTCATATTGTAACTATAATCAAAGTATGTGAAAGGCGAATTCTCATTTATAAATGTAATTCCATTATCAAGTCCTAACCAAAGATTGTTTTTTGAATCCACAAAAGATTTAAGAATTGTATTGTTTTGAATTCCTTTTTGTCTATTTAAATGCTGAATTATTTTTCCGTTTAAATCAGTGATTATTATACCATTAAGAACCGTATTAAAAACAAGAAATTTATTTTTAATCATGCAACCTCCTAAAGAAGAATTTTTCTTTATATAGTTATTAGCTTCAGTTTCCCAAGGCCTTATTGTATTATTGTCATAAACAAATAGCCCGTTTTCTAAAGTAGCAAGTATCAATCTATTATTTTCGATTGGAAAAATTGCCCATATTTCAGAATTGTTTATTGAATTTGTGCCTTTTAAAGGAGTGAATTTTTGGTTTGAATACTGAATCAATCCTATTTTTTTGTCTTGAAAATAGAGTTTATTATTGATTAAAAATGAAAATTGAAATTTGTTTTTTGATTCATAAAATCGGAGAATGTTGTTCTTAAGGAAAAACACTTTTGTAAATGATTGAAAAATAACTTCACCCTGATAAAAGTGAATTTTCCAAATAAGATTAATGTTCTTAAAATTTTTATACTTTTTATATATGTCAGATAATGAATGATATATAAGTTCTCCTTTGTCGTTACTATGGAAATAACCAAATTCATTATTTCCTCCCACGTAGATTCTTCTGGAATTATTATCAATTTTCAAGCTACGTATTGCAGAGTTGCTAGGTAAAGAATATTTAAACCACGTCGTTCCATCAAATTTTAACAATCCGCTGTTATTAGCGAAATATAGGTTTCCGTTTTTATCCTGATCAATGTCCCAGTTTTGCGTACCTCCTTTATATTCGTTGCGTTTGTAATTTTTAATATTAGGAATTCCTATTTCTTTAGCTTGAGAATGACAAAAAGTTGTAGAAAGAATTGCCAAAATCACTATGTATATTCTAATTGTATATTTCTTAAAATTCATTGATTTATTTAAGTATTTAATAGTATTCAGAGCCTATATCGATTTAGTAATCTTTTGATTAATAGTAATTTTAATTGTAAAAAATACATTTTATGTTTAAAGGGTAAATGTAAGGTTTATTTTTTTAATTAACATATCTATAACAAAATGATTTAATTTTTATATTATTTGATTTCAATTACTTATATTCATTTTGATATGTTTTTGTAAAGTTAAAAATTCCATTATGATGTGTTTTTGTAAAGTTTTTTAATTATCAATTATGTTTTTTTTGCACTATCATTGCAGCAAATTACTAATTAATTAACCAAAATTTTTAGAAAAATGAAATTAACAAAATTGTTTATTTTTTGTATTTCATCTTTGCTTTTTACAGTAGTCTTGCAGGCGCAGGATATAGCTGTTAATGGAAAAGTAAATGATGATAAGGGGATGCCAATCCCAGGCGCATCTATTTTAGTTAAAGGAACAACGACGGGTACAACTACCGATTTTGATGGTAAGTTTGGAATTAAGGCTCCGTCAAATGGAGTTTTAACTATCAGCTTCATAGGTTATGGTTCCAAGAATGTAGAAATTAATGGAAGAACAGAAATTACAGTGCAATTACAATCTGAATCTCAAAATTTGAATGAAGTTGTAGTAGTAGGGTATGGTACACAGAAAAAGAGTGTAGTAACAGCTGCAATTTCTTCTGTAAGAGCTGATCAACTTGCACATTTGTCTGTTTCTACAACAGGCCAAGCACTACAAGGGCAAACAGCAGGGGTAACAGTTCTGCCTCAATCAGGTGCTCCTGGTGCTGGGATGAAGATTCGTATTCGTGGTGCTGGTTCAAATGGTAATTCTGATCCAATTTATGTTGTTGATGGAATGCGTGCCAGTAACATTGATTACTTAGATCCAAATGATATCGAAAAAATCGAGATTCTGAAAGATGCGGCTTCTGCTGCTATTTATGGTGCCGATGGAGGTAATGGTGTTGTAATGGTATCAACTAAAAAAGGTAAAGCCGGCACTATGAATGTTGCATTTAGTTCGCAGTTAGGGTTTCAATCTCTAAGAACTAAATTGGATATGATGGATGCTAATGAATATGTTCATTGGATAAATGAGACTAACCCTTCAGGGTCTCACCCAAGCGTAGATGAATGGTCAGGTAAAAAAGGAACAAATTGGGTTGATGAAGCTGCTGAAAGTGCTGCACCTATGATGCATAACTCTCTTCAATTATCTGGGGGTAATGAAGTTTCAACTTTTATGGTTTCTGGTAATTATTTTACTCAAGACGGACTTTTTGGGGGTGATAAGACAAATTTCAATCGTACTACTTTCAGAGTTAACTCAAATCATAAAGTAAGTAAGTATCTTGAGGCTGGTGAAAATTTTTCTTATTCAATAAATAAACGTAAGGCTTTCACAGAAGATGATAGTTTTGGTGGAATTATGAATCATGCTATGTTGCTTGATCCAGTAACTCCTGTTTATTATCCAAAGGGAAGTGTATTGCCACAACATGTGCAGGAAGCATTAACAGCTAATCATCCAGTGCCTATGACTGAAAATGGTGAATATTATGGTCTTTCTCAGTATGTTCAAGGTGAATTAGCGAACCCAGTTGGTCAGATCGCTCTTGATAATGGTCTTACTACAGAAACTAAAATTATTGGTAATGTTTACGCTAACATCAAGCCATTTGCTGGTTTTGTTTTTACTACACGTTACGGTATTGAGCAACGTTTTACTAATTTTGAGGATTGGAATCCAAAATACTGGTGGAATTCACAAAAACAAACAGACATAAATACAAAGACATTTAATCAGTCGCAGTATAAAACTTGGCTTTGGGAGAACTTCGCAACCTACAGCAAAACAATTGATAAACATGAATTTTCTGCTATGATAGGTATGTCTGCTCAAGATACTGAATCTAGCTATTTGAACACTACAACAAATGGTATGATTAAAGAAGGAGACAACTGGTCTACAGTTGGTGAAACTCCTGTAACAGGAACTATTGCTGGAAATAAATACCCTTCGTCAATGAATTCTTATTTTGGTCGTGTAACTTATTCTTACGATAATAAATATTTATTCCAAGCTTCTTTGAGAAATGATAATTCTTCTCTTTTTGCACCGGATAAGCGTTCTGGTTATTTCCCAGCTGTATCTGCGGGATGGGTAATATCAAATGAATCTTTTTGGAATGTTGCGGCTATAAATCAGTTAAAACTAAGAGCTTCTTGGGGTCAAAATGGTTCTACGGCTAATATTAGTGCTGGACAATGGAAAGCTCTTATCACAAAAGATGGTTTAAAATACCCTGATGCAGATGGTGTCTTTCATACTGTAGGAGAACTTAAAGCTTTGCCAAATGAAAATATCACTTGGGAAACAACTGAGCAAACTGATTTTGGATTTGATTTAAGGGCTTTAGACAATAAATTGTCATTTGCTTTTGATTATTACAATAAAGTAACTAAAGATTTATTAACGCCTTCATCACCTCCTGTGTCAGTAGGATACGCTGCTCCATTCGCAAATGCTGGAGATGTGACTAACAAAGGATTGGAATTTGAAATAGGTTGGAGAGATCAAAAGAATGATTTCAATTATGGAATTAATCTGAATGTGACTACTATGAAAAATGAAGTTACTTATTTAAATCCTTTGCTTACTAGAGTAGATGGGGCTGCGCTTCCTACTTTAGGTACTGTTACTGTTTTTGAATTAGGTCAGCCAGTTTGGTACTATAGAGGTTATAAAACAAACGGTATTTATCAAAATCAAGGGCAAATCGATGCTTATAAAACAAGTTTAGGTAATGTAACTTCTTATAACCCTGCACCTGGTGATCCAATTGTAGTTGATACAAATAAAGATGGTGATATCAATGAGAGTGATAAAACATACATTGGTGATCCACATCCAGACTTTATGATTGCTTCTACTATCGATTTAGCATATAAAGGTTTTGATTTTAAATTATTTTTACAAGGTGCCTTTGGAGGTGAAAACTTTATGGCATTATCTAGAACGGACCTTTCTTATACTAATCGTCCATCGTTCTTCTACACTGACAGATGGACTGGAGAAGGAAGCACCAACAGTTTTCCAAGAGCTTCTACTGGAAATCCATATACCTACGCGAGTGATTTAATGGTTCAAGATGCATCTTATGTAAAAATTAAACAAATCCAGTTAGGATATAATTTTAAACATGAATTAATCAAACAAATCGGTATGACTAGTTTAAGGTTTTATTTGTCGTTAGATGATTGGTTTACATTTACTAAATACAAAGGAATTGATCCAGAGATAGGAAGTTTTAATAACAACTCTCAAGGTATTGACAGAGGTTTGTATCCTACAGCAAGTCGATTGATGACAGGCTTATCAGCAACATTTTAATTTTACGACAATTACTATAAAATATAACAATGAAAAAATTAATTTATAAATTATCGGTTCTTGCAGGTATAGCCTTGATGCTAACAGCCTGTGAAAAAGATTTCTTAGACAAACCAATTTATGGTGTTCTGGCAGCAGATGACTATTATAAAAATGATACAGAACTAGAGGAAGGCGTTTTTGCAATTTATGATGCAATACAATGGACCTATGCTACGGACTGGAATTCAATGTTTGTTGTAAAAGCGTTTCCTTCTGATGAAACACATGCTGGAGGTGGTGACCAAGCGGATCAACCGCCATACCAACAATTAGATGATTTTTCTTATACATCAGAAAACAAACCGATTGAACATACATTTCAAGGATTGTATTTTTCTATAATGAGAGCTAATGTAATTGTTAATACTGCCGTTGGGGATACTCCAACAAGAGCGCATATGATTGCAGAAGCGAAGGCTTTGAGAGCATACTGTTACTTTGAATTGGTTTCAATGTTTGGTGGTGTGCCAATAAGATTGACACAAACTAAAGGAACTGATTTTGCAATGGCAAAATCTACACCAGAGGAAGTTTATGCACAAATACATAAAGATTTAGACGAAGCGATTCCAAATCTACCTAAGAAGAGTGAATATGCTCCTGCAATGCGTTTTAGAATGGCGCAAGGCGCTGCTTGGGCTTTGAAAGGAAAAGCATTTTTGTTTCAAAAAAAATATGCAGAATCTGCTAAGGCATTTGATGAAGTAATTAAATCTGGCGAATACTCTTTGGCACCAGATTACTCTAAGCTATTCTTAAAAGAACAAGAATATGGTGTAGAATCTTTATTTGAAATAGGTTATAGTGAAACTACTAAAAACGATTGGGGAAATTTCCAATGGGGTGGTAACCGTGCTATGGAAAATCAAATTAACTGGCAATTGATGGGGCCAAGAGATACTAAATTCGAAGGAGGAGATTCTGGACTTTCAAAAGGTTGGGGATTTAATTATCCAACTGCGAAAATAGCTCAGGCATATGTAGATGAAGGAGATGTAGTTAGAAGAAAAGCTTCAATATTATCTGTAGCTGAATTAAAAGCTCAAGGCGGAGACTGGTTAGCAGCACCTGGAGAACAATGGGGAATGGATGGCTATTTTAGACTTAAATATGGCACATTAGTTTCTGAAACATCAGCACCTGGTGCAGGTACACCAGAGTTGAACTATGGTACTAACATTAGAATCATTAGATATGCTGACGTTTTATTAATGGCTGCTGAGGCAAACTTTTTGTCTAACAATATTGGAGTTGCACAAGGTTATTTAGATCAAGTGCGTAATAGAGTAAACTTGCCAGCCAAAGTTATCACAATGGATGCAATTAAGACTGAGAGAAAATTAGAATTGGCTTTTGAAGGATTTAGATACCTTGATTTGATTCGTTGGGGTGATGCTGCTGCAGTGTTGAAAAATCAAGGCTTTTCTAAAAACGGTAACTTTTTAGAAAAACATAATCTGTTTCCTATACCATATTCAGAAGTAAAGAATAATAAATTAATGGTACAAAATCCAGGTTGGTAATTTTTGAACAGAAGTAAAAGCAGTGTTGCAAGACACTGCTTTTAATAAAATTAAAATTAAGTTAACATAGTAAATGAATTTAGTAAAGGAGTGTTTTAAAATTCCTTTATAAAAAATTATTGCAATAAAAGTTAGTTTGAGTTTAAGTTTGGTTAGTAGAATAGCCCATACTCTATTGAATATGGGCTATTTTTTTGAATCAACTGAGTTTAAGAGATAAATAAAACCATAATTCCAAAATTAATGCAATGAAAAAAAATGGCTTAATTATTATTTTTTTATGCTTTTCTTTAGCTGTTTTTGCACAACAGAAAAGCAAAAAAATTAATGTAAAATACACTACAACCAACAAAAAAATCACTGTTTATACTACTTCTGAAAATACAAAAAACAGATTGTCTCAAACAGCAACACTAAATTTCATAGCTGCAACACAACCACTCGAAACAGAAATTTCTGTTTTTGTAGAGCCAGATATCACTTTTCAAAAATTTATGGGAATTGGTGGTGCGATAACTGATGCAAGTGCTGAAGTTTTCGCAAAATTATCTAAAGAAAAACAACAAGAATTATTAAACGCATACTATACTTCGGATAAAGGAATTGGTTATTCAATCTTGAGAACAACCATACATAGTTCTGACTTTGGAACTGATACTTATACGTACATAAAAGAAGGAGATAAAGATTTAAAAACTTTTTCTATAGCTCCAGATTACAAGTATCGTATTCCGATGATCAAAAGAGCAATCACAACTGCTGGCGGAAAACTACTTACTTATGCAACTCCCTGGAGCCCGCCTGCGTTTATGAAGAATACGAATAATATGCTTAAAGGTGGCGTTCTTTTACCAGAGTTTTATCAGGAATGGGCTAACTATTATGCCAAATTTATCAAAGCATATGAAAAAGAAGGAATTCCTATTTGGGGAACTTCTACACAAAATGAGCCACTAGCAACACAAACATGGGAATCTTGTTTATATACCGCTGATGGGGAAAGAGATTTTATAAAAAATTATTTAGGCCCAACACTAAAAAAAGAAGGATTGGGAGATAAAAAAATTGTTATCTGGGATCATAACCGTGATTTAATGTATAACAGAGCTAATGTAATTTATTCAGATCCAGAAGCTGCAAAATATGTTTGGGGATTAGGATTTCATTGGTATGAAACCTGGACAGGAGCTGAACAAAATTTCAACAATGTTAGAAGAGTTCAGGAAGCATATCCTGATAAAAATTTAATGTTTACCGAAGGATGTTTAGAAAGATTTGATACTACAAAATACCAATTCTGGCCAAATGCGGAGCGATATGGAATTGCAATGATTAATGATTTTAATAATGGTACAACAGCCTGGACAGATTGGAATATTTTATTAGATCAACAAGGCGGACCAAATCACGTTGGAAACTTCTGTTTTGCACCAATTCATGCAGATACAACAACGGGAGAATTAATCTACACACCATCTTATTTTTATATAGGACATTTTTCCAAATTTATTAAACCTAATGCCAAAAGAGTTAGTTCGGCTGTGAGTAGGACTACTTTGGCAAGCACATCGTTTATTAATGCTAATGGAGAAGTGATAACTGTAATAATGAATGCTACTGACAAGAATATTGATTACAATTTATATGTACACAATTCAAAAGCCCAATTTACTATACCTGCACACGGAATTCAAACTCTAGTATATTAATTTAAAGAGAATCTTCATTGGTTCTGAAAAAGAAAAAAAATGAAAAAGAAAGTTTTATTTATTTGCGCTCTATCTTTTTACAGCGTATCGTGGTCTCAAACTTCGAATAGTAAATCATCCGATATTAATTCTAAAGTTTCTGAATTGATTTCAAAAATGACTTTAGAAGAAAAAGTGGGTCAGATGACTCAAATTACCGTTACAATATTTGAAAAAGAAGGAACAAAAGGAGTATTTGATCTTGAAAAATTAAAAGACGGAATTCAGACACATCATATTGGATCTATTTTAAATGTGCCAAATCCTGGTGCGCCTACAATTCAAAAATGGCAGGAAACTATTAGCGCGATAGCAAACGAAGCTAATAAATCAAGGCTTAAAATTCCAGTATTATATGGTATCGATGCAATTCATGGTGCAAGTTATACTTCTGGAGCGACTTTGTTTCCTCAGCAAATTGGTCTGGCCGCTACATTTAATACCGATTTAGTTAAACGTGGTGCTCAAATTTCGGCTTATGAAACCAGAGCTTCTTCCATTCCTTGGGTTTTTTCACCAGATTTAGATTTTCCAAGAAATCCTGCCTGGTCCAGAATGTGGGAATCTTTTGGAGAAGATGCTTATTTATCTTCCCAAATGGCTGTTGCGTTAGTAAATGGTTTTGAAGGTGATAATAATGTAGGATCAAAATACAGCGTAGCTTCTTGTATGAAACATTATATTGGTTACGGAAGCACAACAACAGGAAAAGACAGAACTCCAAGTATTATTCCAGAACGTCTTTTAAGACAATATGATTTGACGATTTATCAAGCAGCCGTAAAAGCTGGTGCAAAAAGTGTGATGGTTAGTTCGGGTGAGATTAACGGGACTCCTGTTCATGCAAGTAAACATTTAATCACAGATATTCTTAAAAATGAACTTGGTTTTTCAGGCGTTGTCGTAACCGATTGGAAAGACATTATTTATTTACATACTCGTCATAAAGTTGCCGAAACCAATCGCGATGCAGTTCGTATGGCTGTTATGGCAGGAATTGACATGAGTATGGTTCCAGAGGATTATTCATTTTATACTGATTTAGTAGATTTAGTTAAAAAAGGAGAAGTGCCAATGTCACGTATCGATGACGCTGTTTCTCGTATTTTGAAAATGAAATTTGAGTTAAATTTATTTCAAAATACAGTTGCTAATTTAAAAGACTATCCAAAATTTGGTTCAGCAGAACATATTGAAGAAGCTTATAAAACAGCAGCCGAATCGATTACATTATTGAAAAATAACAACGCAGTTTTACCTTTAGATAAAAGCGACAAGATTTTAGTTACAGGTGCTACAGCCAATAGTATGAAAAATCTAAATGGAGGGTGGTCTTATAATTGGCAAGGTGAGAATTCAGATACTTATGCAGCGGATAAATTTACCATTTTAGAAGCTTTCCAAAATAAATTAGGAAAAGAAAATGTATTGTACACCAAAGGAACTGATATTGAAATTGAAGATGATGCAGAAATTCAGAAAGCTGTTGATTTGGCAAAAAATGCATCGAAAATTGTATTATGTTTAGGTGAAAAAAATTACACTGAAACTCCAGGTGATATTAGTGATTTGTATATGAGTAAGTCACAAATTAAATTGGCATTAGCTTTAGCTAAATTAAACAAACCAATTGTTTTAGTTTTGACAGAAGGAAGACCAAGATTGATAAGTGATTTTGCAGATCAAATGAGTGCTGTGGTGCAATGTTATTTACCAGGAAATGAAGGCGCAAGAGCATTGGTTGATATTCTTTATGGGGATGTAAATCCTAGTGGAAGATTGCCTTATAATTATCCAAAATATCCAAATTCATTAGAGAAATATAACAGAAAATATACGGAAAGTATTTCTGAAAATGAGCAAAATAACGATGCGAAATACGAAAAAAGTTATTCTCCACAATTTGAATTCGGTACAGGATTATCATACACAACTTTTAAATATTCAAATTTAAAAATTGATAAAACTGAAATTTCGAATTCTGATGATGTAAATGTTTCGGTAACAGTTACCAACTCAGGAAGCAAAGCAGGAAAGGAAAGTGTATTGTTGTATTTATCAGATAATTATGCGACTATAACGCCAGAATATAAATCGTTAAAAAGATTCCAAAAAATCAGTTTAGCTCCTAATGAATCCAAAACAGTAACTTTTACTTTAAATCAAAAAGATTTACAGTTTGTAAATGATGATTTAAAATGGGTTTCTGAAAAAGGAACATTCACAATTCGAATTGCCGATTTACAACAAGATTTTTCATTGAATAAATAATTTTATTAATTCAAATATCTATTCAAACTCCTTCAAAACTTGAAGGAGTTTTTTTATTGTTAATAATATAAAAATAAGACTGTTTTGTTTTATTGTTTTTGAATGCAATTGGTATATGTTGTTTTGTTTTAATTGCTATTTTTTGCTATCATTTTAATTTAGAAAGATTATTCAATTAACATTTTTATAACTAAAATGGGTTTTGATATAAAATGTTGTAAATCAAATAGTTTTATTGAAAACTTAATTTATATGATGTGTTTTTGTAAAGTTTTTTAGTTTTTATTTTAGTTTTTTTTAGGTTATTATTGTAAACATATTACTAAACAATTTAACCAAAATTTTAAAAAATGAAATTAACAAAATTACTTATGTTTTGTATTTCATCATTGCTTTTTACATTTGTGCTTCATGCACAAGATATCAGTGTAAATGGTACTGTGAATGATGAAAATGGGATGCCAATCCCAGGAGCTAATATCTTAATCAAGGGAACGTCGACAGCTGTTTCCACTGATTTTGATGGTAAATTTACAATTAAGGCACCTTCTAATGGTGTTTTGGTAGTTAGTTTTGTCGGGTACAACACTGCAAATGTTTCTATTGCAGGACGAACTCAAATAACAGTAAAGTTAGGTTCTGAATCAACAAACCTAAATGAGGTTGTAGTGGTAGGTTATGGTACTCAAAAGAAAACTTTAACGACAGGTGCCAGTCTTAACTTAAAAGGGAAAGATATTACAGCATTAAAAACAGGATCCGCAATGGAAGCACTGCAAGGTATTGCTCCTGGGGTGAGCATTACTAGAAATAGTGGCGCACCTGGAGCTGGAACTAGAGTGACAATACGTGGATTGGGAACTATTGGAAATTCTAATCCATTATATATTGTGGATGGAGTTAGTGTGGACAATATCGATTATTTGAGCCCATCTGATATAGGAACTCTTTCTGTATTAAAAGATGCTGCATCAGCTGCTATTTATGGATCAAGAGCTGCAAATGGAGTCGTTTTAATTACAACTGTAAAAGGTGCAAAGGATCGTCCTGCTAAAATTAGTTATGACTATTTCTTTGGAATCCAAAACATTTACAAAAACTTGGATCCTTTAAATGCACAAGAATACATGTACATTATGGATGAGGGAATGGTTAATGATGGATTGGCGCCAAATGATTGGCATAAAATACTAACCCAAAACGATTGGTTAAATACTAATTATCCTGGAACAGGAACGGCATACGGTGATGAAATTTGGTCAAAACTTCAAGGTGGATGGCAAGGTACAAATTGGCTTGATGAAATGACCAAAAAGGATGCTCCAGTGGTAAGTCATGCTATAAATATTACTGGGGGAAGTCAAGATGTAAATTATTCTATGGGTATTTCTTATTATGATCAAGACGGTATTATAGGAGGTAATATAATAGATGCAGGTTATAAACGATTAACAGCAAGAATGAACACTGATATTGTCTTAAAAAAGAATAGTGATCGTGCGATTCTTACTGTAGGGGAAAATTTCACATATACTAATACTCAAAACAGAGCTGTAGCTGCAGGAAATATTTATTATAACGATTTACACAATGGTTTGGTTCAGAACCCGTTACAGCCCGCTTATTGGCAAATGTCTATTGATAAAAACATCAGTGAATTTGGCTTTTCACCAACATTAGATGGTTTAAATCCTGGACAAACTAACCCTTTGGCAGTGATGTTTTATCGTAATAATTATAATTATGGAAAAGGTAACCAAATTAATGCCAGTGCTTATGCAGAAATTGTTCCTATTCAGGATTTAAAATTTAAATCTGTTTTTGGTATCACATCTTGGTTTGGTCATTCCAGATCTATGAATCCAACATATCATCTGGGTAACCTTTATAATGATAGTGTAGATGGAGCTTCACAAGGCGAATATATGGGAGCGAATACAACATGGACTAATACACTTACTTATGATAAAAAATTGGGAGATCATACGCTAAACGCTTTAGTAGGTACGGAGTTAATCCGTTATGACTTAAGTGATTCAGTTGGAGGGACAAGAAATGGATTGTTATTTCCTGGTGATCCAAAATATGCTTATATAGATAACACTAAAAGTGCCGAATCTATTAATGATATTACCAATTACGGAAGAGATAATTCTGCTGGAGGAGGTGGAATTCAATCATTCTTTGCCAGAGTTCAATATGATTACAAAGAAAAATATTTGTTAACTGCAATTATGCGTGCCGATGGATCTTCTAATTTTGCAGAAGGAAACAGATGGGGTTATTTCCCTTCATTTTCAGCGGGATGGGTCATGTCTAAAGAAGACTTCATGTCTGGGACGTCAGATTATCTAGATTTCTTAAAATTAAGAGCAAGTTGGGGACAAAATGGAAATCAATCTGTTCCAAATTTTATTTATTCATCTCAAATCGCATATGCATTCCCAGGTTATTTCTTTGGTGATACAAAACCAGTTTCAGGAACTACTTCATATCCTCAAAAAGTGGTGAATCCTGATATAACATGGGAAACTTCAGAACAATTAAATATTGGTTTTGATGCTCAATTGTTTAATTCTAAGCTTGGATTAAATTTCGATTGGTACAAAAAAACAACCAAAGACTGGCTAGTAGAAGCACCAATTTTAGGAACTTTTGGTGCAGGTGCTCCATTTATAAATGGAGGTGATATTGAAAACAAAGGATTTGAAGTTTCTGCTAGTTGGAATGATAAAATTGGCGATTTCAAATATGGTATAACTATTAGTGGAGCCAACAATAAAAATGAGGTAACCAAAATTGAGAACACTGATGGAATTATTCACGGACCTGCCAATGTTTTGTCTCAAGGAACATCTGAAGTATCAAGAGTAGAAGTAGGACAGCCAATAGGTTATTTCTATGGATTTAAAACAGCAGGAATATTACAAAATCAAGATGAAGCTGATGCTTATGTAGGGCCTGATGGAACACCTTACTTCTCTGATCAACGCCCTGGGGATGTAAGATTTGTAGATCTTAATAATGATGGTACTATTGATGAAAAAGATAAAACATATTTAGGGAATCCTAATCCAGATTTTGAACTTGGAATTCAGTTGAATTTTGAATATAAAGGAGTATACTTAAATACTACTTTAGCTGGAAAGTTTGGCATGCAAGTAATGCAATCCTACAGATCATTTGCGGATAATTTTGATCAAAATTATACGTCAGACATTTTTAATAGATGGCATGGGGAAGGAACTTCAACCAGAATTCCTAGATTGGGATCCGTATCTAACAGAAACACAAACTTCATTTCTGATATTTACATGTATGACGCTGATTTCTTAAGAATTAATAACTTAACAGTAGGTTATAATTTTAATGAAGTATTGTCAAATGTTAAATTCATTTCTAATTTAAGAATGTATGTTGCAGTAAATAATTTGTATACATTCACGGATTACAAAGGTATGGACCCAGAGGTGCGCTTTGGTCATGATGCAAGCTGGGCTTCCGGAATTGATCTTGGTTTATATCCACAAGCAAGAACAGTTATGTTTGGGATGAGTGTTGACTTTTAAAAAAATTAAAAATGAGAAAATTAAAATATTTTATAGCGGTTTCAACAATTTTTGTTGCTACCAGTTGTCAGGATTATTTGGATACCGATAATATTTATGGTAAAAGTTTAGAAACATACTATAAATCTCCAACAGATATTACCGAAGCCATGTCTGGTGTGTATAACGCAATTTATACTAACAAACCAGAAGGAGAAGAAACAATTGCTGCGAACCTATTAGATAATATGATGCTGGGTGGCGGTGGTCCAGATGACAAAGCTGCTAAATGGATTGACTCTTTTGAAGATCCAAATGAAGATACCTATAGAGATACCTGGATACAGTCATATAATGGAATAGCTCGAGCTAATGCCATTATCGAAAAAACTCCTCTTGCTGATTTTTCTACTTTTTTTCCAACAAAAGAAGAAGGTGAACAATTTAAAAGAAAAGCCATTGGAGAGGCATATTTCATGAGAGCATTTTTCTATTTTAGATTGGCTAAGTTTTTTGGAGGTGTGCCTTTGATTGTTCGTGTTGATGATTCTAAAACAGTAGGAAGAGCTACTTATACAGAAACTTTTGCTCAAATTGCTTCGGATTTAAAAACAGCAATTGAAACATTGCCTTCTACACCATTTCCGAGTATTCCAACTGCAGAATATGGTCATGCAAACAAATGGGTAGCAGAAGCTTATATGGCAAGAGTATTTTTAATGTATACTGGTTACATGACAAATATTGAAAAACAAGCTACGACGACCTTACCTGTTGCTGGCGGTCAAGCTTTAAGTGCTGCGGATGTTACAAATTATTTAAATGATTGTATTTCAAATAGTGGCCATGCTTTAGCTTCGGATTTTAGAAATTTATGGCCATATTCATATGTAAATAAAAGTGCCAAAAATGATGCGGTATTACCTTGGGCAAAAACCAATAATTTGTCTTGGGTGGGACAGGATGGTATTACACCAACTTTTGGAACCGGCAATTATGAGTCAATGTTTGTACAAAGATTTTCATTTGGAGATTGGGGATGGACTAATGGCCCTATGTATACTAATAGATATGCTTTGTTCTTTTCGATAAGAGGTAATTCATTAATTCCTTTTGGAGAAGGATGGGGTTGGGGAACAGTTAGCCCAAAATTATTTAGCGAATGGGATGACGCTGACCCTAGAAAATTGGGTTCAATTCTTCAGGCTGGAAAAGCTGATCAGGCGACTGAGGGATATGCCGGAGATAAAGGAGATCATGAAACAGGATTGTTTAACAAAAAATACACTTCTCTTCAACACTTCGTTCCAGGCACAACAGAAAAGAAAGGAATGTTTGTTCAGTTATATAATTGGAGTAATGCAGATATGCAATTAATGCATGCTCAGGATTTTATTTTCATGCGCTTTGCTGATGTTTTATTAATGCATTCTGAGATTACAGGTACTGCTGATGGATTAAATAAAGTAAGAGCAAGAGCCAATCAGCCTGCAATTGCATATTCATTAGATGCATTGAAGAAAGAGCGTTTGCATGAATTTGCTTTTGAAGGATTACACTGGTTTGATCTAGTACGTTGGGGTGATGTCGAAGCTGCTTTTACTGGCTCATTTCCTGTAAGGAATTCTGGAAGCGACGCAACATATACGTTGAAGTACAGACCTGAAACAAAAGGTTTACTGCCTATTCCAGAGACAGAAGTCAGATTGTCTAGCGGAGTATATACTCAAAATCCTGGCTGGTAATTGATTAACAATAAATAATTAAACTATGAAAATTAATAAAATAACATATCTTATTGTTGCTTCGTTTATGCTTCTTTTATCGGCTTGCGATCCAATTGTAGATGAAGAACATTTGAGCAATAGTACCAATGTTGATGGTGTTGAGTTAAAAGCAACTCAAAGTACACCAGGGGGCAATGAAATTACTATAGAAATGGCGTCACCTGGAATTACAGGATATTGGGATTATAATTTAGGGAAAGCGCTGACTAATAAAATTAAATTTGTATATCCTATTCCAGGAAAAGCTACTTTTAAATATACAGGTAGTTTAGGGGCAGAATTTTTTACAAAAACTATCGATGTTCAAGTTGATAAGTTGGATCATAAACTAGATCAAGATTGGTATGATTTAGTTGGTACTAATACCGCAGTAGGAAAAACTTGGGTTTTCTATAAAGATAATCCAGAAGCAAACGGGGATGGTCCATTATGGTGGTTTATGTCTCCACCTGATAATTCAGATACTGCTATGTCTGCATGGTGGAATGCTGGAATATGTTGTCCTCCCGGTGATGCAAATGGCAAAATGCATTTTGATCTGAATGGTGCCGCAAACATTAATCATTATCAAACTGCAACTGCAACACCTACAAAAGGTAGTTATGTGTTAGATGTAAAAAATCAAAAACTGATTGTTAAAAACGCTGAAGTACTTGGTGGTACAGAGGCTGGTGATGGCACAGGAGAATATAAAATTATTACACTTACAGAAACTAAAATGGTTCTCTGGGTTAACAGAGGTAAAAAAGACAAAGGAACCGGCTGGACTTTTGTTTATAAACCACAATAATTTAAATCAATTTATTTTCGAAAAAGGAAGACATTAAAAAACTTCCTTTTTCGATTTAAAAAATACCATCCAATACTTTTTCGGCTAAATCCAAATTAATGCCCTAAATTTTTTATACAATGAAAAAAGATTTTATCACAATAACAATGTTGCTATTAAATTGCCTAATCTGCTTTTCATGTAGTAAAAATGATGATTCTGCGGAATCACCAATAGCTTCGCCTTCTGACTTGGTAGTGACGACAACTATTGAAGGCAAGACAGCCGATAATCCAAATGGTGATGGGAGTGGAAAGGTAAATTTCAGTATAAGTGCGAATAATACTCTTTCTTATAAAATTGACTTCGGGAACGGTGAAATAAAAACTGTCGATGGAGGAAGTTTAGCATATTCGTATACATCTTCTGGGACTAAAACATATAACGTTAAAGTTTCTGCATTCAATTCAGCTAAAGAAATCAGTACTATTGTCCCAATAACTGTTTATGTGGCACCAAAAATTATTTGGTCCGATGAGTTCAATATTGATGGTGCACCCGATAGTAAATATTGGGGATATGATTTAGGCGCTGGCGGTTGGGGCAATAATGAAGAACAATATTATACCAACAGACCAGAAAATGTAATAATTAAAGATGGCGTCCTGAAAATTAATACCATTAAAGAAAATTATCAAGGGAGCAAATATACATCTGCCAGAATTTTGACTAAAGATAAATTTTCATTTAAATATGGAAAGATAGAATTTAGAGCCAAACTTCCTGTTGGCGGCGGTACATGGCCGGCACTTTGGACTTTGGGAAATAATTTAACCACTGCGGGTTGGCCCGCTTGTGGAGAAATAGATGTGATGGAACATGTGTATAATCAGCTAAATAAGATTCATGGGACATTTCATTATCCTGGACATTCAGGAGGGAACGCCACAACAGCGTCTAAAGTTATTAGCAATGCTACTTCTGAATTTCATATTTATTCTATGGATTGGCGAGCGAATACTATTATTATTTATGTAGACAACGAAAAAATCATAGAATTTCCAAATACGAATGCGACACCATTCAACCAGGATTTTTTTATAATTATAAATTGTGCAATGGGTGGAAATTTCGGAGGAGCAATTGCCTCTGATTTTACTTCTTCCACTTTCGAAATAGATTATGTTAGAGTCTATAATTAATGTTTGTTTTGTTTGTTTTTTAGTAATTTGTTCTTCTGTAAAGGTTTTTATTTTGTTAGTTAAATAAAGACCTTTTCGGAGAATGAAAGAATTTTAAAATTCATTATTGAAGCTTAATATTTTGAAATTTTTATACAGTTTTATTTAAACATAAATGAAATTCAAATTGCCGCCAGATGAAAATCTTGCGGCTTTTTTATTTTTTATCTCAATTCTGCCATTAGTTAAAAGTAAAATCAGAAAATTATATTAATATTTTCTTATTAAATTATTGTTGTTGCCTTTCGAAATTGCGTAATCTTTCAAAATTCAATCGTTTTCACTGTTTTCTTCTTTGCGCAATAAGTATTTTGGACTCGTAAGGAAATTCAATATTTATTCCAGATGATTTAAAATCTTAAGAAAATTATCTTTTTTTATAGTGTAAAAAAAATGATTTTTTTGAATAATCTTTATTTGTAGTTTTTTATTTAATAAAACATTTTATGTAGGTTTTTATGTAATTATGTCATAAATTAATGCGTTTTGTCGATTTAAATTGTTGTTTTATCCGATTTGTATTTATCTTTAACAAAATTTTAGCTTTTATATTTTTAGTTAAAAATGATAAATAATGAATTAATAACAATAAAAATCAGAAAAATGAAATTATTCAAAACATTTATTTTTTGTATTCTGTTAGTTTTATTTTCCGCTTATGGCCATGCTCAAGAATCGGCTATAAATGGAAAAGTAATTGACGAAACAGGAATGCCAGTTCCAGGGGCAACTATTTTGTTGAAAGGAACGCAATCATCTACGGCATCAGATTTTGATGGTAAGTTTCAAATTAAAGCTCCTAAAAATGGGATTTTGCTCATTAGTTTTATGGGTTATAAAACCGTAGAAACTGCAATTAATGGTCGTAATGATTTGCAGGTAAAATTAAACTCTGCTACACAAGACTTAAATGAAGTTGTGGTTGTAGGGTATGGTACTCAAAAGAAAAGTGTAGTTACCGGGTCGATTTCCAGCGTAAAAGCTAAAGATCTTGAAAAAATTCCTAATGGCCGTGTTGAACAAGCACTACAAGGAAGAGTTTCTGGGGTAACAATAGCACAAAGTTCAGGTCAACCAGGTGCTGCATCCACCATTCGTATTAGAGGTATAACTACTTTTGGTGAAGGTGGTAATAATCCTCTATGGGTTGTAGATGGAGTGGTTGTAGATGCTTCAGGTATTGGTTTCCTTAATCAATCAGATATTGAATCTATGGAGGTTCTTAAAGATGCTGCTTCTGCTGCAATTTATGGAACTCGTGCTGCTACGGGTGTAATTTTGGTTACTACCAAAAAAGGAAAAGCTGGAAAAATCACTGTAAATTATAATGGATTTGCTGGATTTTCATCACCTGCAAAAACTTTGGACTTATTAAATGCTACACAATATGCAACTTTAATGAATGAAAAATCAGTTGCAGGTGGAGGTTCAATTGTGTTTTCTGACCCTGCTTCTTTAGGAAAAGGAACTGATTGGCAAAAAGCAATTTTTAATGATGGAGCATTACGTTATTCTCATGAATTGAGTATTTCTGGTGGAAACGATGTTTCTAATTTTTATGCATCTTTCGGACTTCAAAATCAAGATGGAATTGTTTTAAGTGATATTTCAAATTATGATAAAAAGAATTTCCGTTTAAATTCCACACACAAAATATCTAAGGTATTTACTTTTGGACAAACCTTTGGTTTTACAAGACAAAAAACAACAGGTATTGGTAATACAAATAATGAATTTGGAGGACCTTTGTCTTCTGCAATCAATTTAGATCCAATTACTCCACTTGTTGAGACAGATCCTGTTAAAGCTAATTCTGGATATTATGCAAACAATCCTGTTATCAGAGATCGTAATGGTAATCCTTACGGAATTTCTAATTATGTTGGTGTAGAGATGACTAATCCCTTGGCTTATGTTCAAACCAGACTTGGAGGATTTGACTGGTCTGACGATTTAGTTGGAAATGCTTATATGGAGGCTAAAGTTTCTAATCAATTCAAATTTAGAACTACAATTGGAGGTAAAATTGCTTATTGGGGCAATCAATCATTTACACCTGTTTATTATTTAAGCCCTACTTCAAAAGTGACTGAAAATAGTTATTCGCAAAGTGAAAATAGTAGTTTTTCATGGAATATTGAAAACACAGCTACTTACACAAATAGTTTCAAAAACCATAATTTCACTGTATTATTAGGTCAAGGAGCGTATGTTGACAATATTGGTGGAGGTTCTGGAACTACACTACAAGGGTTGCCAATCAATAATTACAGAGATGCATCTTTTAATTTTGATGTTCCGCAAGCGGATAGAACCAGCAGCGCTTATGACATGGTTGAACATAGATTATCATCATTATTTGCACGTGTTAATTATGATTATAATGAAAAATATTTGTTCACAGGAATTATTCGTCGTGATGGATCTACACGTTTTGGAGCTAATCATAAATATGGAGTTTTCCCTTCTTTCAATTTAGGTTGGGCAGTTAATAAAGAAGAATTTTGGAAAGATAATGACGTTATCAACACATTAAAAATCAGAGGGGGTTATGGTGTAGTTGGAAATGATGCGATTCCAGATTTTAGATATCTTTCATTAGTACAAGGTGGTAGTAATTACACTTTTGGAAATATGGGCGAAATTATGACAGGTTATTCCAATCTTACACTAGACAATCCAGATTTAAGATGGGAGGAAACTTCTCAAGCAAATTTAGGTTTTGAAACTAGATTCTTCAACGATATAAGTCTTACTGTGGACGTTTACAATAAAAAGACTACTGGTATTTTACGTCCTATAAACATTCCTGGTTATGTTGGAATTGTAACTCCTCCTACCGGAAACGTTGCCGATATGGAAAATAAAGGAATCGAGGTTGAATTAGGATATAGAAAAAAGTTCGGAGAATTTAATTTTTCTGCAAATGCCAATTTCTCTTATTTAAAAAATGAAGTGACTTATGTAGCTTCTGATACTGATTATGTTGTTGGTGATGCTTCTTTCCAGACTATGGGAGCTGTAACAAGAACACAAATCGGACAATCATATAATTCTTTCTACGGATTTAAAACGGCTGGAATTTTCCAAAATCAAGCTGAGATCGAAGCTTACAAAGGAACATCTGGAGGTTTAATTCAGCCAAATGCTAAACCTGGAGATTTCCGTTGGGTTGATACAGATGGAGATGGATCAATTACTGATGATGACAAACAATTCTTGGGAAGCAATATTCCAAAATATACTTTCGGTATAACTGTTAATTTGGATTACAAAAACTTTGACTTCATGGCATTTGCTCAAGGAGCAGCTGGAAATAAAATATTCCAGGGTTTAAGAAGAGTTGATATTGCTAATGCTAATTATTCATCAGACGCTATGGGTCGTTGGACAGGCGAAGGAACTTCTAATAGTTATCCACGATTGACAAGTAATGACACTAACAAAAACTTTGAAAGAATGTCTGATTTCTATTTAGAAAAAGGAGATTATTTACGTCTAAAAGTGGTTCAGTTAGGATACACCTTACCAACAAATGTAGTTTCACAAATAGGAGCTGATAAAATTAGATTTTATTTATCAGGAGAGAATTTGTTTACTATCACTAAATACACAGGATTTGATCCAGAAATTGGAGGTGGTGTGTTTGGAATAGATAAAGGAGTATATCCTCAAGCAAGAACATTCATGTTTGGAGCTAATCTACAATTTTAATAAACTAAAGAATTATGAAAACGATACAACATAAATATTTTTTTATAGTAATAGCGACATTTTTGCTAGGCTCCTGTTCTGATGATTTTGTGAATGTAACACCAAAAGGGTCTTTCCTTTCTGA
>Ga0308157_10003075_pt1 | contig 25280 bp, 38 predicted proteins | sample PhyBR1_FD_201035 | JGI IMG/M metagenome (GOLD analysis project Ga0308157, IMG submission 201035) | Phyllosphere microbial communities from UC Gill Tract Community Farm, Albany, California, United States - DLSLB.R1 | ecosystem: Host-associated > Plants > Phyllosphere > Unclassified | place: USA...
GTTTAACCAATGGAAAAGAGGTGAATGCCTATATTCCTGGAGAAGGTCACAACTTACAAGAGCACTCAATCGTGTTAATTCGTGGTGGTCGTGTTAAAGATTTACCAGGTGTACGTTATCACATCATTCGTGGTGCATTAGATACATCAGGTGTAGCTGGTCGTAACCAACGTCGTAGTAAATATGGTACTAAGCGTCCTAAACCAGGACAAGCAGCTGCAGCACCAACTAAAGGAAAGAAAAAATAATTAGGAGGAAACAGAAATGAGAAAATCAAAACCAAAAAAGAGAATTATTCTTCCTGATCCTAAATTTAACGATGTTCAGGTGACAAGATTTGTAAACAATATGATGTTCGATGGTAAAAAATCTATCGCTTACTCTATTTTTTATGATGCAGTAGAAATCGCTGAGAAAAAAACTAGCGAGAACGGATTAGAAGTATTTAAACGTGCTTTAGTAAATATCAGCCCAGCAGTAGAGGTTAAGTCTCGTAGAGTTGGTGGTGCAAACTTCCAAGTACCTACAGAGGTAAGACCAGACCGTAAAATTGCTTTAGGCATGAAATGGTTAATTACTTACGCTCGTAAACGTGGCGAAAAAACCATGAAAGAAAAATTAGCAGGTGAAATCGTTTCAGCAGCTAAAGGTGAAGGCGCAGCAGTTAAGAAAAAAGAAGATACGCATAAAATGGCTGAGGCTAACAAAGCGTTCTCACACTTCAGATTTTAATCTAAAGTTAACATAGATATAAAGACTACACCGGTTATTTGCACTATTAATAATCGGTGTAGTCATTTAAAAATCGCAGAAATCATTTAAAAATAATGTCAAGAGATTTAAGATTTACAAGAAATATCGGAATTGCTGCTCACATTGATGCGGGTAAAACCACAACAACTGAGCGTATTCTTTATTATGCTGGTGTTAGTCACAAAATTGGTGAGGTGCACGAAGGTGCTGCAACAATGGACTGGATGGCGCAAGAGCAAGAGCGTGGTATTACCATTACTTCTGCTGCTACAACTGTTGGTTGGAAATACAGAAACCAAAATTATCATATCAACATTATCGATACTCCGGGACACGTGGATTTTACCGTAGAGGTAAACCGTTCGTTACGTGTATTAGATGGTTTGGTATTCTTGTTTTCAGCAGTTGATGGTGTTGAGCCTCAATCTGAAACCAACTGGCGTTTAGCTAACAACTACAGTGTTGCACGTATCGGTTTCGTTAATAAAATGGACCGTTCTGGAGCAGACTTCCTAAAAGTTGTTAAACAAGTTAAAGATATGTTAGGTAGTAATGCAGTTCCATTGCAGTTACCTATCGGAGCTGAAGATTCATTTAAAGGTGTAGTTGATTTAATTAACAACCGTGGTATTGTTTGGAATGAGCATGATAAAGGTATGACCTTTACTGAAGTGCCTATCCCAGAAGATATGTTAGATGAGGTTGCTGAGTGGAGAGAAAAATTATTAGAATCTGTTGCAGATTATGATGAGACTTTGATGGAGAAATTCTTTGAAGATCCAAACTCAATTACTGAGCGTGAAATATTAGATGCATTACGTGCAGCTGTATTAGATGCTAAAATTGTTCCTATGGTTTGTGGTTCATCTTTCAAGAATAAAGGTGTACAAACGATGCTTGATTATGTGATGGAATTATTGCCATCTCCTATGGATAGCGAAGGTGTAATTGGAACTAACCCAGATACTGGTGAAGAAGTTTTACGTAAACCATCAGAAAAAGAGCCTTTTGCAGCTTTAGCATTTAAAATTGCAACAGATCCATTCGTAGGTCGTTTATGTTTCATCCGTGTTTATTCGGGTAACTTAGAAGCTGGTTCTTACGTATACAATGCTCGTTCTGAAAATAAAGAACGTATTTCTCGTATCTTCCAAATGCATGCAAACAAGCAAAATCCAATTCCTAATGTAGGTGCTGGTGATATTGCTGCGGTTGTAGGCTTTAAAGATATCAAAACTGGAGATACACTTTGTGAAGAGAAAAACCCAATCATCCTTGAATCAATGAACTTCCCTGAGCCAGTAATTGGTTTAGCTATTGAGCCTAAAACTCAAGCAGACGTTGATAAATTAGGTATGGCTTTAGGTAAATTAGCTGAAGAAGATCCAACATTTAGAGTTCAAACTGATGAAGAAACTGGTCAAACAGTTATCTCAGGAATGGGTGAGCTTCACTTAGATATTTTAATTGATCGTTTAAGACGTGAATTTAAAGTAGAGGTTAATCAAGGTGCACCACAAGTAGCTTACAAAGAAGCTATCTTCGGTACAACTCAACACCGTGAAACGTATAAAAAACAATCTGGTGGTCGTGGTAAATTCGCGGATATCCAAGTTATCATTTCACCAATTGATGCTGATTACGAAAAAGGTGGTTTACAATTCGTAAACGAAATTACAGGTGGTTCAATTCCACGTGAGTTTATTCCTTCAGTAGAAAAAGGTTTTGCATCTGCAATGGCGAATGGTGTATTAGCTGGTTATCCACTACCTGATATGAAAGTTCGTTTAATTGATGGTTCATTCCACGCAGTCGATTCAGATGCATTGTCATTTGAGCTTGCAGCTAGAATGGCATATCGTGAAGCATTGCCAAAATGTAAACCTACATTGATGGAGCCAATCATGAAAATCGAAATCTTAACCCCTGAAGAAAACATGGGTGATGTTATTGGTGACATGAACCGTCGTCGTGGTCAACTTTTAGGTATGGACACTCGTGCTGGTTCTCAAGTAATTAAAGCAACTGTGCCTTTGTCAGAAATGTTTGGTTATGTAACTCAGTTACGTACAATCACTTCTGGACGTGCAACTTCAACAATGGAATTTGATCATTATGAAGCAGCACCGAAAAACGTACAAGATGAGGTAATTGCTAAATCAAAAGGTAAAGTAAAATCTGAAGATTAGTACATAGATATTAGTATTTAGTAGTTAGATAAAATTGTCTAACTACTATGTACTAAATACTAACTACTCAAAAATAAACCGACTTCTTGTTATTAATAGCTCTAACAAGAAGTCATAATTTAAAATAAGATGAGCCAAAGAATTAGAATTAAGTTAAAATCATACGATTACAACTTAGTAGATAAATCTGCTGAGAAAATCGTTAAAACTGTTAAACCTACGGGTGCAGTAGTTAGCGGACCAATTCCGTTGCCAACAGAAAAGAAAATCTTCACTGTTTTGCGTTCACCACACGTAAACAAAAAAGCACGTGAGCAGTTTCAATTGTGTGCTTATAAACGTCTATTAGATATTTATAGCTCTAACTCTAAAACTGTTGATGCATTGATGAAACTTGAATTACCTAGCGGTGTTGAAGTAGAAATCAAAGTTTAATGATTTTATAGAATAAAAAAAGACCCTTGGAATTTTCAAGGGTCTTTTTTTATGAAGTATTTTAGCGTCACTACTTGCCGCGACTTTTCATCTCTTCAATGATGTTACGTTCATCTTGAAGTTCTCGTGCTAGTTTACGTTGTTGTTCATTAGATTTTGCTTTATACGCTTGATATTCTGCAGAAATTTCATCGTAAAGCTGTGTTCTGTGCTTGGCTTCTAATATGTTTTTAGCAGATCTTGCAATCACAATAAATAAAGAAATAGCTAATATGATAATGATAGACCAAACAATAATACTATAAGTTCCCTTAGTGAAGGAAATACCTAGAAAATTAATTTCATCAGCTTTAGCAGTCGTATCATTTAAAGTATTTTCTTTTCCACTGATCTCAGTTTTTAAGCTCGAGATGGTTTTTTCTTGCTCAATAACCTTAGCTTTTGCGGTTTTTAATTCTATGCGCTCTTTGCGCAATGTGTCAGTTACACTTTGCCAAACTGTTGATAATCGATAAGGATTAATCAATTTATAACCGTTTAAGCTTTTTGATCTCGACAACATAAATAAGTATTGTCCTCTTAAACTTGGATCTGTGTTCTTTGTAGTGTCTAGTACTTTTGTATAAACCCGTTGCGGTTTAACAGCCGCTTTTTGAGGTTTAATTGGAGTTTGTGCCCAAATATTTTGAGCAAAGATTCCTAAAATTAAAATGGTAGTAATAGAAAGTAATCTTTGTTTCATAGTTTAATATCGTTGTTAACTTTAACAAGTATAATCAAAAAATATTGTGTTTGCCTAATTTGAACCAGCTCAAAATCCACTCATCCTTTAGTCTATTAATATGCTTAAAGCCTATTAAGCACACCTTTTTGGTAGTTTACTTAATGCAAATTATTCTAGGTTAAGCGAAGTAAGGCGGGTATATTTGCCAGCATGTCGGTATTGCTTTTTACCATTATTGTATTAGTTGGGGCTTTCCTTGCGGGATTATTAGGTTCTTTAACCGGTCTTGGCGGAGGCGTAATCATTATACCTTTATTAACCTTAGGTTTAGGGGTCGATATTCATTATGCAATTGGCGCTTCGATCATTTCGGTTATTGCAACATCTTCAGGTTCGGCGGCAGCTTATGTTAAAGAAGGAATTACGAATGTTCGAATAGGGATGTTTTTAGAGATAGCAACTACAGCAAGTGCAATAGTAGGGGTAATCATTGCTACCTATATTAAAGCAGATTACATCATCGTTATTTTTGGATTCATCTTATTGTTTTCCGCATTTATGATGCTTCGTAAAAAAGTGGATCATTCTAATAATGAAAAAACAAGCATTCTGGCCAACTATTTTAAATTGAATGGTAGCTATCCAACCGAAAGTGGGCCAAAACAATATGCAGTTCATCATGTAGTTGGTGGTTTTGCAATGATGTTTATTGCAGGCACGCTTTCAGGGCTTTTAGGGATTGGTTCAGGCGCCTTAAAAGTAATAGGTATGGATAACATTATGAAAATACCTTTTAAGGTCTCTACTACCACTAGTAACTTCATGATAGGTGTTACAGCATCAGCAAGTGCACTGGTTTATTTGCATAAAGGTCAAATCGATCCAGCTATAGCAATGCCAGTAACAATTGGGGTTATTACTGGAGCTACTATCGGTGCGAAAATTCTAATTAGAACTAAAACCGATAAATTGAAAGTAATATTTGCGATTGTAGTAACCTTTCTGGCGCTTCAAATGATTTATAAAGGATTAACAGGAGCAGCATGAGTAGGCAAATTAAACATTACTTAGGCGATAAAGATGTTCAAATTATTCTTGGAACACTATTACGCGTAGGTGTTATAGTATCTACTAGTGTTGTTTTATTAGGTGGGATAATTTTTTTAATGAATCATACGCATCAATCAATTTCCTACGCAGATTTTAAACCAGAGGAAGCAAAATTTTCATCAGTAGCCGAAATATTTAAGGGGTTAAAAACAATTGATGGGCTTGCCATTATTCAGTTTGGAGTTTTACTGCTTATCTTTACACCAATAGCTAGAGTGGTTTTTTCTATTTTTAGTTTTTTAATGGAGAAAGATTACATGTATGTGCTTATAGGCATAATTGTATTGTGTGTGATTATCACCAGTTTATACCTCGACGTAGCACATTAAAGCCCTTTTTTAAGCTATTGTGCTGACACTTAGAAAAATAATCTCAATTATTTGAAAAAATAATGAGCTAACTATTTGAAAATTAAGAATTCTTTCCTATTTTTGCCGTCCCTTAGCGGGGAATGTATATCCACCTTGAACGAAGCCCTACTGCTTCGATGGGTGTTAAATTTAAAATAGAAAATGTCAGGTATTATTGGAAAAAAAGTAGGAATGACCAGCATTTTTGACGCCGAAGGAAAGAATATTCCTTGTACGGTGATCGAAGCTGGACCTTGTGTTGTAACACAAGTTAAGACCGAAGAGAAAGATGGTTACGTATCAGTTCAACTAGGATACGATGAAGCCAAAGCAAAAAACACTACCCAACCTTTAAAAGGTCACTTTGCGAAAGCAAACACAACTCCAAAACGTAAATTGGTAGAATTTGAGCAGTTTGAAGCATCACTTAGTTTAGGTGATACAGTTACTGTTGATATTTTTGCTGAAGGCGATTTTGTTGATGTTGTAGGTACTTCAAAAGGTAAAGGTTTTCAAGGTGTAGTAAAACGTCACGGTTTTGGTGGTGTGGGTGGTCAAACTCACGGTCAACATAACAGGTTACGTGCTCCAGGTTCATTGGGTGCTGCATCTTATCCGGCTCGTGTATTTAAAGGTATGCGTATGGCAGGAAGAACTGGTGGAGACAGAGTAAAAGTTCAAAACTTACAAGTATTGAAAGTTTATGCTGAGCAAAACCTAGTTGTAGTTAGTGGTTCCATTCCAGGAGCTAAAGGTTCTTACGTAATCTTAGATAAGTAAGCAGATGGAAGTTAAAGTAGTAAACATAACAGGAAAAGAGACAGGTGCCAAGGTGCAACTTCCTGAGTCGGTATTTGGAATTACTCCAAGCGATCACGCGATTTATTTAGATGTAAAACAGTATTTGGCTAATCAACGTCAAGGAACTCATAAATCTAAACAACGTAACGAAATTGCAGGTTCGACCCGTAAATTATACAAACAAAAAGGTACTGGTGGTGCACGTGCCGGAAGCATTAAATCTCCATTGTTCAATGGTGGTGGTCGTGTTTTTGGTCCACAACCAAGAGACTATAGTTTTAAATTAAACAAGAAATTAAAATCATTAGCACGTAAATCAGCTTTATCATACAAAGCAATTGATAACAGCGTGGTAGTTTTAGAAGATTTCACGTTTGATAACATTAAAACTAAAAACTATATCAATTTAGTTAATGCATTGAATTTAGCTGGAGAGAAAACGTTATTAGTTTTACCTGCACAAAATAACAATATCTATTTATCAAGCAGAAATATTCAGAAAGCAAAAGTAACTACTGCTGATCAGTTAAATACTTATGATGTATTAAACGCTGGTAAACTTTTGTTAACTGCAGATTCGCTTAAAACATTGGAGGAGGCATTTGCCAAGTAATATGGAAATTTTACAAAAACCAATATTAACTGAAAAAGCTTCTGCATTAACTGAAAAAGCTAACCGTTTTACTTTCAGAGTAGATCACAGAGCTAACAAGTTGCAGATTAAATCGGCCATCGAAAAAATGTATGGAGTGAACATTGTTGCCTTAAACACTATGGTGGTTGTAGGTAAAATGAAATCAAGAAATACTAAAGGTGGTATAGTATCGGGACGTAGCCCGAAATATAAAAAAGCTATTGTAACATTGAAAGATGGCGAAACAATAGATTATTACGCGAATATTTAATAAGAATTGAATAATTTATAACTATGGGCTTAAGAAAATTTAAACCAGTCACTCCGGGAACCCGTTTTAGGGTAGGCGCAAGCTTTTCGGAGATTACAGCAACCAAGCCCGAAAAATCATTGGTTGTATCTTCTAAGAAATCGGGAGGTCGTAACAATACAGGAAAGATGACAATGCGCTACATGGGCGGTGGTCACAAAAAATCTTACCGTTTAATCGATTTTAAACGTGATAAGTTTGATATCCCTGCAACAGTAGCTACTGTTGAATACGATCCAAACCGTACCGCTCGTATTGCATTATTGCATTACGCAGATGGCGAGAAGCGTTACATTATTGCTCCTGAGGGATTGCAAGTAGGACAGACAGTGCTTTCGGGTGACAAAGCTACTCCAGAAGTAGGTAACACTTTGAAATTGGCAAATATCCCTTTGGGATCTATTGTACACAATTTAGAAATTCATCCTGGTAAAGGTGCTCAATTGGCACGTAGCGCAGGTGCTTATGCACAGCTTGCAGCTAGAGATGGTAAATATGCAACTATTAAAATGCCATCAGGTGAAGTAAGATCTATCTTAGTTACTTGTTTAGCAACAATTGGTGCAGTTTCTAACTCAGATCACGCTAATGAAGTATTAGGTAAAGCAGGACGTAGCCGTTGGTTAGGTCGTCGCCCTAGAACTCGTCCAGTAGCGATGAACCCAGTAGATCACCCGATGGGTGGTGGTGAAGGTCGCTCTTCAGGAGGTCAACCTCGTTCAAGAAACGGAGTTTACTCTAAAGGCTTCAAAACCCGTACACTGAAAAAATACTCAAATCGTTTCATCATAGAGAAAAGGAAGAAATAATGGCTCGTTCGATAAAAAAAGGACCTTATATTGACCATAACGTAGAGAAGAAAGTAGTCTCTATGAATGATTCAGGCAAAAAGTCTGTGATCAAAACTTGGTCTCGCAGATCAATGATCTCACCAGATTTTGTGGGTCATACATTTGCAGTACACAACGGAAATAAATTTATTCCGGTATACGTAACAGAAAACATGGTTGGTCACAAACTAGGAGAATTTGCTCCAACCAGAACATTTAGGGGTCACTCTGATAAGAAAAAATAATTAAGAGATGGAAGCACTAGCGAAATTAAACAATTGTCCAACCTCACCACGTAAAATGCGTTTGGTTGTAGATCTAATCAGAGGTGAGCGTGTTGAGAAAGCATTAAGCATTTTGAAATTTACCAATAAAGAAGCAGCAATAAGAGTTGAGAAACTTTTGTTATCAGCAATCAAAAATTGGGAATCTAAAAATGAAGGTTCTCGCCCTGAAGAAAACCAATTATACGTGAAAACGATAATGGTAGGCGGTGGTCGTCAATTAAAAAGATTAAGACCAGCTCCTCAAGGTCGTGGTTATAGAATACGTAAGCGTTCAAACCATGTTACTTTGGTAGTAGATAGTAAAAACGTTGAAACTCAAACTAATTCATAAACATGGGACAAAAAGCAAATCCAATAGGTGCTAGATTAGGAATCATCAGAGGATGGGATTCTAACTGGTTCGGAGGCAACAACTATGCTGATAAATTAGTTGAAGACGAACAAATAAGAAAATACCTTTCAGCACGTATTGCAAAAGGTGGAGTAGCTAAAGTAGTAATTGAACGTACGTTAAAACGTATTACTGTTACTATCCATACAGCTCGTCCAGGTATTGTAATCGGTAAAGCAGGTCAAGAGGTTGATAAAATCAAAGAAGAGTTAAAGAAATTGACTAAAAAGGAAATTCAAATTAACATTTTTGAAATTAAACGCCCAGAACTTGATGCACAATTAGTTGCAGAAGGTGTTGCAAAACAACTTGAGGCTAGAATCTCATTCCGTAGAGCAATGAAATCTACTATCGCATCAACAATGCGTATGGGTGCAGAAGGTATCAAAATAATGACTTCAGGTCGTTTAGGTGGTGCTGAGATGGCTCGTAGCGAACAGTATAAAGAAGGAAGAATTCCTTTGCATACTTTCCGTGCAGATATTGATTATGCATTAGCAGAAGCATTAACAACTTATGGTAAAATAGGTGTTAAAGTTTGGATCTGTAAAGGTGAAGTTTACGGTAAACGTGATCTTTCTCCTAACATCGGTGCTGCGAGCAATGCTCCAGGCAAAGGTGGCGACAGACCTCAAGGTGCTTTCGGTGGTCGTGATGGCGGTAGAGATAACAGAGGCGGTGGAGACAGAAGAAACGACAAACGCCCAGGTGGTGGTCGTCCAGGTCAAGGTGGAGCCGGAAGAGATAATAAAGGTGGTGGTGCCAACAGAGGTCCACGCAAATAGTTAACAAGATCGTTTAACGATAATATTAAAATAAAATGTTACAGCCAAAAAGAACGAAGTTCAGAAAGATGCAAAAAGGCAGAATGAAAGGTTTAGCAACTCGTGGTGCTGAATTATCATTCGGATCTTTCGGGATTAAATCTTTAGAGGCAACTTGGATTACAAGTCGCCAGATAGAAGCAGCCCGTATTGCGGTAACTCGTTTCATGAAACGTGAAGGTCAAGTTTGGATTAGAATATTCCCGGACAAACCGGTAACTAAGAAACCAGCTGAGGTACGTATGGGTAAAGGTAAAGGTGCTCCAGAATATTGGGTAGCTGTTGTTAGACCCGGACGTATAATTTTTGAAGCAGAAGGTGTTCCAATGGAAATTGCCAAAGAAGCATTAAGACTTGCAGCTCAAAAATTACCTATTCAAACAAAATTTGTAGTACGTAGAGATTACGTAGAAGCATAAAAAGGTTTTGGGATCAATGTTGTAAATAACTTGTTGTTATAACCGCTAGACCCGAACATAAAAATTAATAAAATGAAGAACTCAGAAATCATAGGGCTTTCAAAAGAAGAACTAGTAGCTAAGATTGCAGAAGAAAGAGAAAACTTAGTAAAGTTAAAATTTGCACATACAATTTCGGCTATAGAAAATCCTACCCGTATTACTAAGGTAAGAAAAGATATTGCCCGATTAAACACTGAATTGACTAAGCTTAATGCTCAGTCTGCAACTGAAACTAAATAACTTTAGAGTCGAAATGGAAAGACAATTAAGAAAAACAAGAACCGGATTGGTGGTAAGCAACAAAATGGATAAGTCTGTTGTTGTAGCGGTTGAGCGTAAAGTGAAACACCCGATCTATGGTAAGTTTGTTAAGAAAACTACCAAATTTATGGCTCATGACGAAAAGAACGAATGTGGTATCGGTGATACTGTATTAATTCAAGAAACTCGTCCGCTGAGTAAAAACAAGAACTGGAGATTGGTACAAATTTTAGAAAGAGCTAAATAAGATGGTACAACAGGAATCACGATTAAACGTAGCCGATAATAGCGGCGCAAAACAAGTACTGGTTATCCGTGTACTTGGTGGAACTGGCAAAAGATATGCTTCAATAGGTGACAAAATTGTTGTTACTGTAAAAAGCGCTTTGCCATCTGGTAACATTAAAAAAGGAACAGTTTCTAAAGCAGTTGTAGTAAGAACCAAAAAAGAAATCAGACGTAAGGATGGTTCTTATATTCGTTTTGATGACAATGCAGCAGTATTGTTAAATGCACAAGACGAGCCACGTGGTACACGTATTTTTGGCCCGGTTGCGAGAGAACTGCGTGAAAAACAATTCATGAAAATTGTATCATTAGCACCGGAGGTATTATAATATGAAAAAAGAAGTAACACAAGCCAAAGTAAAAATCCGTAAAGGAGATTTAGTAAAGGTGATAGCTGGCGATTCAAAAGGCCAACAAGGTAAAGTACAAGAAGTATTGGTTGCCAAAAGTAGAGTTGTTGTTGAAGGTATTAACCTTGTATCAAAACATACTAAACCAAATGCTGCTACACCAAACGGTGGTATAATTAAAAAAGAAGCTGCTCTTCATATTTCTAACGTTCAGTTAGTTGATCCAAAATCTGGTAAAACTACTCGTGTTGGTCGTAAATTAAACGCTGACGGAAAATTAGTTAGAGTTGCTAAAATTTCAGGGGAGGAAATCAAATAATGGCATACGTACCAAGATTAAAAAGTAAATATAAAGAGGAAATTGTAACTGCTCTTAAAGATAAGTTCAATTACAAAAGCATCATGCAAGTTCCTAAATTAGAGAAAATTGCCATTAACCAAGGTGTTGGCCGTTATTCTGTAACTGATAAGAAAGTTATGGATAGCTCTATCTTAGAAATGAGCACAATCGCTGGTCAACAAGCTGTTGGAGCAAAATCTAAAAAAGATATCTCAAACTTTAAATTACGTAAAGGTATGCCAGTTGGTGTAAGAGTAACTTTACGTGATAATAACATGTATGAGTTTTTAGATCGATTAATTTCAGTAGCTTTGCCTCGTATCCGTGATTTCAAAGGTATCAATGATAAAGGATTTGATGGAAAAGGTAACTATACATTAGGTATTACTGAACAAATCATTTTCCCAGAGATCAACATTGACAAAATCAATAAGATTTTAGGTATGGACATTACATTTGTAACGTCTGCTACTACTGATGTTGAAGCATTGGAACTTTTAAAACAATTTGGATTACCATTTAAAAATCAAAAAACAGAGCAATAATGGCAAAAGAAGGTGTAAAAGCTCGCGAAGTTAAGCGTCAAAAATTGGTTGCTAAATATGCAGATAAACGTGCTGAATTAAAAGCAGCAGGTGATTTCGCAGGATTAGATAAATTACCTAAAAATTCATCGGCAGTGCGTTTGCATAACCGTTGTAAATTAACAGGTCGTCCTCGTGGATATATGCGTACTTTTGGTATCTCAAGGGTAACTTTCCGCGAAATGGCTTTAGACGGTAAAATACCAGGAGTTAGAAAAGCTAGCTGGTAATTACGGAGTTATAAATTTTGAGTTATAAGTTGTAAGTTGTATTTTTGCAGCCCTTACAACTTATAGCTCATTGTATATATAGCTACAAATAGAATTTTAACCGATAGCAGGTCCCAAGCCGAGTGGCAAAAAGGATACCACTATCACAAATAAATAATAATGAATACAGATCCAATCGCAGATTATCTGACACGAGTGAGAAATGCTATCAAAGCTAATCACAGAATTGTAGAAATCCCTGCATCAAACCTTAAAAAAGAAATTACAAAAGTTCTTTTTGACAAAGGTTACATCGCAAACTACAAGTTTGAAGACACGAATGCTCAAGGCGTAATCAAAATCGCTTTAAAGTACAATGCAATTACTAAAATCTCGGCTATCCGTACGTTAACTCGTATCAGTAAACCAGGTTTACGTCAATATGCTGGTGTAGAAAACATGCCAAGAGTATTAAATGGTTTAGGTATAGCAATCTTATCTACTTCTAAAGGTGTAATGACCGATAAAGAAGCAGCCAAATTAAACATTGGCGGTGAGGTATTGTGTCACGTTTATTAATTAAAGGAGGATAGCACAATGTCAAGAATAGGAAAAAATCCAATTAATATCCCAGCAGGCGTAACTATAACTGTTTCTAATGATAATTTAGTAACTGTTAAAGGTCCAAAAGGAGAGTTATCTCAACAAGTAGATACAGATATCATAGTTAAACAAGAAGATAATGTTTTAACTGTTAGTCGTCCAACTGAACAAAAAAGACATAAAGCCCTTCACGGGTTATATCGTTCTTTAATTAACAACATGGTTGTTGGTGTTACAGAAGGTTATAAAATAGAACAAGAATTAGTAGGTGTGGGTTACCGTGCTACTAACCAAGGTAATACTTTGGATCTAGTTTTAGGTTATTCTCACCATTATGTATTCCAATTACCAGTAGAGATTAAAGTAACCACCACATCTGAAAAAGGTCAAACTCCTAAAATTATTTTAGAAAGTATTGATAAACAATTGATAGGTCAAGTAGCAGCAAAAATCCGTTCGTTACGTGCACCAGAACCATATAAAGGTAAAGGTATCAAGTTTGTTGGTGAAGTGTTAAGAAGAAAAGCAGGTAAATCAGCTTCTAAAAAATAATTAAAATGGCAGGAAAAAAATTATCTCGTAGAGATCGTATCAAAAAAGGTATCAGAAAAAGACTTACTGGTTCTGAGAGCCGTCCACGTTTATCAGTTTATAGAAGCAATAAAGGTATTTATGCTCAAATCATTAACGATGTAACTGGTAATACAATAGTTTCAGCATCTTCTTTGTCTAAAGATTTTACTGGTAAAGGAAACAAATCTGATCAGTCTGTTGCAGTAGGCAAATTAGTTGCTGAAAAAGCAATCGCAGCTGGTGTTAAAGAAGTTGTTTTCGACAGAAATGGTTACTTATACCATGGTCGTGTTAAATCGCTAGCAGAGGGTGCTCGCGAAGCTGGTTTAGTATTTTAATCTAAGAAATAGGATAAGATGTCAACTATCAATATAAAAAGAGTTAAGACTAGCGAAATCGAATTGAAAGATCGTTTAGTTAGCATACAACGTGTTGCCAAAGTAACCAAAGGTGGTCGTACTTTCAGCTTCTCAGCCATTGTGGTTGTTGGAGATGAGCAAGGTGTTGTAGGTTATGGTTTAGGTAAAGCGAAAGAGGTTACTGAAGCAATTGCTAAAGGAATTGATGATGCAAAAAAGAACTTAGTTAAAGTTCCAATCTTGCATGGTACTGTTCCACATGAGCAAATCGGTAAATTCTCTGGAGGTTTTGTTTTAATCAAACCTGCAGCTGTGGGTACCGGTGTAATTGCTGGTGGTGCAATGCGTGCTGTATTAGAGAGTGCTGGTATTCATAACGTATTAGCAAAGTCAAAAGGTTCATCAAATCCACACAACGTGGTAAAAGCAACAGTAGATGCTTTAACTAAAATGCGTGATGCTTATACCGTAGCTCAGCACCGTGGTGTAGATTTAAATAAAGTTTTTAACGGATAATATCATGGCTAAAATTAAAATTACCCAAGTAAAAAGCATTATCGATAGAAGCGAACGCCAAAAAAGAACGATGAAAGCTTTAGGTTTAACTAAAATGAACCAAAGTGTAGAAGTTGAGGCTAACGCTGCCATTATTGGGATGGTAAGAAAAGTTAATCACTTAGTAGCGATCGAAGCTATTTAATTATTAAAATCTGTTTGGAGGAGTTTGCTCTTTTAAACAGATTTTTATTTATTTATCGTTGTCCCTGATTAGTGAAAGCGAAGGGCAACACAACAAGTTTAAAAATGAACTTAAGTAATTTAAAACCTGCAAAAGGGTCTATTAAAAAAATTAAAAGAATTGGTCGTGGTCAAGGTTCTGGTCGTGGTGGTACATCTACTCGTGGTCATAAAGGAGCTGGTTCACGTTCTGGTCACTCAACTAAAATTGGTTTCGAAGGTGGTCAAATGCCATTGCAACGTCGTGTGCCTAAAGTAGGTTTCAAGCCTATTAATCGTACAGAATATGTTGGTGTTAACTTAGACGTATTACAAGGTTTAGCAGAAAAATTCAACTTAACTAGTATAGATTTTGCTGCTATTCAAGAGCATGGTTTAGCTTCAAAAAATGACTTAGTGAAAATCTTAGGTCGTGGTGAAGTTAAAGCTAAATTAGAAGTTACAGCTCATGCTTTTTCTGCAACAGCACAGAAAGCTATCGAAGCTGCTGGAGGCTCAATCGTAAAATTGTAATTAATGAAGAAGCTATTTACTACTTTCAGTAATATTTGGAAAATACAAGAATTAAAAGAGCGTATTCTTTTTACGTTAATGATTCTTGTTATTTACAGGTTCGTTTGTCAAGTGGTTCTACCAGGTGTAGATCCAGCTCAGTTAGTGAATACTCAAAAAACAGGCATTTTAGGTTTGTTAGATATGTTTGCAGGTGGTGCTTTTTCTAAAGTATCAATTCTTGCATTAGGTGTAATGCCGTATATCTCAGCATCTATTGTTGTTCAGTTATTAGGTATTGCAGTGCCTTCTTTCCAAAAAATGCAAAAAGAAGGTGAGAGTGGCAGAAAAAAATTAACTCAAATTACTCGCTATTTAACCGTAGCTATTACAGCAGTACAAGCTGTTGGATATGTTAAAACACAAGTTCCTGTTGAGGCAATATTGATAGATCATACTATGTTCTATGTGCTTTCTGGATTTGTTTTAACAGCAGGTACATTATTTGTAATGTGGTTAGGTGAGAAGATAACAGATAAAGGTATTGGTAATGGGACATCATTAATTATTATGGTGGGTATTATTGCTCGTTTACCATTAGCATTGAAGCAAGAGATTGAATCAAGATTTACTGGGAATGAAGGTGGGATGATTATGCTTGTTTTGGAAATCGTTGCTTTATTTGCTGTTGTGATGTTCACTATTCTTATTGTACAAGGTGTACGTAAAGTGCCTGTACAGTATGCTAAGAGAATTGTTGGTAACAGACAAGTTGGCGGTGTAAGACAGTACATTCCTTTAAAAGTAAATGCGGCTGGTGTTATGCCAATCATTTTTGCTCAAGCATTAATGTTTATTCCAAATGCTTTAATAGGTTTATTCCCTAAATTGACAGATAGTTGGTTGCACCAGTATACTGATATTACTTCAGCTACATACAGCTTAACTTTTGCATTTTTAATCATTGCATTTACTTTCTTTTATACGGCAATTACAGTTAATCCAACTCAAATGTCTGATGATATGAAGAAGAATGGTGGATTTATTCCGGGTATTAAACCAGGATTAGCTACGTCTTCTTTTATAGATGATGTGATTTCTAAGATTACTTTCCCAGGATCGTTGTTCTTAGCTATTATTGCTATTCTTCCATCGTTTGCAGTTAAAGTTGGAATACAACAAGAATTTGCGCATTTCTTTGGGGGTACTTCTTTATTGATTTTAGTAGGTGTAGTATTAGATACTTTACAGCAGATTGAAAGTTATCTATTAATGCGTCATTACGATGGATTAATGAAAACAGGTAGAGTTACTGGACGCACAGGTATTCCTGCAAGCGGTAGTAATGCTGTGTTGTAAAAAATAAGCATGTCAAAAATTTATTATAAATCTCCGGAGGAGATCGAATTAATAAGAGAAAGTTCTTTACTTGTTTCAAAAACACTAGCTGAAGTTGCGAAGATAATTGCACCTGGAGTTACGACAATTGCGTTAGATAAACTAGCTTTTGAGTTCATTAAGGATCATGGAGCAATCCCAGCTTTTTTAAACTACGGCGGTTTTCCTAATTCATTATGTATATCACCTAATGAGCAAGTGGTACATGGTTCTCCAAATGAATACTTGATCAAAGAGGGAGATTTGATCTCTGTTGATTGCGGTGTAATCAAAAATAATTTCTTCGGAGATTCTGCTTATACATTTTCAATTGGTGAAGTTGATAGCGAAAAGCAAAAATTGACTAAGGTAACTCAAGAATGTTTAGCTCTAGCAATAGACAAAGCAGTGGTTGGTATGCGAATAGGTGATATTGCTTTTGCTGTACAAAATCATGCAGAAACTAATGGCTTTGGTGTAGTAAGAGAGCTTGTTGGACATGGCGTTGGAGTGAAACTACATGAAAAACCCGAAGTGCCTAATTATGGTAAAAGAGGGAGTGGAATTAAGCTAGAAGAGGGAATGGTTATCGCTATTGAACCAATGATTAATGCTGGTAAAGCTGGTGTTAAGTTTTGGTCTGACGGGTGGACAGTTACCACAGTAGATAATAAACCTTCAGCACATTTTGAACATACGGTTGCTGTCAAAAAGGGGAAAGCAGACGTTTTATCGACCTTTTCACTGATTGAAGAAGTTTTAAAAGAAAAAAAGTAAAAAATTAAAAATTTTTATTTAATTTTGCAACCCTGTTTAGTAGCAGCTAATTAAGTAAAAATCAATATAATATGGCTAAACAAGCCTCAATTGAACAAGACGGAGTAATAAGAGAAGCATTATCTAATGCTATGTTTCGAGTTGAACTTGAAAATGGCCATGAGATTATTGCTCATATTTCAGGAAAAATGAGGATGCACTACATCAAAATTTTACCTGGAGATAAAGTTAAATTAGAGATGTCGCCTTACGATTTATCAAAGGGTAGAATCACTTATAGATATAAATAAATATTATAATGAAAGTTAGGTCATCAATTAAAAAACGTAGCGCTGATTGTAAGATTATTCGCCGTAAAGGAAAACTTTACGTAATTAACAAGAAAAATCCTAAATACAAACAACGTCAAGGGTAATTAAAGAATATTGTAATGTACCGCACAACGGTGGCCCGCCGTTCGGAATTACTTAAAAACACAAATAAATATGGCAAGGATTTCAGGTATTGATTTACCAAGAAACAAAAGAGGTGAGATCGGATTAACTTATATCTACGGAATAGGTAAAACTACTGCACAGAATATTTTAACTGAAGCAGGAATTGATTTCAATAAGAAAGTACAAGATTGGTCAGATGATGAATTATCTGCTATCCGTACTATTATTAACGATGGTATTAAAGTAGAAGGTGCATTGCGTTCTGAAGTTCAATTGAACATCAAACGTTTAATGGATATCGGTTGTTACCGTGGTTTACGTCACAGAAAAGGTTTACCTGTTCGTGGTCAACGTACTAAAAACAATTCTCGTACTCGTAAAGGAAAGAGAAAAACAGTTGCTAACAAGAAAAAAGCTACTAAATAATAACTGATAAGTAATCGTAAGGTTACTTGGAATAAAATGAATTAAAATAGTTAATGAGTCCGGATTATTCGTTAATCCAGTAATTCACTAACTGATAATTAAAGCAAAATGGCTAAAAGTAAAAAAGTTACCAAAAAACGTATTGTTGTAATTGAGTCTGTAGGTCAGGCACACATCAACGCTACGTTCAACAACATCATTGTTACTTTAACAAATAACAACGGTCAAACTATTTCATGGTCGTCTGCAGGTAAAATGGGATTTAAAGGTTCTAAAAAGAACACTCCATATGCTGCTGGCCAAGCTGCATCTGATTGCGGTAAAGTAGCATTTGATTTAGGTTTGCGTAAAGTAGAAGTATTTGTTAAAGGTCCAGGTTCGGGCCGTGAGTCTGCAATCAGAACTTTACAAGTAGCAGGTATTGAAGTGACTTCAATTAAAGATATCACTCCACTTCCACACAATGGATGTCGTCCTCCTAAGAAAAGAAGAGTTTAATTAATCATTTTTAAAGCTAAGAGTCTCCTGATTTAAGTTGGGAAGATACTTTAAAATCAAAAACAACAATGGCAAGATATACAGGACCAAAGTCCAAAATAGCCCGTAAGTTCAGAGAGCCAATTTTCGGCCCTGATAAAGTATTAGACAGAAAAAACTATCCTCCAGGCCAACATGGCGCTTCAAAAAGAAGAGGAAAACAATCTGAGTACGCAGTACAGTTAATGGAAAAACAAAAAGTAAAATACACTTATGGTGTGTTAGAAAAACAATTCCGTAACTTATTTACTAAAGCTTCATCTCGCGAAGGTATCACTGGTGATAACTTATTGCAATTATTAGAAGCACGTTTAGATAATACCGTTTATAGATTAGGTATTGCTCCAACCCGTTCAGGTGCACGTCAATTGGTTAGCCACAAACATGTAACTGTTAATGGTGAGGTAGTAAATATTCCATCATATCAATTAAGAGCTGGTGATGTAATCGCAGTACGTGATAAATCTAAATCATTAGAAGCAATTACAAATTCTGTAGCAGGAAGAATAATCAATAAATTTAATTGGTTAGATTGGAATGCAAGCGAGTTAACAGGTAAGTTTTTAGCTTATCCTAACCGTGATGAGATCCCAGAAAACATTAAAGAGAATTTAATCGTCGAGTTGTACTCGAAGTAATAAATTTAGTTAAAGCCTTAATGGCTTTAACTTTTTTACGTTACACAAAATTAATAACGATCTAAAAACATTATAAATGGCAATTTTAGCATTTCAGAAACCCGATAAGGTAATCATGCAGAAATCAACTGATTTCGATGGTCAATTTGAATTTCGTCCTTTAGAGCCCGGTTTCGGTGTAACAATTGGTAACGCCTTGAGAAGAATTTTACTTTCTTCTTTAGAAGGTTTTGCTATTACAAGTATTCGTTTTTCAGGCGTTTCTCACGAATTTTCTACCATGAAAGGTGTTGTAGAAGATTTAACAGAAATCATCTTAAACTTAAAACAAGTTCGTTTTAAAAAAGTAGGTGATTCTGGAGATTCAGAAAAAGTATTCATCATTGTAAACGGTCAAGATCAATTCTTAGCTGGTGATATTACAAAATTCTCTAACAATTTCGAGGTTTTAAACCCTGATTTTGTAATCTGTAACATGGAGAAATCAGTTACTTTAGAAGTAGAATTAACTATTAATAAAGGACGTGGTTATGTACCAGCAGAAGAGAACAAAATTACTGATACAGTAGTTGGTGTAATTGCAATCGATTCGATTTTTACTCCAATGAAAAATGTAAAATACACGATTGAAAATTATCGTGTTGAACAAAAGACAGATTACGAGAAATTAATTTTAGATATTTCTACTGATGGATCTATCCACCCAGAAGAAGCTTTAAAAGAAGCAGCTAAAATTTTGATCCAACACTTTATGTTGTTCTCAGATGAGAATTTAGTATTAGAATCTCAAGCTAAAGAAGAAACTAAAGAAGTTGATGAAGAAATTTTACACATGCGTAAAATCCTTAAAACAGAATTGGTTGATTTAGATCTTTCAGTTCGTGCTTTAAACTGCTTAAAAGCAGCGGATATTCGCACTTTAGCTGATTTAGTTTCTTACGATGTTGCTGATATGTTAAAATTCAGAAACTTCGGTAAAAAATCTTTAACTGAAATTCAAGAATTGGTAAAATCTAAACAATTATCGTTTGGAATGAACCTTTCTAAATTCAAGTTGGACGAAGAATAAAGAAAGTTTTCAGTTTTGAATTGCAGTTGCGAAATTGTGTTCAAGGCTCGGAATATAGTATTAATTAAATATTCACTGTGTATAATTCCCTCAGATTAAGTTCAAAGAGACGGTATACACTTTACAAAACAAAAAATGAGACACGGTAAAAAACACAACCATTTAGGCAGAACTACATCGCACAGAAAAGCGATGTTGGCTAACATGGCTTCATCATTAATTAAGCACAAGAGAATTTCAACTACTTTAGCGAAAGCAAAAGCTTTACGTGTGTATGTTGAGCCGATTATTACAAAATCTAAAAACGATACTACGCATTCTCGTCGTATTGTATTCTCTTACTTACAAGATAAAGAAACAGTAACTGAATTGTTTCGTGATGTAGCTGCGAAAGTTGCTAACCGTCCAGGTGGTTATACTCGTATTATCAAATTAAACAATCGTTTAGGTGATAATGCTGAAATGGCATTAATTGAGTTAGTAGATTATAACGAAGTTTACGGTCAAGATACTGCAGCTGCAGAGAAGAAATCTACACGTAGAGGTAGAAGCAAATCAGCTAAAGCTGCTGCTCCTGCTGCTGAGGCTAAAGCTCCGAAAGCTGTAGTTGAAGATGCTGTAGTGGTTGAAGAAGAAGCTGCGCCAGCTGTTGAAGCAGTTGTAGAAGAAACTCCTGCAACTGAAGAAGCAACTCCTGAAGCACCAGCTGCTGATGAGGAAGCTCCAAAAGCATAGTTAAAACTTAACTAAAATATAAACCCTCTTGATTTTATATCAAGAGGGTTTTTTTATGTCAAAAACGACTTTTTATATGGTTATATTTTCCATGCCATACTGTTTTAAAACATCAGTTGGAACTCCAGACCATTGATTTGGCACATTACCTACATATCCAATATCTTTAACGCCCATCTCAGTGGTATAAAAACCAGAAGCTGTAAGATTTCTCATTCTATTAAAAAAAGCTACACCAGCTTGCATTTCTGGTTTTGCTTTAGCAGGATAAGCAATTTCATCAATAATGCTAATTTGTTGTGTAGGCGAAGCTTCTACAAAAGGTTTCTCATATCTATTAAAACATTGAATATCTAACCACTTTAAACCGCCACGCATTGGTATTTGATGCTCAGGAATGTCTTTTACAATAAATTCTATAAATTCTGGAACTTTTGCATCAGAAGCACTTCCTGAAACACTATCTTTTGGAATGATAATGTTAGCTAAAACAGTAATGGTAGCCATTTCATGCTTGGTGAAAAAAGTTTCCGACTTTAATTTTTTATCTCTGTCAGTTTCCCATTGCTCTCTTCCTGCTTCTTTTGCATTGTCTTCTGCTGAAGTTTCAGTATTTGCGCCTGGTTGTTTACATGCTCCTATCAGTACAGTTGTACTTAGTGCCGTAAGACCTATTGCTTTTAAGGAATCGCGTCTATTCATGATTTAAATATTTTGTTTTTTCTTTTCCGCTAAAATATATTCTGCTGTTCTCATGGCTAATGCAAGAATAGTCCACGTTGCATTTTTGTCACCTTGTTGTACAAATGGGCCAGCATCTACCACAAATAAATTTTTACAGTCATGTGCCTGACAATATTTATTTAATGCTGATTTTTTAGGGTCATCGCCCATCCGAATTGTTCCAACCTCGTGTATGATTTTTCCCGGGGCTTCTAATCCATAATTTGTTTCTGGACCTTCAATTTTTGAAGTTACAACGGCACCCATTTCTTTCATTATTGATAAAAAAGTTTCCTGCATGTGTTTAGCTTGCAAAATTTCCTCTTTTGCCCATTTGTAATGAAATCTCAATACAGGAATTCCATATTTGTCAACTACATTAGGGTCAATCTCACAGTAATTGTCTTCTCTGGCAATTGCAGTTCCACGACCTGCCATGCCAACACCTGTACCATAAAAACGACGATAATCATCTTTTAACGATGCGCCATAGCCACCGGCTTCTTTCATTTTTCCATTTCGGTCTGGAACCATTCCATTTTGAGTAGCCACTCCTCCGCCAAAACCATAAGAAGGCATTCGCATCCCACCTCCATATTCAATATGGTAACCTCGAGGGAAATCTAATTTTTTATTATCTAACCACCATGGCGAGTAAATATGAACACTACCAACACCATCTTCATTATACCTTTTTCTATCTAATAATTGGGGGAGAAACCCAGAAACACTTGCGCCGGTAGAATCGTGAAGATATTTTCCAACTACTCCACTATTATTAGCTAAGCCGTTTGGATGTTGTGATGATTTTGAATTCAATAAAATTCTGGCTGATTCGCAGGCACTGGCCCCTAAAATCACTAATTTTGCATTGACTTGGTATTCTTGTAAATCTTTTCTATTCACATAAGAAACACCCTTTGCAGTGCCGTCTTTAGCTGTAATTATTTCTCTAACCATTGCATCAGTAATGACGGTTAAATTACCAGTGTTTACTGCCGGAATTACCAAACATGAGGATGCAGAAAAATCACCATATACTTTGCAACTTCTTCCACACTGACCGCAATAAAAACAAGGTGCACGGTCTTTATTCCCTTTAATTTCTTCAGTCATTACTGCTCCACGACCTGTAATTACAGGAACACCTGCTTTTTGTGCGCCTTTTTTAATGAAAAGCTCATTCAATCTTGGTTTAGGTGGTTTCATGAAAATTCCGTCAGGCTCATTTTCTATTCCTTCTGCGGTGCCGTAAATTCCTATCATTCGATCAACTTTATCGTAAAATGGTTTTACATCAGCATAGGTAATAGGCCATGGATCTGTTAATCCGTCAGTTGGTTTAAAGTCTATTGGACCCATTCGTAAAGAAATTCTTCCCCAATGGTTTGTACGCCCACCTAACATACGTGATCTAAACCATTCGAATTCCGTTTTATCCTTTGTAGTGTAAGGCTCTCCATCTAATTGCCAACCGCCATAAGAAGCATCAAAGTCTCCAAAAGGTCGTGTTGTGCCTGCGCCACGACGAGGGGATTCCCATGGCCATTTCATTTGTTGGGCATCAATTCTTGGGTCGAAATATTGACCAGCTTCAAGCATTAAAACTTTTTGTCCCGCATTTGCTAAAACATATGCTGCCATTCCTCCACCTGCTCCGGAGCCAACTACAATGGCATCGTAAACCGTAGAGGATTTTTTTATTTGAAAGTCACTCATTATAAATGGTTAGAAATTTAACGATATCCTAATTTAAGCTTAATTTTGTCAAATGGAAATGTTACACCTGCTATTTTAATAAAAATGGATGTAACAAATTAATCTAGAATTATGAGTAACAGCGAAGCATTAGCAAAATTTAGTAGTCTTTTAAATGAAATTATTGCAAATGGAAGCTTTGTAAAACTCTCGCTTGGGAACTATCAGGGTAACGATAAAGAATTAAAAAATCTTTATGTAAAAAAGGTAAAGATTAAAAGAATTGATATGCTTTCTTTTAATTATCGTTATAAAACTAGAGACATTTTTAAAAATCATGCTATTGAGGATGGACTTAACTTAATTGAGAATTTATTAAGTAACGATTTCAAGATTTGCACGTTATTTTCTATCCATAAAGAAGTGATTATAGAGCATGATAAAAAGGGAGTCATAAGGATTAGAGAAAGAGATTTAAATACCAAACTTCAACCAGATTTAAACCATAATAAGGAGAAAAAACGCATCATCAAACCAGAAGGAAATGCGTATTTGCATGCGCTAAAGATTACTGATGTAGAAGGGAATGTGTTTAAAAATGCACAGGATAAATACAAACAGATTAATCAATATATTGAAATACTAAGCTCTTTAATTAAGGAATTACCGCAAGGAACGATTAAAAATGTGGTTGATATGGGTTCTGGGAAAGGGTATTTAACTTTTGCTTTATATGATTATTTACATCAACAACTTAACTTAAAAGCTAAAGTTACTGGAGTAGAATTTCGGGAAGACTTGGTTAATTTATGTAACGACATTGCTAAACAGTCAAGTTTTGAGCAATTAAATTTTGTTCAAGGAACGATTGAAGATTATAATGTAAAAGACATTAATTTATTAATCGCTTTACACGCTTGCGATACTGCGACTGATGATGCAATTTTCAAAGGAATAAATGCTGGTGCAGAATTAATAGTAGTTGCACCTTGTTGCCATAAACAGATTAGAAGAGAAATTGAAAAGCACAAAGTGAAAAATGATGTTTCTTTTTTAACTAAGTATGGAATTTTTCTAGAACGTCAAGCTGAAATGGTTACTGACGGTATTAGAGCATTGATTTTAGAATACTATGGTTATAAAACTAAAGTGTTCGAGTTTATTTCTGATGCGCATACACCAAAGAATGTTTTGGTTGTGGGAGTGAGACCCCTAAATTGGCTAAAGGGGACTTCAGAACAAAATCGTAAAAAAGAGATTTTACAAAAGATTAAAGATACTAAGGCTTATTTCGGAATAGAGTATCACCATTTGGAAAGATTGATGAAGATTTAATTAGAACTTGATAAGTATTGTATCACTTTTTACTACAATATTCATGGAATAATTTAATGATCTGCCATTAGTATAATACCCGTCTTTTGCAAAATGATATTTACCATTTTGTTTATAGCTTAATCGATATTCACCATCTATTTTATTTTTTGCCATATTTAAATTTCCAGATCTTCTCTCATAAATAGCCATATCTAGAAAATACAGAGAATCTAAATTTTCTGAGGTGGTAATTTTAACATTTGAAATAACGGAATTTGAGGAATTCAAAATTCTGATTTTTATCGATTTATTTCCAAATGGACCAACACAGCTTATTAATAGAATCGTAATGAGGAAAAATAATAAATATTTCATATTTGGAATTTCCAGTTCGACTGAAATTTAAAAGATTTGTTACTGCTCGATTTATATACCCGCTTGCAGAAAAGCTAATTCCTATGTCAACTTGACTTTTATCATATTTCTGCCAACGTGTCAGCAATTTTTACTAATCTTTTTTACATTTAACAGGCTTTTTACTGTTATTTCTGCCAAAACCTAATTGGCACATTGCTTGTTATTAGCTTGTAAACAATAAAATTTACAAGAAATACAAAATAAAATGGGAAAAATAATTGGTATAGACTTAG
>Ga0308157_10003076_pt1 | contig 25278 bp, 23 predicted proteins | sample PhyBR1_FD_201035 | JGI IMG/M metagenome (GOLD analysis project Ga0308157, IMG submission 201035) | Phyllosphere microbial communities from UC Gill Tract Community Farm, Albany, California, United States - DLSLB.R1 | ecosystem: Host-associated > Plants > Phyllosphere > Unclassified | place: USA...
GATTACTGGTCAAATCGAAATTGCAGGAGGGGACACAATAGGATATCCTGGCACGTATGGCCTTTATAGTGAAACTGCTGATAGAATCGCAGGTTTTGCCATACAAAACGACGGTGACATTATTCCGGGAGTATTTGTGAAAGATAAAGCAACGGGTGAGATTCAAGGGCTTTACGTCACTTATCGAGGTGTTTCACTACCGGGCAAAGTGACGGTGGATTCTTCTGTTTCAATCACCGAGAATAATCAGCTCGTACCGAAAATATGGGTGGAAAATTATGTCGCCAGTCAAACTAAGATTCCCGCGATACCATCGAAAGGAACATTCGTTTTACAGTCTGTTGATGGAGTAATACAGTGGATTCCATCAAAGGATTAAATCATGAGGATGATGAAAAAAAATACTGTGTTATTATTTGTGTTGACTTCTACTTTATCGATCCATGCGCAGGACTTAACTACTCATATCGCAGAGGAGAGTACGTTATCTATTGTCAATGATGCTCTTTTTTATAATCGGGGTGGAATGCAGACGAAAGGAAATGGTAGGGTAGAAGTTTTTTCTAAGATGCTAATTGAAGGAAAAACCGATAATGACGTTGTGAGGGCAATTAATGCCACTAACGACAACTTTTTCTTGCGGTTAACAGATCCAGCTAATTGGCAAACTTCTAAATACGGTCAATTATTTATTACCGGTTTAGAACAAAACCAAATTAGTTTGGTAGTTAGTAAAGAGTTTGCGAGTAATAAGCATGGGGATTATCAGCAAATGGGTGTGCCGTTTTTTGATAAGGAATTTGGGACATTACAATCTGAAATTAATACTGTTTTCACTAATCAAAGATGGAGCAAAACTGAGATTCTTAAATGGAATAACAGCTTAGTTCAATTTGATGGGTCAATCATCCCGGCTACTCCGATCAATTCTGCAGAAACTCCAGGGATCACCATTGAGCTCACGGATAAAACAAAATTTGAAGACCGGGCTTCTTATTACGCCCTCGGAACGGGAGGTGGTCTAATTCCTGAAAATGTAAGCGTTATAAATGGAATTCCTTACGCAGACAATCTCACTTTACCATTAAGTCCCCAAGCAGTTCAGTTTGGCTCTAACGGAACCGGAACAAATTTATACAGAGAAAAATATAACACGTATATCAGTGATATTTTCGAAATAGATAATCCATGGCAACAGACTTACGGCAAGTTTATCTATCAATTTTCTAATCCCTTTCTCACGAACCTGGATCTGTCTTTAATAGGAATAAATGAGACTCTGCAGGGCGCAATAGTTGGCGACGACAATAATATTGACAACATTTGGGGAATTGCCGTTAATCCGACTAATGTCCATTTCAGTACTGCCTCAGGAACAACTTCAAACTACGCTGCTAATCAAATCGTGACCTTCGATATTAACAATCGTCCTGTAGGTAATATCAATGCATTGGTGATAAAGCCTCTTGGGACTTTTAAAATAAAATTACGCAATGGTACTCCTGCCATTTTGAATTTTGACAATCTTCGAAGGTTTTCAAATATTCCCCGACAGGAAAACATGAATTATCATGTAAACGCAAACCGGATAAATGGCACTTCGGTAAAGCAGTTAGGCGTCTTGTTATTGGATGATAATTACAATCAGATTGGTGAAACTTACTATGCGGTAGCTCCTCATTTTAAAACTGGGAACAATGGAAACCCAAGTGAATACTCAGTTCAGGCCCAGGCCAGCAATTCAGGTCTAATAAGTTCTTACGAAGAAAATACTCAGATCGGAGGTATAGATGAAAATTTCGCCACGAAATACCGGCTCTACATCAATGAAGCGAATGAAGCAGATTTCGAAGGTAAAAAAGTGTCTATGGCCGTTTATGGCGGCAAATATTTGAAATTCGAAATCCGTGAAAATGCCCAATTAGTTGAAGAAGGAAAAAATCTATCGACAAACAAAAAATTCTTTTATGAGATTGACGGCGGTGAAAAAATAGAAATTAAACAAGGCGACACCGTTCCCCTCACTGCCCAAACTTATGGTCTTTATTATGGCACTCCCAAAACACTTTCTTCTTCTTCATCGATTAGAGCAAATCGAACGGTCGTAACATACAATCCCAGTATAAAGAGCTATGTGGTCTTATTCGATCCGGAATGGCAGAGAGCTCAAGTTACTGTTTTTGATATGAGCGGACGGCTCGTTACAGAGACTAATAATATTGAGCCATCAACTCCATTTGTTATTGAACTGAACAATAGTATAAAATCCATGTACACGGTTCAAATCATTTCAAACAAAGGTGAAACTGTAATTTCTAAAATAATATTAAACAGATGATAATTTTTTTGAAAAATAAATTGATGAGATTGTGTCTGGTTGCCTTAATAGTTTGCAATGGTATTCTTAATGCGCAATTCAAAGACAATGTTTATATGGAACAAAAACAGTCTGTTGGAGGTGATGGGCCGGGCGCACCACCGGATTTCGGCGGTGGGAACCCCACGGTTTCTATTGACCAATTTATCCCATTCCTGTTAGCGTTATCTGTGTTTATGATGGTATATGTCGGTCTTTATAAAAAGTATGGTAGAAAAAGCAGTAACAATAAAATTTCGGATAAATAAGGAGAGGAAACAGGTTTGGATAAAATTCTGTTCAGAAAGGCAGATCACATTAACCGGTTTTATCATCAACTCTGTGGAGGGAAAACTGTTAGATAATGAAAGGAGAGAAGTACTGGCGTTCATCGAAAAACAGGATAATCTATTTGTGAAAATAGAAACTAATATAAATCAGGTGGCGAAAATGGTGAACGGACAAAAGTATATCAGTGATTTGGAATTAAAGAATTTTTCAAATCAACTGGTAGAAATCGTAAAGCTAAAGAACAAGCAAAATGCAGTTTTTGAGAAAATCTATTCTATGCTTGCGAAATGATCGTAAAAATTATACCGGCGGCCGGTTCAAGTTTCCCAGGGGTGAATTACAACGATAAAAAGATTAAAAGTGAAAAAGGTGAGTTGATGACGATGAAAAATTTTCCTTCTTTCATTAATGAGTCCAGTGATAAGGAACAGGTCAGAGATTATTTGAAAGCGATTTCAGTAGGAAACAAAAAAATCATTAAACCGCAATTTCATGCCATGATTTCCACAAAGTTTCAGGAACACTCCAAAGAACAACTTGCCGAAATCGCAGAAAATTTCATGATTGAAATGGGATACGGCAAGCAACCTTTCACCGTCGTTTTCCACAATGACACAGATAATAACCATGTCCACATCGTATCGACAAGAGTAGATAAGACTACTGGAAAAAAGATCAACGATAGTTTTGAAAAACTAAAATCGCAAGAAGCATTAAGTAGAACCCTTGAACAACTATACCATCTTAAACCCGATGAGGATCTTGATAAATTATTGAATTATAAAGTCAGCACTTTCAAGCAACTGGAAACTTTACTTGAAAGAAATGATTTCAAAATGATTAAAAATAAACTAGATGAAAATGCTTTTGATATCGTGAAGAACGGAGTGAACCAAAGGACAATAAATATTGAGAGAATAAATATTGCGAAGAATCAAAAGGACAGCAGGAAAAATCAGATAAAAGCAATCCTAATAAAGTACAAAGATCTTCATTCCAACAAAGTGTTTAGGGTTGAAGACAAGAGAAAACAAGAATCAGTATTTCCTGCAACAAAAGGTAGGTTTGGCGAAAATGAACTTAAAATAAGGTTGGAATTTGAAAGTGAACTGCAGCACAAACTGAGGCAATTATTTGGGATAGACATCGTGTTTCATCACAAAGATAATCATCAACCATTTGGATATTCGTTGATCGATCATAAATCACAGAGAGTCTATAAAGGTAGTGAGGTATTAAAAATGAGTGAACTGTTTGAGTTTACGGAAGAGAAAGTTGATAAGCGACTTTTTGAAGTTTTGAAAGATTTTACTATTCCGGATAAAGAATCAAAATTGATTCTGTTGAGCTTTTTTAATAAAAACAATCCAGAATCGAAGCTGCAAGAGTTCATGCTCTTCGAAAACATAGAGCGGAAAAAATTGGAAACTTATAAAGAAATCCAGAGTGAAGTTAGAGACCATTTACAAAATAACATATACAAAAATAGTGATGAAGACAAAGTGTTTATTATAAAAAGTGAAAGTGGGAAGGTGTACGCAATTAGCACTAAACACCACTTTGTTGGTGAACTGCAGAGTTTAATAGGAGATAGAGAATATCAGAGAATACTAAATTCAGAAATAGGCGATAGTGAAAAATCACGTCATGAAAAAAATTCCAGAAGTGAAGTAATGAAAGCTGTAGACGAAATGCTTTTTGAAGTCATGAAAACTTCAGGAACACCAAAAGATCCCGGAGAAAACGAACTCAAAAGGAAAAGAAGAAAACGGAAATAATAAAAAAACGAATGATAATCACTTTTGCAACTCAAAAAGGAGGTACAGGGAAAACAACACTTGCAATCACTTTTGCGAATTACATTTCCACCATCTCAAAGAGGAAAATAAATGTTTTCGATTTTGATTATCAAAAGTCATTTTACCAGAAATGGAAAGAGGATGAATTATTGGATCTGCCCAAATTATATGATGTTGAAATTATAGGAGACGAAGTGGAGCAACCATTTTCAGACTACGAAACGATCTTGGATTTAAAAGATAATGATGACATCAGCCTTTTTGATCTGGCCGGTACGCTTGATGCAAAGTACAGTGATTTATTGATTTACAGCGATTTTATCATCATTCCATTTGAGTATTCAGATGTGTCTGCAAAGTCCACATTGGTATTTGTGAATTTTTTAGGAATGCTGGAAAGTCAGGCAGAGCGGGTTTTCATTCGCTCAAAATATGACAAAGGCTATAAATATCTAAATCAGGAAGGAATGGACGCTGAAATACAAAAATACGGAACACTACTAAAAAGTCCCGTGTTTAAAAGAAACTGTCTGCAAACAATTAATACCAGGCAACTGAATTATGAACAGAAGTACGCAGTTAGAAATTCATTTAATGAACTAATTACCTGTATCAATGAAACCCTGGATACCAATATTTAATCCCATAATTCACTACCAATCTTTAGAAAAACTATTGAATATGACAAAATTCCTAATCATTCTTCTCGCGCTTTACTTTCTCTACTATATCGGAAATATCGTGTACGATCTATTCGTGAAAAAGGAATCTACTTTAGTTACCGAGGAAATTGATGTCTTTTCGCTGGTAGAATTTGAAGAGCAAAATAGAGATGCAATAACAACTGTGGGAATAGAAGATGTAGAAAATCTGAATACGCCGAAATCATTTAACAAAAAAGAGTTTCCGGTAGACACTGAAATTTTGGAAGAAAGAGAAGATATAGAAGTTTGGCGACAAAGATTTGAATCGGAACAAAATATAGATTCATTTGATTCTGGGACTTTAGAATCTGTAGGAGATGATAATAATTTGGATGAAGTCATTGGGGCCGAAACAAATGAGGCGGATCTCCGAGATGAAGCTGAGAGCGAAGCGAATCAGAATCTTCGCAAAATCAATAAAGATAGATGGTTCCAAATGTTGAATGATGCAGAAACGACCGTGCAAATGATTTCGAATACGAACGGCCATAAAGTCTATCAGGCAGCAGGATTTTAAAAATTACAATTTAAACCTTAAATATTATAAAGAAGATGATTCAAAATTTAAAAAAACACAAAATGATGAAAAGAAGTTTAACTGCTTTTGCAGTACTCTTTTCCTTGAGTACGGCGCTTGCGCAATCTGGTGGAAGTGCTGCATTGGGAGCAGCCGCAACTACCATTTCAGGATATATCAATGATCTTGGATTACTGATTTACGCAATTGGTGCTATTGTAGGAACAGTAGGCGGAATCCGGATTTATAACAAATGGACCAACGGCGACCAGGACATCAACAAAGAAATTGTTGGCTGGGGTGGCGCTTGTATTTTCCTACTGTTAGTCCCAACATTCATTGCAGCAATATTCTAGTGGGGTACTTTCTTTATAAGGGGCTTAAAAAACCCCTTATATTTTTCGGTCTGAAAGACAAATACATCTACTATGCTATGGGTTCAGCCGTTGGCGGACTCGTCACCATCGCGATACTATCTTCATTATTTGGGATTTTTGGGATGCTCATCGGAGCGGCAATCGGAGGTACCGGTATTTTTCTAAGTTATAAAACACAGGATGCTAAGGGGCTTTACAACAAAACAAAAAATGAAGGAGAATTACACATCATGCCGATTAAATTCAGAAATGTAAAATTTTTATCTAAAAAACAGAAAATGAAATCGCCCTTAACAAATTTGCAAACAAACGCCGATTGAGATTAAGGCGATAACATTTGACCTTTAAAAAACAATAAATATCTACTAATGAAATTAAAGAAAAAGACATTTGAAATTCCCTTTATCGGCTATGATTATGGAAGTGACAACAAATGGAATTTTGATGTTTTAATCGGGCAGTTTGGCAATCCAATTATTGGGATTCAAATTAAAAATAATGTGCAACAATATTCTGCAGATCCAGACGCCTATCTGCAATTTCATGCTATCTTAAATCAAGTGGTAGCGATCATTGGAGAAAATCACATTGTACAGAAAATTGATATTTTCAGCAGACAAAAATATGTTGCAGAACAATCTACAGAATTTTTACAAAATAAATATTCTAAGCATTTTGACGGAAGATTATTTAAATCAATAGATACGCTTTTGCTCTTTACTGATATTGTAGACCAGAACAACAAGAAAAATACCTACAAATATTCTGCAAAGTCTTATAAAATCTTGCGCGACAAATGTCTGAAAATATTCATGCTGCTTTCTCAGAATGAATGTGATCCACAATTTCTGAAAGAGAAAGAATTCGATTTTTATATCAACGGTGTTCTTTCGATGAACTTTTACGAAACACCTTCCTTCAATAATATCAAAGCCACCAGCGAGCATTTAATTATCGGAGAAAAATTCGTGAAAACAATCAGTTTTGTAGATGTAGAGAAAATTGAATTGCCTTCTGAAATTGAGACCTATTCCTATTTAGGTGGAAGCGATTCCGCTTCGGAAACTGCGGTGGATAACTTTTCCTTTATTAATGAACTCGAAGATTATAAAACCATTATTTATAATCAAATTATTTCCATTCCACTGCAAGCACCGAAGCAACGAGAATTAGAAAAGAAGAAGAAAAAACACGAAGGTGTGGCCAATAATTCTCCGTTGAACGCTATTGTTGCGGATGAAATAGATGAACTCTTACGCAATATTGCAATGGACGGGCAACTCATTGTAGACGCTCACTTTTCAATATCCTACTCCACAGATTCCCCGGAGAAAATGGAGGAAACCCAATCCCTGATTGAGAATAAACTGTTCATGAAAGGGATTATAGTGTCCCAGAATTCCTATAATCAATTAGAACTTTTTCGCTGTTGTCTTCCAGGAAATGCGGTGGAATTAAAATCCTATGATCTTTTTACAACGACAAGCGAAGCAGCGCTTTGTTTTTTTTTTAAAGAAAGTTATCCCGTGAACGAAGATTCCAATTTTTACCTCCGGTTTACCGATAGACAGGGAGTTCCACTAAAGATTGATCCTTCCGATTTGCCTATGAAAACAGGTAGAATAAATAACAGAAATAAGTTTGTACTTGGGCCGTCCGGTTCGGGTAAGTCCTTTCTTATGAATAATATTGTAGAGCAGTATCTTACCTACAATTACGATGTAATCATTGTAGATACCGGTGATTCATACTCTGGACTTTGTGCTTATAAAGGCGGAAGATATATTCAGTACACAGAAGAAAAGCCGATTACGATGAATCCTTTTTTAATGGATAAAGAAGAATTTAATATTGAAAAAATTGAATTTTTAACCAACCTTATTTTTCTAATCTGGCAAGGTGCAGATGCTTCGATGAGTTCTACTCAAAAATCAATTTTAGATAATGTATTGGTATCCTACTATCACCAATTTTATAATGGTGGAAGTGGTTGGTTCGAAGACAAAAGTTCTGAAGAACTCTTTCAGTATTTAAGAAAATATAATATTCACGATGAAGATATTCAGGCAGAATATGAAAATGAGGTAAAAGAAAATCAAACTTATTACGACATCTTGGAAATTATGTTTGATGCAAGTCCGAAAGACATCCGAGAGAAAGGACGAAAATTAATCCAGCTGTATCATCCGGATAAAAATTCTAATAATCCTGATTATGACCCAGCAAAGTTTTTTGAAATTTTTGAAGCGTACGAAACTTTAAATGATGAAGTGAGAAGAAAGATCTATGACGAAACGCAACTCATTGTCACCAAAACAAAATCCATTATTAAACGCCCTGAAAATAATGATGAATGGCAGGATGCAATCAGGAATGCACTGATAAAAAGAATCGTAGAGCTGGAGGAAAAACTATCCGTTTCGGAACTATCTTTCAATAGTTTCTACGATTACTGTGATCAATTTTTGCCAATTTATTTGAATAATAAAAAGCACAAAATAGATGAAAGCGAGTTTAAACTTCGGACATTCTTATTTGTCTTAAAAGATTTTTACAAAGGTGGAAGATATGGAACAACGCTCAATGAAAACGCGGATAACACTTTATTTGATGAGCCTTTCATCGTTTTCGAGATTGATAATGTAAAAGATAATCCGAAGTTGTTTCCCATTGTAACGCTAATTATCATGGACACTTTTATCCAGAAAATGCGGCTGCGGAAGGACAGAAGGAAAGCACTTATTATTGAAGAAGCCTGGAAAGCAATCGCTTCTAAACTAATGGGCGGATACATTCTGTATCTATACAAAACGGTGCGAAAATTCTGGGGAGAAGCTGTGGTCGTTACGCAAGAGCTGGATGACATTATCGGAAATACCGTAGTAAAAGACTCTATCATTAATAATTCGGACACTTTTATACTATTGGATCAGACAAAATTCAAGGATAATTTTGATAAAATCGCTTCTCTTCTATCTTTAAATAAAGTGGAGCAGAACAAGATTTTCACGATTAATAATTTGAACAACAAGTATGGCAGAAGCCGTTTTAAGGAGTTTTATATAAAACGTGGATCCAAAGGAGAAGTGTATGGAAATGAAGTTTCTCTTGAGCAATACTTAACCTACACCACTGAAAAACCGGAAAAAATAGCGATTGAATATTACGCAGATCGCTGTCAAAGTTACGATGAAGCACTTCAATTATTTGTCACACATTTTTCGATTCTTGATGATAAAATGGAGAATATGGTGGGTTTGGTAAATCTTTACCAACAGCCATTGGATCAGGATGTAATTGCTTACTACAAATCCTTAAAAGTCCAATACAATGATCAAAATATTCTAAAAATTTTGGATCAAGAACTAACAGACAGACAAATCAATTTAATGGAACTCATTGAATCAAAAAAATTTGAATATGAAAAAGTTTAGTGTTTCATTATTGTTAATAGCAGGAAGTTTTGCCTTTGCGCAAAACACGTACATCGATGTGACTACCACACTCGCTCTCAAATTATATTCTGATAATCTAGAAAATCAGCAGGAAAAAACCTTGGAGCAGCAGACCAAATTACAGCAGGCGCAAACTTGGGTTAGTACTCAAATGGCAGTCGCCAATAATATTCAAAATAAAGTATTGAAAGGTCTGAATGAAGTATCCGGAACTTTAAAGAATGGGGTTCAGGTTGTGAGTATTTATAATGAGTTAGACCGTTGCTTACAATATTCAAATGACATTCTGACTCTCACAAGTAACAAACCGCAGTATTCTGTTTTCGGTGTAAAAGCAACGCAGAAAGCCTATGAGCAAGTTATAAAACTGTCAACGGATGTTACCGAGTTGTTAAAACCAGGAGAATTAAATCTTGCAACTGCAGGCGATCGGTACAAACTGCTTTTTTCAGTTTCGCAGAATGTGACGATGCTTAAAATCTGGCTACTCGCTACAAAATTGAATATTGAACGAGCAATTAGATTAGGCTGGTTTCAATCCATCAATCCTTTTCAAGGCTACATCAATACGGATATGAGCATCGTTCAAAATATCATGTGGACCTACAAGAATCGCTTTTAAAATTAAATGTTCCGCCATGAAAAAGAGATTGATCCCTTCAATTATTATACCCGCAGCTTATGTGGTTTTAACTTCTTCCGGTGGAAATACAACTCCGCCCTGGCAAAAGGAAAATGTGTCGTTTCCAATGATGAATCAAGAAATTCGTCACACCATGGAAGAAAACGACCGGCAGAAAACGATGAAAAACAAACAAGACGTCAATCTGACCTCGGAAATTGTAAATAAAAAGCAATGGGAAAAATTTAAAGAAACCACTACCAAAATTCAGGAGAGATTACGACTTGTGGATTTTGCCATGCAGGCCATCCCTACAGGTTATGCCATTTTTTTGGAAAGTCAGAAAATACAGGATGTTCAATCTAAAATTGTTGAAGAAATACAAGGTGCACCTTATTCATTAATAGCGGTTCTTCCGTCACAAATCAGATTTGTTGATGATATGCAAATGGTAGTGAGGTTACTTTCTGGCATCGTGATTTCTTATGGGGCAATAAACCAAATGGAAAAAGCAGAAAGAAAAATATTACTAGAATACGCATTAGAAGAAGTTACGAATTTGAGAAGAGATTCACTCTTTATGCTAATGAAAGTTAGAGATATCAAACGGAAAGTGGAATGGACAAAATTCGTAGTACTGAATTATATTAATAAAGATAAGCAGATCGTGGAGCAGATTATCAGTCATTTTTAATTCGATTTTATGGAAAAATTTTTACTCCTTTCCCTTGCTGTTTATGGCGCTTCCGTACAATTAAGCGCGCAAACTGTGGTCTATAATGACAAACTATTGGTGCAGTTAACCAAAAATCAAGCGGTGCGTTTGGCCAGTAATGAATCTTATTTAAAGTCTTACGAAAAACAGAAAAAAACCTACGATGATGTCAATCATAAGATCGCACAGATAGTAGCAATTCAAGAATATATTTATGACAAGCTCACCAATGTAAATTCAGCAATTAGACAAGGGAAACAACTTTATTATCTGTCTAAAACATTTGCGCAAATCGGCATCAATGCCAATGATGTCTTATCGCTGACGGCGCAACATCCGGAATATGCAATTCTACTGAATAGATTTTACATCGGTGCAACACAAGAGCTTTTGAAAATGCAGTCCGAATTAACTAATGATATTCTGCATGAAGAAAATGATTTTTTGATGGATTCCTACGACAGACAGGAGCTTATTCAAAACCTATCTACCAAGGCACAGATGGTCAATGGCTATCTGATATGCATTAAGATTAGGTTGAAAAACGCCAAAAAAACACCTTACATCTATCAGATCCCAACCATTAATACATATGTCAATTTAGATAGAATGATTGTAAAAGAAATTATCGAAAAGTACAAATTTATTCTATCCGTAAAATAAATAACGCTGATTATTTCAAAAAAACGCTAAACACAATGATGAAAAAAAAATTTATACAAACACTTCTAGTAACGATGTTTTTCTGCGCTGCTGGTTGTGTTTTCGCGCAGGTAAAAAGCCTAAACGATCCTTCAATTGTTGCGCACAATAAGAGAATGGTATTCGAATCTTGGGGTGACTTCAGGCCTTATCCAAAATATACACTAGGAATACAGACCAATTTCGCCTATGCAACGGTTTGGGGTTGGCTCGCTCCGGCAAGAAATCGGGAGTATAAAGACGGGGCAGATATTCGACCCTTGAAACCCACTGGACTGGAAGTACAAAGATTGGTAGAACTGGAATTTCAAAGAGCGGAAGCGGAAAAAATTAAAATTCAGGTTGATACACTTTATACAAGAAATGTTCAGGATTTAGCACACTGGACTTCGGCAACGGTCGCTGCAGATCCATTGTGGCTACTTTATTATAAAAAAATGCTAAAACCTTTAAACGACTTTGTGGAGAATCCTCAAAATTATATGCAATGGCAATTAAAGAATGATAAAATTTATCAAAATATGTTAGCAAATGGGGGAATTGCGCACCTGGAAAAAGAATTAGCACTTCTGAAAGATAAATACAAAAACTCCAGGACGATGGACATGCCCCGCGGAAAACGATTTCTGATGTATCATGAAACTCTAATCGGTTGGAGAAGGTTTGCGAATCAGTTACGAGCATTCGATCAGAAAAACAATTTATTTATGGACTATAAAATTCTTTTGGCAACATCAACAAGGAAATTAGGAGCTGATTGGAATTCTGTAGATCTACAAATCGCGCAAAAAATAATGATTGAATATCATAATAAATTTTAGGTCATGAAAAAATATTTAACTCTGATAACCTGTTTTGTCCTATTTCTTTTGCCGACGGTTGCCTTTGGACAAACTGGAGATACTGAAAGTTACAGCAAACTGCTGCAATTTTTAAAAGGTGACGGTGCCTTTGAAAAGTGGTTTATGGAAGCATTCACAAAACTCGATACCACGATGGCGGCACAATCTGCGGGCGCGGTAATGTTGGGTCAGGCAATTGGTGGTTTTGGGGCCTTGTGTTACATGGGTTATCTCGGTTGGCAGATGCAGGAAGGTGCAAGACCGTGGGAAGTCACGCCCATGATTCGACCGACGATTATTGCTTTTATTTTAATGTATTGGGGTGCTTTCACCAGCATGATTCAATATCCACTACAATCTCTTGCGGAACCGGGAATTGCACTGTTTCAAGATATAGAGAAAGATGCAAATGATTTGCGAATTGAGCGGTTTAAAAAGCAAAATCAAATTTTAGAAATATTAATTAAAACACAGGCAGAGGAAGAAGCGAAACAGGAAACCTTAGATAAACTGGAGAAAAAAGCAGATGATAATTGGTTTGACATCGATGTAGATAAACTTCTCGCACCTGCGAAGGAGTGGTATATGAAGATGGAGTTTAAAATTCAAAAAACGCTGTCTGAAATAATCGAAGCAGTGTCTTTAACTATTCTCCGCGTCTGTACCTATCTCATCTTTTTCATACAAAAGATATGGAGTTATGTTCTGCTTGTTTTAGGTCCTATAGCAGTTGGGATGTCTCTCATCCCGGGATTTGAAAATTCATTTAATAATTGGGTCACAAAATTCATCAACATTAATCTTTACAGTTTCATCATTTACACCATAATTAATATTGGTCAACAACTCATCATGTCTGGCTATCAAATGGAACTGGATCGCTATGCACTTATCATTGACTCGGGTGGAGTGGCAGATATGAACACTCTTCGGGTTTATGTACAAAATAGCGGAATGATGTACACCGCGCTTTTTCCATGCGTTGCCTACATCATAACAGGAATTGGCGTTTTGATGGTTCCGTCTATCGCGGATTCTATTGTGTCTGCAGGTGGCGCAGGAATTATGAGCAAAGGCAAAGCAGCAGGAGGTGCCGTTGCAAGTGTTGGAAGAGCTGCAACAGCGGCTGCCGCGGGTGGGGCAGCAGGTGCCATAACTGCTGCAAGAGAAATTGCGAAATCAGTGAACAAAATGAATAAAAAATAGACCTAAAATCACTTTATACACCTCTATTTCAAATTAAAAAACCAGTTTAAAATGCTCGTAAAAAACATAGAACAAAAAATCAAAATAAATAAAGTGGTGTCTATAGCATCGATTTTATTTGCTGTATTGATTGTGATTGTAGGATTTATTTTCGCCTATAAACTCGTCCAGGATTCTAGAAAATCACTTTATGTCATTGACAACGGGGTGCCGATTTTAGTAAAACAGACTGATGAACTTCTAAACAGACCTGTTGAGTACAAGTCTCAAATTGAATTGTTTCATCGCTTATTTTTCACACTTGCACCGGACGACAGATACATAAAAGAAAATGTTGAAAAGTCACTTTATCTCATTGATGATAGCGGAAAGAAAGAATACACCAATTTGAGAGAAAAAGGTTTTTACAATCAGATAATCTCAGGAAATTCTCTTGTTACAGTACGCAATGATTCGATAAAAATGGATTTACCTAACAAAAAATTCATCTATTACGGCACTCAAATGATCAATAGGAAAAATACTTTAATAATCAGAAAGTTAATTACGGAAGGAAATTTTGAAGATATGATCCGAAGTCCTAACAATCCGCATGGAGTACTATTGAGAAACTGGAGGATTCTAGATAACAGTGAATTATCTAACAAAGCAAAATCTAATTACTAATGTTTACACTAAAATATAACTCAATTAAAGAAAATCTACTTCGACTGAAGGAGTGGATTTACAAGCACCCGCAAAAAGTTTACCGGTATGTGATGGTTGTTTTGGTGATTTCTTTTGGGTTGATTTTCATTCAATATTACTTCTTTAAACCCAAGCATTCTACCGTTAACAAGATTCCGACCATGTACTCAGAAAGTGATCAGATAAAAGCTGACATGGACAAAAACGATCAAAAAATCAATGTGATTGTAAATGAACTGCAATTATTAAAGAAGAAAAGAGAAAGTGGTCCATTATCTAAAAATGACAGTCTACGAATAGAATATTTGTTCAACCAATATCAAAAATTAAAAAATGGACTTTAAGAAAATTAATTTTAAACAACCTAAATATATTTTCCCTTTGATACTATTACCGGTCATTTTATTTCTCGGTTTTCAGACTACAAAATATATGGATAAAGAGAAACAGCCAGAAGAAAAATCGCAAGATCTGTCTCTAAATTTGGGCGAAACGCAGGATTCTATTCTTTCTAAAAATGCCGCCTACGACGATTTATTCCAGAGAGGAGATGGCCGTTCCATGCTGGATGGCATTGATAAAGATGAGGACAGTCTGCAGAATTATTCTGATAATCTGGATCACGACCAAAAGCGGTACATCGATTCGCTAAAAATCGTACGAAGTCTGAATAACCGCGCCACCGGAAATGGCGGAAATGAATCGTATTACAGCCAAAAGTCTCAAAGAAATACGGATGAGAAAGATTTTCAACGTTCCGCAGAAATGATCAGGATGCTTAATAATGAAAGCAATGGAACTGGATTAAATATGAATGCCAACTCTGCCAACCAAAATAGTTTCGAAACATCAAGAAATGAAGTAGAAAGTGATCCGGTAAAAATGTTGAAAAAACAAATGTTGATGATTGATTCTCTGGAAAAAGCAAAAGATCCCGAATATCAATCCACGCTTGCGGCCGAAAATAAATTAAAAAAGAACAAAGAAAAGATGGCCGCTTTTCTTAATTCCACACTTCGCGTAGATAAATCCACGCTCAATCCACGCTTCAATTCAATCGCAAAGAAAAACGGTGATAGCTTTATTAAAGCAGTGATAGATGAGAACACCAAAGGTTATTTGGGAAGCAGGATTAGATTTAGATTACTTGAAGATATTAATGTTGGAAAGCATAAAATAAATAAGGGAACTATCCTTTATGGTCAGATTTCAGGATTCTCCTTACAGCGCGTAAATCTGAATGTAATCTCCATTTTAAAAGACGGAAATATTTTGCCGGTCAATCTTTCGGTTTTTGATATGGACGGAATGCAGGGACTTTATATTCCGCAAAGTGACTTTCGGGAAATGCTCCGCGAAATGGGTAGTAATTCTGTTCAGGGAACTCAAATGGATAGCGGAGGAGAAAGTTTTTTTACGAGCCTTTTTTCCAGCTTATTCAGTTCAACTTCTAAAACCATTGCAAATATGATACGGCAAAATAAAGCGAAACTGAAATACAACTCCTACTTATATCTTATAGATGACAAAGAACTTAAAAAAAACAACGATGATTAAAAATTCAATAAAGAACCTGATGTGCGGAATATTCCTTTTTTCTTCCGCATCCACTTTTGCGCAAACTGAAACACCGGAAAAAAGAGTAACAGATCTTACCAGTCTGGAAATTTCGAGGGGCGTGAGTCTTCATATCATTTCGCCTGAACCGATTCAGTTTGTGGATTTATCTACTAATAACTTAACGGGCGATTTGCCGGCAGAAAATATTGCAAGAATTAAAATAACTGAGGTGTCAGATTCAGATTCTCTTGCAACCAAAAAGGATATTGACATCAATGATTTGGGTGTCATCACTATTGTTTGTCAATCTTACATGGCGCAGTACAAAGTCAATTATTTAGATTTTAAAAGAGATGCAGTAACGAATATTCAAATACAGCCGGAAGATATGCAACCTCTAGAATATCCCAAATTGGCTTTCTCAAGTACTGAACTGCAGAAATTTTCACTTAATATTCTGCGGCAAAAAATAGTAAACAAGCCAATGCGGGAGGTGAAGAGTTTAAAATTGACCATGCAGATAAATAATGTGTACGTCGTGAATGACTACATGTTTTTAGATATGACTTTCCTCAATTCGTCAAACTTAGGATACGATATCGACGCCTTAAAATTTTCAGTAGAAGATAAAAAGATCTACAAGGCAACAAACAATCAAAGTATCGCATTAATTCCAGTTTACCAATTGTACAATCAGAAACAATTTAGAAAAAGTTACCGGAATATTTATGTTTTCAAAAAATTCACATACCCAAACAGTAAAGTGATGAAAATACGCCTATTGGAGGAACAATTGTCAGGCAGAGCCATAGAAATGACCGTTAAGTATTCCGATATTTTGAAGGCTGATACTTTTTAAAGGAAAGTAAAATGCAAGAACAACAGAATCAAATAAAGATTTACAGTTTTTTCCAAAAGATGGTGTACTTCATCGTTTTACTGGACTGTGCCTCATTGTTTTTTATTTCTGCAAAGATTCCATTTGTGACCGATCTCCTCACAAGATTCTCAAAGATGGGTTTATTTTACCCACCTCTGAATGCAAAGATTTGTACAATAATTTTAATAGGATTGGTCGCGATTGGAACAAGAGCAAAGAAAAAGATTGATCTTAATATTGGAAAGCAGATCATCTTACCAATAATTATTGGTTTAGCCTTGATGTTTGGGTCTCTTCTAATTGTATCAGAAGCGGGGAATAATAATTTACCGAAAGTAATTCCGCCCCTAAATTTCTATCAAATCATATATACGCTTTTGTCTTTTCTAGGTGCACTGGTGGCGCAAGTTGGTGCAGATAATATTTCAAAATTAATGCAGCAGAAAATGGGAAAAGATCGCTGGAATGTTGAAGAAGAAAGTTTTGCACAAAATCAGCAGTTGGTAAAAACGGACACGTCAGTTAATATTCCCTATTTGTTTAGATTCAACAAGAAAACCAATAAAGGATGGATTAATATAAACCCATTTAGGGGAACGATGGTCATTGGAACGCCAGGTTCAGGAAAATCTTTTGGGGTCATTAATCCAGCGATCCGACAAATGATCGATAAAGGTTTTTGTCTCTGTATCTATGATTTCAAGTTCCCGGATTTAGCCAAGATCGCATACTATCATTATTTACTAAAAAAGAATAAAGATCCAGATTATATACACGAATTCCACGTCATCAATTTAAATGAGATTGAAAAATCAAAAAGAGTAAATCCATTTAAAAAAGAATACATACAAACGTTAGCAGAAGCCCAGGAAATGGCAGAATCTATGGTTTCCTCTCTGCAAAAGGGGGGTTCGAGTTCGGGGGGTGGATCCGAAGCATTTTTTACGCAATCAGCCATAAATTTTCTCTCATCCTGTATCTATTTCTTTGCACGATTTGAAAATGGAAAATATTCAGATTTACCCCACATCCTGTCTTTTATGAACAGGAGTTATAAAGATATTTTTGACACACTTTTTACCAATGAAGAAATATTCTCTTTGCTTTCCCCCTTCAAAACGGCTTATGATAATAAGGCATTTGACCAGTTAGAAGGACAAGTCGGAACTTTAAAAATATTCCTTTCCCGATTGGCTACCAAAGAAAGTTTTTGGGTTTTTTCTGGTGATGAAGTAGAATTAAAAATTACAGATAATGAAAATCCTTCCATTATTATTTTGGCTTCTGATCCGGGAACCCAAGACATTAATTCTGCCCTTTATTCTGCAGTTTTGAACAGAACATTGCGCTTGATAAATTCCAAACATAATTTGCCCGGTGGAATCATTGCGGACGAATTTCCAACCATTTACATTCACAAGATCGACAATGTAGTAGCAACCGCCAGGAGTAATAAAATCGCGGTTTTGTTAGGACTGCAGGAAATTCCGCAGTTGCGACAGTTTTACAAAAAGGAAGTAGCAGATACGATTTCAGCGATTGTTGGAAATGTTATTTCAGGATCTGCCCGAGATAAAAATACGCTGGATTGGATGGAAAAGATGTTTGGAAAGATTAAGCAGAAAAGTTACTCTCAATCAATATCTCAAACCGGCACTTCTACAAGCATTAATGAGAAAATGGATTTCATGATTCCTGCCGGTAAAATAGCAGCACTTAAAACCGGAGAAATGGTGGGAATAATTGCTCAGGGGGAGGAAAACAACACCGACGAATATAAAACATCTGCGATTAGTGGCAAGATTAATCTTGATATGGTCGGCATTAAAAAGGAGGAAGGTAATTATGTTGCATTGCCTGATTATTACTCATTCTTTGATAAAAAAGGAAATAACCGAAAGGAAGAAGTACTGATGACCAACTTCCGGAAAATAAATAAGGAAGTAGAATTAATTGTTAATGAAACTGCTAAGGATAAAAACGGATGACTAGAACAATAAAAATGCTGGTACTATGCATGTTTTCTATCCAAATGACGAATGCGCAATTCAATACTTTGACGCGCACGTCCATTGACAAGGAGGCTGTTACACCTTTGGACTTAGATATGCGAAAATTTCAAAATCAGAAGGACGATCAAAGAGAGAAGAAAAGCAGAGGGATAAAGCTATTTAGTTCTCCTTCAAAAGCAGAACTGAAAAGGGAAATTGATTCTATGAAATCGGTGCTGATGAAAAATAATTCTTCAAAAATTAAAGAACAACAATTTAACTTTAAAAGAATCGAAGATTCATTAATTCTCATTTTGAAAGCAAGCGCCTCATTGAAAAAAAATTCTAAATCTCTTAAAACATTCAATTATGTAGATGACAGGGAAGTAAGCATTACAACTAAAATTCACATGCCCCTAAAAAATGGAATCGCTGTTACTTCTCCTTTTGGTACCCGAACTCATCCAATCTTTGGAATGCACAAGATGCACAACGGTGCAGATATAAAAGCGTATTACGAAAAGGTGTATGCCGTGATGGACGGCGTAGTAACCGATTCCGGTTGGGATTCTAAAGGTGGCGGGAATTATATTAAAATAAAACATGCTAATTCCGTTGTCACCTCCTATCTGCACTTATCCGAAATTTACTATAAAGTTGGTGAAATTGTAAAAGCGGGATTTATCATTGCTAAAAGCGGCAATTCTGGACATTCAACCGGTGCACATCTTCATTTTTCTGTAAGTGAAAATGGAGAATATATTAATCCAATTCATTTTTTAAACGATCTCATAAAAGCAAATAATTTAATAGCAACATACTATGCAAACTAACAATTTACCTACAGACGAATTAAAGAAATATGGCATTGTAGAGCCTGACAATTCATTTTCAAAAAAACTATCAGCGGAGGATATTCAAAAATTTCTTCAAGGTTACAGCATTGTAGCCGATAATAAAAAGAACAGAGCAACTTTTCAGCTGGTTGAAAACAACAACCGTTTAAACGTCGTATTTCTGGAACGAGATAAAAACATTTCTACTATTTTGGCAGAAAGCCAAGAAAGGATAGTGTATTCGGAAATCATGAACCCTTCGAAACGCGACAGCCATTTAAACTTTGAGAAGAAAGCTTTTGTTTATGACAAGGAAACCAAAAATGTGGTTGAGTTTGATTTGGTGAAAAACGCACTGGAACTGACTGCAATCATAGCAGATAAAAATGATGTATCTGAAACGAATAGATATAAAACAGAATTGCTAAAACTGAAAAGCTTTCTGCAGGATAAAATCGATCAATTCCCAGAGATGGCAAAAGAAATAACCAACGATTTGAATATCGTATCAAAGGAAATCAACAGCGTCAACTCACTTACTCAGAATCAAAATAATCTTTCGAAGCAACAACAGTCGGATGTTCAACTTAATGTGAACGATCCTGATTTGTATCAAGATGCGAACCGGATTAGAGATGAAGAACTTGAGCGAGAAGAAAACCAGGAAAAATCTCGAGGTTTCAGAAGATAAAATTGTAAAAAATTCCACCATTATTAATAACTAAATATGAGTGTAACATTAGAAATAGGCAAATACAACGAACAAATTGAATCCGCGGGTTTTCAGAAAATGGAATTTTCCGACATTGATGAAGCGATTGCTAATCTCGAATTTATGAAAATGGGGTTCAACTATTTTCAAACGGGGGAATCACTTGTAGTGAGATTAGATGAAGGACAAAAATCCCATTTGATTGATTACGATGCTATTATTCCGATTAAAGAAATTAGAAAAGAACTCGAAGATAAATACCATCCAAACTTAACGCAAAATGAAAAAGAAATCCGATCGATCACAACAAATGACAAAGCGAAAATATCGGCAAATTCAAACTTTAATTTTGAAGCGGATGCAACGACAAGGTATGCAAAAACATCATCTGGCCAAGAATTACCCTTTAAATTGTTCAATCCCAATGAAACTGGTGCCGGATCCAATTTGCTACGGGAACCGCAAGATTCTTTACGATCCAACGATTTTGCATTAGTGGAAAGACGTTTCGCCGAGAACAAATCACTTCAACTCTTCGGAAATGAAACAATCGGAAGTATCGATGATGTTGCCTGGCTATTTAAAGCCTTAGAAGATGAAGCTGTAGAGCATGCTTTTCTAGTTTATGACTTTAAAGACAAAGGATATTTCGTTCAGCATATTTCCACTGGAACTTTTGATGCAGCATTTGTTGATAACAGACTTTTGATCGGAAATGTACTTGAAGCAAACCCTTCAGCAATCACTTTGGTACATAATCATCCAAGCGGAAATTTGAAAGTTTCTAAAGCAGATGTGGATTGTATTAACAAGTTGAAAAAAGCATTAGAAGATTCAGATATTAACGTAAACAGTGGAATCATTATCAATTTAAGAAGCGGAAAGTATGTCGTTTTTGATGAAAATGAAACTGCTCATATCTACATGAAATCTAATCCGGAATCTTTCAAGGAAATACAGCCCTATTCTTTTAGTAAACAGGTTCTGGGGGAGAATTATCAACCGGTGAAAATTACGAGCTCAGCTGATATTGCAAAATTTATTACTTCGCAAAAATTTGGAATATCCGATAAGACGGAATTGTTGGTGCTCAACAACCAGCTGAATATCGTTGGAAAATTTATAATGCCTCCCGATAAACAGCTCGACTTTATTATTGCCAAGGTTGCACGGTTTGGTGGATCAAAATGTATTTTATATGGTAATAACATCACTCCGGAACAAGTTAACGTCTACAACAAAAAGCTTCACTTTTCGGGTATTGAAATTTTAGATGCAATTCGATTCAACAGTGGAAATGGACGGAAATTATATGAATCTTTTGCTGATAGTGGCGAGTTGAGAAGTCCAAAAGAAATGAATAACGAAGTACGTGAAAATTCAAATAGTAGTAATTATAAACAAAATCAAAAATCAAAAATTATGGAAAAGAAGGAATTCGATCAACAAGATTATTTACAAAACCAACTGAAATATCTTGGCTTTGGTGAAGGCGATAAACTTCACAAAGATTTAGAAACTGGCATAAATTCGGCCGATAATCAATTTGAAATTAAGATCGGTTCAGACAAAGCATCAGCTGGCAATGAGGTGGATTTTACTTTAAAGTTTAATAAGACAGACAGTGGCGGAGTTTTCCTTAATTCCTATAGGGCTGTTTTGAACAATAATAAGGGAGAAGAAATATCACAGAACTTCCCGGTGAATAGAGAGAATACATTTACAGCGAAGGAAGCAATTAATTTATTAGAGGGACGATCTGTAAAAATTGAATTTACGAATCCAAAAACAGAACAGCTTGAACCTGCTTTTGTGAAACTGAACTTTGCGGAACCTAAAACGGAAAAAGGGAATTATAATTTTCAAAATTTTTACAAAAATTATGGAGTAGATACCGATCAGATTGTAGAGAAATCCAATTTAATTTTCGACAAGCCGGAATATCGAGAAAGCACGATCAAATCTCTGGAAAAAGGAAACGTGGTAAAAGTGAAATTTGAAATGGACGACAACGTTGTTGAAGGGAAAGCAGTGCTCAATCCGCAATATAAGAACTTGAGTATCTACGATCAGGACATGAACCGGATTAATACCAATAAGCCTCTGGAAGGTTTGGAGAACGAGAATAAGCACGATAAAAATAAGGTGAAGGAACAGAGTATCAAAAGGTAAGACCATCAATCATTGAATTATAAAAACGGTTGGTTTTCCTTAATTAACCGTTTTTTTCTTTTTTAAAAACAAAGATATGTTACAAAAAGTTAGGATGTTTAGTAGAAATATATGCAGGTCACGGACGAAAGTGACATTAATATTAGTGCCACTATTATTACTGGTGACTTACTCTTGTAGAAAAGAAATAAGACCTGAAAAGGGTGGTCTGGATCTTATTTCGAATGTTTATTTGGATGCCTCAAAAGGACTGGATAAGGTGCAGAATTTTCACATTTCAAGAATGAATTATTCAGGTTCTAACCTGTTAGAGTTAATACCGGATTTGACTTTTCCTGAAGTGACAGAAAACATTTATTACATCAAAGATTCAATTTGTTATAAAGTTGGACTTGAGAATAGTGGCAGTGCAATTCTTTCAGATCTTTCAAAACATCAAAGGGCGCTTTTAGTTTCTAAAAAGAAAGAAGGCGCACTTTTCTCAGACGAATGGATTCCAAATTATCTTCATCGTAAAAACATTAGTGACACCGTGCTTTTCAATAAAAAATATAGACGATTTGAAGTGAATTCTGCAAAAAGTTTTTCACGCTATTACATCTTTCCAACCGACACTATTTTGCCTTATTCTATTTATAGACACGCAGAAATTGATTACGGCGGAAGGCTTGAACGAATTGATTCCTACAATAAAGACAAAGATATTTTCGTAACACTTCAATTGCTACCCAGAAAGAATTGGGACGAGGAAGCCAGCGAAATATTTGAGTTTAATGAGTTTGTAAAAAAGAAAAAATAATGCCCGCAGATTCAGTCTACTTCTCCCCTGCAGAAATTGAAAATATTTCAAACAGTTTATCCTTGCTAGACTACTTTCGTCATCTTCAAACAAGAGGTGAAGTGTTCTTCGACCGGAAAATTGGAAGAGAATATTACTTTAAAACAGACCATAATAAATTTTCGGTCTCGGACTATGGCTATTATGACTTTAAAAGTGGTGAAGGTGGACAAATCTTAAAAGCAGTAATGCAATTCGAGAACACTGGTTGGAAAAATGCGCTGGAATTTGTGAAGAACTTTAATCAAAATTTTATGCTGTACGAAAATAGTATCAAAAACGAACAAACAAATTTATTGAAAGATAAGAAGAATTCGGCGACCATTCGGTTTACAAATTCTCTAATACCCAATAATGAAAAGTTAATATCCTATTTTGAAGGTCGCGGTATATTAAAGCAAATTTTATTGGATCACACTAAACAAATTCATTACGAAATTGCAGGTAAGAACTATTTTGGAATCGGAATCGAAAATATATCTGGCGGATTTGAAATTCGAAATTCATTAATGAAGTCGAAGGTGGGGAAAAATAATATTTCAGAAATTAAAGGTGAAAAAGCGGAAGTAATAGTTTTTGAAGGAATGACCGATATGTTATCCTTTTTGCAACTTTTGAAATTAAATAATCAAAAAAATAACAGAACGCTCGTAAGTCTTAACTCCATAACGAACCTTGACAATTTTATACAAAGATATAACGATTACGAAGGAAAAATTTTTCTTTGTTTCGATGGTGACAAGGCTGGAAACGAAGCCACAACAAAGGTGCTGAACTCGTTTAGCCGCAGTATTAAAGACATTCGGTCCTTATATAATATCTCAGAAACTGGACACAATGACTTGAATGAGTATTTGCAAAATAAGCTGGGACTTCAAAATATAAATGCTAATTTAGTAGAACAAAACACAGTCACAAATGAAAACTTTAAAATCCAATCGCAAAGAAAAGGTAGCGGAGAATTTAGCCAAGCTCTCGAACCCAAACAAACACGAGATAACTCCAGCGGACAAAGAGTGGGCAGCGAAAATGCTGGAAATGGATCTGCAGAATCAAAGTGGATCGATCTATCAGGAAGAAGAGTTACAAAATCCTTTACAAATGCACAACGAGAAGATGCTTCGAAAAATGAAGGCAGAGAAACTCCCCTGGACGGAAAATTAATACAAATTTCCACAGATTCGACAGAATTAGACAACTTAATAGAAAAATATAAAGGTCAAAAACTGACCAATGAACAAGTCGCGGAAGTAGTTTCTGCGGCTTGTTTTGTTTCTGAAACTGGCAAAGTATTAATTAATGAAAATGTGATCGTTACAAATGATCTTAAAGATATTTGTAACCAGTTTAAGAGCGGGGGAACTGCCAAAGAAGGGCGCGGAATTCTTGATGAATATTACACAGACCACAAAATTGTGGATGCAGTTCGCAATTTAATATCAGATCATTTCAAAAATAAAAAAGAAATATTTGTTTTAGAGCCAAGTGCCGGGACCGGTAATTTTATCAATGCATGTGATGGATTAGCCATAAAATATAACGTAAAAGGATTTGAAATAAATCCAAACACTGCGAAAATAGCAAAGATTTTTCATCCGGAAGCAGAAATCAATCTCCGATCTTTTGAAACAGAATTTATTGACGATAATGGAAACAAAAGAAGTCCAAATGATTATATCGAGAAGTACGATTTAGTCATTGGAAATCCACCTTATGGAGAGCACAGAGGGTTTTATAAAGGATTAGGGGAGGAAAGCAAAATCTCAAAGTATGAGGATTATTTTATCAAACGTGGTCTCGATGCTTTGAAACATGAGGGTATTTTGGCAATGGTTGTTCCGTCCGGCTGGTTAAACCGTCAGAAAAAACTGAATAACGCTGAATTGTTAAGCGCTTATCGATTGCCAAGTGGTGCCTTTGCGGGTACACAAATTGGAACGGATATTATAATTCTTAAAAAGAATAGTCAATCTCCCGCTCAAAATATTTCTGATTACTTCGATAAAAACTCACAAA
>Ga0308157_10003077_pt1 | contig 25277 bp, 22 predicted proteins | sample PhyBR1_FD_201035 | JGI IMG/M metagenome (GOLD analysis project Ga0308157, IMG submission 201035) | Phyllosphere microbial communities from UC Gill Tract Community Farm, Albany, California, United States - DLSLB.R1 | ecosystem: Host-associated > Plants > Phyllosphere > Unclassified | place: USA...
TCGTGCCGAACGACGACGGCAACCTCGACTTCTACTCCCGAGTCTCCGACGAGGTCGGCCTGCCGATCGTGATCTACAACGTCGTGCCGCAGAACACGATCTCGCCCGAGCTGTTCGTGCGGATGCGCGGCGAGGTCGAGAACCTCGTCGGCGTCAAGCAGAGCGTCGGCGGCGTGCACTCGCTGTACGCGATGCGCATCTCGGATCCCGACGCTCTCGCCTACGCGGCCACCGACGAGATGCTCTACACGTGCTTCTCGTTGGGCGCAGACGGGGCGATCTCGGCGATCCTCGCGCTGTTCCCCGAGCTCTCGATCCGGCTGTGGGACCTGCACGCCTCGGGCGACCACGCCGAGGCGATGCGGATCCAAGCCGAGCTGCACCGCGTGTGGACGCGCATCACGGGGCCGCAGTTCCCCGCGCGGATCAAGGAGGCCCTCAGGCAGCGCGGCGTCGACGGCGGGCTGTCGCGCAGTCCCTCCACGCCGATCGACCCGGCGACGCAGCAGGCGATCGCACGGGCGCTCGCGGAGCTCGACGAACGACTTTAGGCGGAACCTCCGCCTCGGACCCCATCAACGGAGAAGGGACAATCACCATGCGCAGGAAGTTCATCACAGCAGTGGGCGTGCTCGCGCTGACCGGTGCGGCAATTGCCGGTTGCGCCGACACCGCATCGAACCAGGGCGGCGGCTCGACGGAAGAGGGAGGCTCGTCGGGTGCGGCGGACTTCCCGAACGGCCCGATCGAGCTCGTGGTCGCGTGGAGCGCAGGCGGCGGTACCGACGTCATGACCCGTGCGTTCGCGCAGAGCGCGGAGGAGCATCTCGGTGTGCCGATCAACGTCGTCAACAAACCCGGCAGCTCGGGCGCGGTCGGATGGGGCGAGATCGCCCACTCCACCGAGCCGGATGGCCAGACACTGACGATCGTCTCGCCCGAGATCGGATTCATGGAGGAGCAGGGCCTGTATGACTTCGGGCTCGACGACTTCACGCTGATCACGCTCATCAACCAGGATCCCGCCGCGCTCGCGGTCAAGGCCGACGCTCCGTGGGACACGCTCGAGGAGTTCTTCGAGGATGCGCGGAGCAACCCGGGTGAGATCTCGATCGGCAACTCCGGACCCGGCCTGGCCTGGGACCTCGCCACGACGGCGATCGAAATGGAATCGGACACCGAGTTCACCCACGTTCCTTACGACGGCGCCGCAACCGCGGTTCAGGCCGTGTTGGGCAACACGCTCGACGCGATGACCTTCTCGATCGGCGAGGTCAGCGCGCAGGTGGAGGCGGGCGAGATGAAGGTGCTCGCGCTCGCGCAGGAGGAGCGCCTCGACGCGCTGCCCGACGTGCCCACGTTCATCGAGGAGGGCTACGAGGTCGACACCGGCACCTTCCGCGGTATCGCCGGCCCCGCGGGGATGGATCCCGAAGTCGTCGAGATCCTGAACGACGCGTTCGTCGACATGGCCGAGGAGGACGTCTTCGTCGACGTCATGGACAACAACAGCTTCGGGATCCGCGTCATGCCGACCGACGAGTTCCAGCCGTTCTTCGAGGACGCGCGCGACCTGTACGTCGACCTGCTGAACGCGCAGTCCGGAGAGTAACCATGGCACCGGAACGTGTTCCCGACGAGGACGCGACGCCCGCCGCGGAGGAGCCCACGGCTTCTCCGCGGCGGGCCGTGCCGTTCGCCATGGCGGCGCTGCTCCTCATCGCCGCCGTCCTGATCCTCCTCGAAGCTGGCGGCTACCGGGCGGGATCCGGGGGAGAGCCCGGGCCCGCCGCGCTGCCGTATCTTGTGGGCGGCCTGAGCGCCGTCACCGCCATCGCGCTCGTCATCCAGACGCTGCGCGGCGTCCATCTCGTCGAGGACGACGGCGCCGGCGGCGTGCTGCCGATCCGCGTGCTCGTGGCCATGGTCGTGCTGGTCGCGGCCGCGTTCCTGTTCCGCGAGCTCGGCTTCTTCGTGGTCTTCACGGTCGTGGCGTTCGCGATGGGCTGGCTGGCCGGTGCCCGCAGGTGGTGGACCAACCTCATCGTCGCGGCCGTCGTCAGCTGGCTCGTGATGATCGTCTTCGGCCGGCTGTTCTCCGTTCCGCTGCCCGCCGGGCCGATCGACGTTTTCCTGGGAGGCTGACAATGGACATCTTCGGATCACTGCTGGGCGGCTTCGGCTCCATCTTCGGCTCGCCGATGCTGATCGCGGCCGTCGTCGCCGCGGTCATCGCGGGCATGGTCGTCGGCGCCCTCCCGGGACTCACCGCGACGATGGCGATGGCCCTGTTCCTGCCGTTCACGTTCCTGCTCGAGCCCGACATCGGCCTGTCGGTGCTCATGGGGATCTTCGCGGGCGGCATTGCGGGCGGATCCATCCCCGCGATCCTGCTCAACGTGCCGGGAACGCCCGCCTCCGCGGCGACCGCGCTCGACGGGTACGCGATGACCAAGCGCGGTCGCGCGCGCGAGGCGCTCAGCATGGCGATGTTCGCCTCCGCCGTCGGCGGCGTGGTGTCGGCGCTGCTGCTCAGCGTGCTCGCCCCGCTGATCGCGCGGCTGGCCCTGAACTTCCAGGCGCCGGAGTTCTTCGTGCTGGCGATCTACGGCCTCACGATCATCGCGGCCGTGGCGGGGAAGTCGCTCCTCAAAGGCTACGTCTCCGGTCTCTTCGGCCTGATCGTCGGTCTCGTGGGCCTCGACCCGATCTCCGGCCAGCTGCGGCTGACGTTCGGCGAGACCGAGCTCAGCGGCGGCATCTCGCTGATCCCCGTGCTCATCGGCGTGTTCGGCATCACACAGGCGCTCGTGCTCATCCGCCAGTCGACGTCGGCTGGCGCCGTGCCGAGCATGAGCGGGCCGCTCTGGCTCACGAAGACGGATCTCAAGAACAGCGGCACGACGATCGCGCGCGGATCGCTGATCGGCACCGCGATCGGCGTGATCCCCGGCACGGGAACCGACATCGGCGCCTTCCTGTCGTACTCGGAGGCGAAGCGCCGCCCGAAGGGACGGATCCCGTTCGGCAAGGGCAATCCGCAGGGCGTCGCAGCGTCGGAATCGGCGAACAACGCCGTCGTCGGCGGCGCGATGATCCCGATGATGACGCTCGGGATCCCGGGCGAAGCCGGCACGGCCGTGCTGCTCGGCGGGCTCCTGATCCACGGCCTCACGCCGGGACCGCAGCTGTTCACGGGCGAGCAGTCGTCGCTCGTGTACACGATCTTCGCGACGTTCATCATCGCGAACATCCTGATCCTGGTCGTCGGCCTCGTCGCCGCGCGCGTGTTCTCGTACGTGGTGCGGATCCCGACGCACGTCATCGTGCCGGTCATCATCACCCTGTGCCTCATCGGCGCGTATGCGATCAACAACCGCTTCACCGATGTGCTCATCGCGGTCGTATTCGGCGTGCTCGGGTACTTCATGGTCACGCACGATTTCCCGGTCTCGCCTGTGATCCTCGGGATGATCCTCGGCCCGATGGCGGAGGTCAACTTCCGGCGCGCGATGACGATCACGGGAGGCGACTGGACGGTGTTCTTCACGCGCCCGGCATCGATCCTGTTCTGGCTGCTGATCATCGTCTCGCTCATCTATGTGTGGCGCTCCGGCAAGAAGCAGCAGAAGCAGATGGACACGCTGCTGGACGAGGGAAGCACCGACTCGGTGCGCGTGCCGCGCTCGATCGACTGACGCAGGATTTCCCAGGTCGGGTCGGTATCTTGGTCGTGAAGGAAGGTGTCATGATGAGCACAGCTCGCCCCCGTCTGCTCGACGAGGTGCTGCCCGTCCTGCGACAGCATGCCGAAGGCCTGGAGGTCGGAGAGCAGATGCCGACCGAGGCGCAGATCGTCGAGCGCTTCGGCGTCAGCCGTCAGACGGCGCGCGAGGTTCTCGTGACGTTGCGGGCCGAGGGCTATATCGAGATCAAGCACGGTCGCGGCGCGTTCACGACCGACAAGGTGCGCGCCGACCGCCTGCGGTTCCAAGAGTGGTTCAACGGCAACCAGTTCGAGATCGCCGAGCTGCTCGAGATGCGCGCCGCGGTCGAGCCGTACGTCGCCGAGCTCGCGGCCGAACGCATCACCGACGACCAGCTCGACGAGCTGCAGGCGTCGGTGGATGCGTTCGAGTCGGTCCTGCTCGGCGACGACGTCGATGCGAAGGTTGCCGCGGACGAGCAGTTCCACGCGATCGTCCTGCGCGCGAGCCAGAACAGCGGGCTGAGCGTGTTCTACGACACGTTCATCCCGAGCCTCCGTGAGTACCGCGGCAAGGTCTTCGCTCCGCCCGCGGATCCGCTGCTCGCGCTGCCGCACCACGTCGCGATCTTCGAGGCGCTCCAGGCGCGCGACCCGGCTCTTGCGGCCCGACGCATGCGGAACCATATCGACCACTCGAAGGTGGACGTCAGGCGGCTCGCCGAGCAGTAGCCCGGCGCGAGCCGCCGCGCCTCACCGGGATCCGGTCAGTTCGCCGAACGCGCCCGGCGGCTCGGATCCGGTCGCCTGTGCGCAGGCGACGAACAGCATCGCGATGCCGACGGCTCCCGGATCCGGGTGGCCGACGGCGCGCTCGCCGACGTAGCTCGCCCGCCCCATGCGGGCGCGCAGGCGGGCGCTATCGGCGGCGCCGCGGCAGGCGGCGTCCGCGGCCGAGTCCAGGTCGCCCTCCGCGGCGAGCGCGTCCACGGCGGGCTGGAGTGCGTCCACGAGCGTGCGGTCGCCCACTTGGGCCTCGCCCACGCGCTGCACGGCGGCGAGCCCGTCGCGGGATCCGTTCCCGATTGCCTCGGCGGGGGTCGATGCGTGATCCGCCGCGCGCGCGATCGCCTGGAACAGCAGGCCGAACAGCGGTCCGCTCGTGCCGCCGACCTCATCGAGGAATGCCGTGGCGAGCGAGCGCCAGACCTCGGAGTCCGGGGCGCCCGCGGCCCGCGAGGCGGCCCGTTCGAGCCCGTGCGAGAGGTTGTGCCCGAAGTCGCCGTCGCCCGACTGCTCGTCGAGGGCGGTGAGCGTCGACTCGTGCTCACGTACGAGCGCGAGGTAGCCGTCGAGGGATGCGCGTGCGAACGCGTCGAGATCGGTCATCGGTTCGTCTCCTTCCAGGCGGGTGCGTCGGCGCCGGCTCGCCAGAGCTCCCACCACGCGGGGTCCGCCACGTCGAGAACGGTGATGGAGAAGCCGTGCATGTCCAGAGCCGACACGAGCGTGCCGACGAGGGAGGCCCCGATCGCGATGCCGCGATCGTCGAGCTGTCGGGCGAGTGCGTCGAAGACCGCGTACAGCTCGAGCGGGCTCGCGGAGCCGAGGCCGTTGACGAGGACGAGGGCGTCGCCCGAGAGCGATCCGAGGGAGGCCATGACATCGTCGAGCATGCGCGCCACGAGAGTGCGCAGATCCGTGTACGGCATCGTCGTCGCGGCGCGCTCGCCGTGGATGCCCACGCCGTACTCGAGATCGCCGTCCGCGAGTTCGAAGATCCGCTCGCCGGTGTGCACCGACGTGAGGGACTCGCTGGCGACGGCGACGCTGCGTACGCGGGCCGCGAGCGCGTCGCCGAGCGCGACGAGCTCGTCGAGGTCGGCCCCACGATCCGCCGCGGCGCCGAGGATCTTCTCGACGAGCACGGTAGCGCCGGTGCCGCGGCGTCCTGTCGCCGTTTCGTCGGATTCCGTCGCGACGTCGTCGTGCACGAGCACGCGTCCCACGCGGATCCCATCGGCGCGCAGGCGTTCGGCCGCGATGCCGAAGTTGATCTTGTCGCCCGTGTAGTTCTTGACGATGTGCAGCACGCCGCCGTCGAGTGCGACGGCGCGGCTCGCCTCGTACACCTGACGGTTATGGGGTGATGCGAAGACTTCGCCCGGGGCGACGGCGTCGAGCAGCCCCGGCCCGAGGAATCCCGCGTGAAGCGGTTCGTGGCCGGATCCGCCCCCCGACACGAGTGCGACGCGCCGTACCGGCGAGCGGTCGCGCGCGGTGAAGTAGACCGGATCCTCCGAGAGGACCACATGCGCTTCGTGGGCGCGGGCGAAGCCGCGCAGGGCCGGCGCGAGGCCCTCGGAATCGGGCGGAAGGAACAGCTGCGGCATCGCGGCAGACCTTTCATCGTGGCGTAAGCTGACACAGTCAGTTATAAGACAACGGACAACTACAGTCAACCGCCCACGTGCGATGAGCGCGTACCCGTGTGCGGGTTGGAGAGGAGTCATCATGGTCGATGTATTCGACATCTCGGGCAGGGTCGCCCTTGTGACGGGAGGCCTCGGTCAGATCGGCGCCGAGTTCGTGAAGGAGCTGCACGGGCGCGGCGGGCGCGTCGCGGTCGCCTCGCGTGGGGCGGACGTGGACCGGCTGGAGAGCGTGTTCGGCGAGCTGGCGTCCAGCGACCGGCTGCGCGCGGCATCGATGGACATCACCGATCAGGCGAGCGTGAACGCCGCTCTCGATGAGATTGAGGAGGCCTGGGGCACGTGCCCCGACATCCTCGTGAACAACGCGGGTCTGGACACGCAGCCGTCGGCGCCGCCCGAGGTGTCGGGCCCGTTCGAGGACTTCCCGGTCGAGGTCTTCCGCGAGGTCGTCGACGTGAACCTCGTCGGCACCTTCATCGTGACCCAGTCGGTGGGCGCGCGCATGCGCCGGGAGAGAAAGCCGGGCTCGATCATCAACGTGGGGTCGATCTACGGGATGGGTTCGCCGGTGCAGGACATCTACGCGTACAAGGAGGAGCAGACCGGGGTGCCGTTCGTGAAGCCGGTCGCGTACTCGGCGGCGAAGTCGGGCATCTACAACTTCACGCGCTACTGCGCGACGTACTGGGGCCGCGACGGGATCCGGGTCAACACGCTCTCACCGTCGGGGGTGCGCAGAGACACGCAGGACGAGACGTTCCAGGCGAACTACACCTCGCGGATCCCGATCGGCCGGATGGCGGAGGCCGACGAGTTCAACGGCGCGCTGGTGTTCCTCGCCTCGGACGCGTCGCGGTACATGACCGGATCGAACCTGGTGGTCGACGGGGGGTGGACGGCGTGGTGAGCGCGACGGTCGCTGACATCTCGGTGCTCAGCGCGGCTCTGGCGACGCCGTACGACGCGCGCGGCGAGGTCGACGAGGCGAAGATCGAGCAGGTCGTCGACGCCTACATCGCGCGCGGCGTCGAGGGGATGTACTGCTGCGGATCCTCGGGCGAGGGCCTGCTGCTGAGCGCCGGCGAGCGGGTGCGGGTCGTTCGCGCCGCCGCGCGCGCGGCGGGCGGGCGCGTGCCCGTGATCGCGCACGTGGGGGCGCTGTCTACGCGCGAGGCGATCGACCTGGCCGTGCGGTCTGAGGAGGCCGGTGCGGTCGCGGTGTCGATGGTGCCGCCGATCTACTACTCCTACGGCCCCGACGCGATCGCGGCGCACTACCGGGCGGTGATGGATGCCGTCGAGCTGCCGATGATCCTGTACAACATTCCGCAGTTCACGGGCACCGAGTTCGATCCGGCCTCGGCCGCCGAGCTGCTGGCGGATGATCGCGTCATCGGCGTGAAGCAGACGGCTCACAACATGTTCCATCTGGAGCGGATGCGGCAGGCGTTCCCGGACAAGGCGTTCATCGGCGGCTTCGACGAGGTGTTCGTCTCGGCGATCGCGGCGGGCGCGTCGGGGGCGATCGGAACGACGATCGGATTCCAGATCGAGCTGTTCCGGGCGGCGCGCGACTTCATGCGCCGCGGGGAACTCGCGGCAGCGCAGCGCGTGCAGGCGCGGATCAACGAGGTCGTTTCGGAGCTCGTCGCGATCGATGTGTTCCCTGCGGCGAAGCACGTGTCGGGAATCCCATTCGGGGGGCTCGGCGATTGCCGGGCGCCGTTCTCGCCGCTGACGCCCGAGGGTCGCGCGCGCGCCGACCGGGTGGCCGACCTCGTGGCTCGTCACGTGGAAGCGACCGCGGCCGAGGTGCGGCCGTGAGCCGGCCGGTCGCGATCCGCGATCCTCGATAATGTGAGAGGACGTTCCGACGCACGCGAACGCGACAGGAGTTCGAGCAATGGCGCAGACCACCCGCACCGACGTGATCGTCGTCGGCAGCATGACGACAGACGTGACGACGTTCTCAGAGCGGGTTCCCGAGCGCGGCGAGACGATCCTCGGAGATGAGTTCACGCTCGTGCTCGGCGGCAAGGGCGCGAACCAGGCCATCGCCGCCGGCCGTGCCGGGGCGCCCTCGCACATCGTCGGGTGCGTCGGCGACGACATCTTCCGTGACATCGTGCGGGCCGGGCTCGAGGACGCGGGTGTCGACACGACGCACGTCCGCGAGGTTGCGGGAGCCGGGACGGGCATCGCGCACATCCGCGTCGACGCGGCCGGAGAGAACGACATCGTCATGGTGCCGCGCGCGAACAGCGAGCTCTCCGAGAGCGACATCGATCGGGCGTTCGACGCCGTCGGATCCCGCTGCGCCGTCATGCTGACCCAGCTCGAGACCCCCTATACGCTCACCCGTCATGCGGTCGAGCGTGCGAGGCGCGACGGCGTGACGGTGCTGCTGGATCCCGCGCCCGCGCACGCGCTCGACGACGGTCTGTGGGCGAGCGTCGACTACGTCACGCCGAACGAGACGGAGGCGCGGCTGCTGACCGGCATCACCGTCGAGAACGGCGAGCAGGCGGTCGAGGCCGGTCGGTGGTTCACTGACCGAGGCGCGGGCTGCGCGCTCATCACGCTCGCGGGAGACGGGGCGGTCGCCGTGACTGCCGATGACGCGGTCTTCTTCCCGCCGATCCGCGTCGCCGTCGTCGATACGACGGCGGCGGGCGACGCGTTCGCCGGATGCCTCGCCGCCGGCCTCGCGTCCGGGCTCGCGCGCGACGACGCGATCCGACGCGCGATGGCGGCCGGCGCGCTGGCCGTGACCAAGGCCGGGGCGTCGCCCAGCATCCCCGAGAAGGCCGAGATCGACGCGCTGCTCGCGCGGGCGTGAGCGAAGAGGCCCCGGAGCCCGCGAGTGCGGTGATCCGGGGCCTCTCGCCGTGCGGAGATCTACTCGTAGATCTTCTCCTGGATCTCCTCCGAGTCGATGTTGTCGGCGTCGAACCAGTACGAGCCGGTGTCGATGAACTCCTCAGGCGTGTCGCCGTTGATGACATCGAACGCCGACTGCACCGTGAGCGCGCCGATGGCCATCGGGTCCTGCGTCACGGCGCCGGCCATGGTGCCGTTCTTGATCGCCTCGATCTGCGCGGATCCCGAGTCGAAGCCGATGATCGTCACGTCGTCGCCGGTCAGGCCGAGCTCCGTGGCCGCATTGACGATGCCGATCGCCGATCCCTCGTTCGTGCCGTACAGGCCCTTGAGGTCGGGGTGCGCCGAGAGCATCGCCTTCGCGATGTCGGCCGACTTGAGGTGGTCGCCGTCACCGTACTGGATGTCGACGATCTCGATGTCGGGATACTCGGCCTCCATCTGGTCGACGAAACCGTCGCGGCGATCGACGCCGGTCGAGTTGATCTGACTGTGCGAGACGATGCCGACCTCGCCCTCTTCGCCGATCAGTTCGGCCATGTGATCGGCCGCGAGGGCGCCGGCCGCGTTGTTGTCGGTCGCCGCGAGGCTCGACGAGTAGTCGCTGGCCGTGCAGCCGGCGTCGAACTCGACGAGGGGGATGCCCGCGCTCTCCGCCTCTTCGTACAGCGGCACGCAGGCCTCGGGGTCGAGCGCCGCGAACGCGAGAGCGTCGGGCTTGCGATCGATCGCCGTGCGCAGCATGTTGAGCTGGTCGTCGATCTGCGTTTCGGCGGCGGGGCCCTCGTAGGTGATCTCGACGCCGAGCTCTTCGGCCTTCTCCTCGGCGCCCTTCTGCACGGCCTGCCAGAACTGGTGCTGGAAGCCCTTCGAGACCATCGCGACGTAGGTGGCATCGTCGTCGGGCACCTCGCTGTCGCCCTGGCCGCCGCCAGCGCCGCCCGAACACGCCGCAAGGGCGAGGGCGGCGGCCGCGGCGACAGCGATGCCTGCTGAGCGCTTCATGAACTTACGCATGTGGTGACAACTCCATTGTGTCGTGCCGGCGCACCGGCGGATCGGATGTGGGAAAGGAGGGCTAACCGGTGCGCTTGTTGCGCAGCGAGTCGACGAACACGGCGATGAGGATCACGACGCCCGTCGCGACGGTCTGCCATTCCGTCTGCACGGAGAGGATCCGCAGTCCGTTCAGCAGAACCGCCATGATGAGGGCACCGATCAGGGTGCCGATGATCGATCCGCGCCCGCCGAGCAGAGAAGTGCCGCCGATGATGACCGCTGCGATCGCCTGCAGCTCGTAGCCCATGCCGAGCTGGGGCTGCGCCGAGTCGAGGCGCGAGGCCATCACGACGCCCGCGATGCCGGTCACGGCGCCCGCCAGCACGTAGATGAGGATCTTCCAGCGGCGCGTGTTGATGCCGGACAGGCGCGTCGCCTCTTCGTTCGACCCGATCGCGAACGTGAAGCGCCCCATGATCGTCTTCGAGAGGATCAGGTAGGCGACCAGCGCGACGACGAGCATGATCAGGACCGCGTTCGGCAGGCTGGGGATCACCTCGCCGAGGGCGATCTTGCGGAACCCCGGGGTTCCGCTGAAATAGATCGGCGCGACGCCGGAGATCACGAGCGCGAGTCCCTGCGCGATCATCATCATCGCGAGGGTGGCGATGAACGGCGGCAGGCCGAGGATCGCAACGCCCGTGCCGTTGATGAGACCCATCAGGGCGCCGGTGAGGATGCCGCCGATCACGCCGATCCAGATCGGCAGCCCCATGTTGGTGATGAATACACCCGTCATCACGGAGCACAGCGTCATGCCCGTTCCGATCGACAGGTCGATGCCGCCCGTGATGATGACGAACGTCGTGCCGAGGGCGAGGATCCCGACGACCGCGGTTGCGAGCAGGATGCCGGAGATGTTCGCCCAGTTGAAGAAGTTCGGGCTGGCGATGGCGAAGAACGCGACGAGCACGATGAGGGTGCCGAATGCCAGAGACTGCTGCACGGAGCGCTTCAGGAATCCGGAGAACCCGCCGCGCGCGGCCTTCTCCTCGGCGATCGCCGTGTTGATCAGCGACGTGGTGCCCGGGCTGTTCTCGGTCATCAGGCGGCCCGCCCCTCGGCTGCGGAATCGGTCGTGAGGTATTCCATGATCTTCTCCTGGTCGGCGTCCTCGTTGGCGAGGATGCCCGTGATGCGTCCACCCGCCATCGCGACGATGCGGTGGGAGACCCGGAGCACCTCCGGGAGCTCGGACGAGATGACGATGATCGACTTTCCTGCGGCGGCGAGCGTGCGCAGGAGGGCGTATATCTCTTCCTTGGCGCCGACATCGATGCCGCGGGTCGGCTCGTCGAAGATGAGCACGTCGCAGTCGCGTGCGAGCCATTTGGCGATGACGACCTTCTGCTGATTGCCGCCCGAGAGCAGCTTGACCGTCTGGTTCACCGACGGCGTCTTGACCCGCAGATCCGCCACATACTTCTTCGTCACGTCGCGTCCGCGCCTGTCCCGCATCCACCCGATCGCGTTGGTGTAATCGCGCATCGACGCGAGCATGGTGTTGAACGCGACGTCCTGTTCGAGCATGAGGCCGTACTGCTTGCGATCCTCCGACAGATAGCCGATGCCGTGCCGGACGGCGTCGGCGGGCTTCGAGATGCGCACCCGCCGGCCATGCACCTCGATGGTTCCGCTCGTGCGCGGATCCGCGCCGATGAGTGCGCGGGCCGTCTCGGTGCGCCCCGCGCCCATGAGCCCCGCGAAGCCGAGGATCTCGCCGCGGTGCAGGTCGAAGGTGACATCCTTGAGCAGCGTTCGCGTGCTGAGCCCCGTCACGCGCAGCGACACCTCAGTTCCCGCGATTTCGCTGGACAGCGGCCGCTGCGCTTCGCTGTCGATCTTGCGGCCCACCATCATCTCGATGACGCGGGGCACCGAGATCTCGTCGCGCTCGAGGTCGCCGATGTACTGCCCGTCGCGCAGGACGGTGACGCGGTCGGCGAGCTGGCGCAGCTCCTCCATGCGGTGCGAGATGTAGACGATCCCCGTGCCGCGCTCCTTCAGGCCGGCGATGAGCCGGAACAGCGTCGTCACCTCGGCGTCCGTGAGCGCAGAGGTCGGCTCGTCCATGATCAGCACGCGCGCGTTGTATGACAGCGCCTTCGCGATCTCGACCATCTGCTGCTGCCCGACCGTGAGGTCGCCGACGAGCTGGTTCGGCGCGAGCACGATGCGCAGTTCCCGCAGTAGATTGGATGTCTTGCGATTGAGCGCCCGCTCGGACAGGAAGGGGCCCACGCGCGGTTCGCGGCCGATGAAGATGTTCTGCGCGACCGTGAGGTCGGACGCGAGATTCATCTCCTGATGGATGATGCTGATCCCGAGCTCCTGCGCCTCGGAGGGCGAGGCGATGTCGACCGGTTTCCCGTCGACGCGGATCGTGCCCGCGTCTCGTGTGTAGATTCCCGAGAGGATCTTCATCAGCGTCGACTTGCCAGCGCCGTTCTCGCCGACGAGAACGAGCGTCTCCCCGGCCGAGAGATGGAAGCTGACATCGTCGAGGGCGCGCACGCCCGGGAAGCTCTTGCTGATCCCCTCAACGTCGAGGAGTGGTGCTGTCACGATGTACCTGCTTCTTTGAGGGTTCGTGGTGCGCAGATCCGCATAGTAGCGCTGATGTAATCGATACCATAGTCTGATCTGTGTGGCAACGATAGTGGACGTGGCGAAGCTGGCGGGTGTATCGACCGCGACCGTTTCGCGCGTCTTCAACGGGCAGGTGGTGTCGGAAGAGCGCGTCAGGGCCGTGCGCCGCGCCGCGCATGAGCTGCAGTACATGCCGAACCGCACGGCTCGGTCATTGCGCCGGCGCCACAGCGAGATGATCGCGTTGATCTTCCCCGACGTGTCGAACCCGTACTTCACCGAGATCGCACGCGGTGTCGAAGATGTGGCGAGAGCCGCCGGATACTCTGTCGTGCTCTGCAACACCGACGGCGACCACTCCCAAGAGGCCGAGTACCTGCGGGTGGCCGCTGCGGCCAACATGGCGGGCGTGATCATCGCGGCCGCCGACGATGAATCGCCGGCGCCTTCCGTCGGATCAGGTCCCGCCGTCGTCGCCATTGATCGCGCGCTCAGCGGGGTGAACGTCGACGAGATCGTGATGGACAACTACGAGGCGGGCTTCCTCGCGGCCCGCGCGATCGAGGAGCGCGGTCCGCTCGTGGTGCTCACCGGATCCGCCGCGGTCGGCACGGCGCGAGAGCGTGCCCGCGGGGCCGTCGACGCCGGCGCGGTGGAAGTGATCCACGCGGATTTCGGCGTCGAGGGCGGACGCCGACACGCGCTCGAGCTGCTCGACCGGACGGAGCGGCCGGGCGGCATCGTCGCCGCGAACAACCTGCTCGGCGTCGGTGTGCTGCAGGCGATGGCCGCCCGCGAGCTCACGACGCGCGACGTCGCCGTCTCGGTCATCGGCGCGCTGCCGTTCACGACCCTGCACCCGCAGGCCGTGCCGATCGTGCACCTGCCGTCGCGACGCATGGGAGAACTGGCCGCCGAGCGCATGCTGCGGCGCATCTCCGGCGACGCGGGCGGCCTCGAACGCGTCGTGCTGCGCGGCGAGCTGCGCGACGCCCTCTGAGGCGCACGAAGGCCGAGTTGTCTCCGCGGCCGTCGTCATGTAATCCTTTACATCGAGCCCATCCGCCCCACGATCCCCAAAGGCGAGGACAGATCCATGTCTGAGTACGCACTGCCCCACGTCGCCGAGCGCCCCGCGCTCGCGCCGAAGACGGCCTACCTCATCACCAGCGGAGACCTCCGCGAGTCGGCGAACGTCGCCGGCTGGGAGACGCAGAAGACCGTCGAGGCCGGCGTGACCGCCGCGGTCGAGGCGCTCGGCTGGAATGTCGTGCGCGGATTCGACGTCGATCCGCAAACCGGCCACGGCTTCATCTCGAGCCAGCGCATGGGGCTCGAAGTCTTCAAGAACATCCCCGACGATGCGCCGCTGATCGTCGCGATCGGCAACTGGCAGTATTCGCACCACGTGCTCGCCGGGTTGCGCACGCACCGCGGACCGATCCTCACCGTCGCGAACTTCGCGGGCGACTGGCCGGGGCTCGTCGGACTGCTCGGCCTCAACGCCAGCATGACGAAGGCCGGTATCGGCTACTCCACCACGTGGTCGGTCGACTTCACCGACCAGTGGTTCCGCGAGAGCATCCGCGAATGGATCGAGCACGGAACCGTCACGCATGACGACTCGCACGTCCGAGCTCTTCCCGAGCTGTCCGAAAGCGCGGAGCGCACCCTCGGGCGCGCCCTCGGCGACCAGCTGCTCAGCGAGAAGGCCATCATCGGCGTCTTCGACGAAGGCTGCATGGGCATGTACAACGCCATCTTCGACGACGAGGTGCTGAACCGGATCGGCATCTACAAAGAGCGCCTCAGCCAGTCGGCGCTCTACGCCGAGATGCAGCAGGTCTCCGACGAGGATGCGGCGAAGATCGGCGAATGGCTGCTCGACAAGGGCATGACCTTCAAGCTCGGAACTGACGAGACGACCGAGCTGACCGAACGTCAGCTGCACGAGCAGTACAAGATGTACATCGCCGCGCTGCGGATCGCCGATGACTTCGGCCTGGATGCCGTCGGCATCCAGTACCAGCAGGGGCTCAAGGATCTCGCCCCGGCGTCGGATCTCCCCGAGGGGCTGCTCAACTCCACTGAGCGGCCGCCGGCATTCTCCCGCGACGGATCCCGCGAGCTCTTCGCCGGGCGCGCGGTGCCGCACTTCAATGAGGCGGACGAGGGCGTCGCGGTCGACGCGCTCATCACGGATCGCGTGTGGCGCGCGATGGGGCTCGTCCCCGACAACACGCTGCACGACGTGCGCTGGGGCGAGGAGTTCGACGGACAGTTCGTCTGGGCCTACGAGATCTCGGGATCGGTGCCCGGGTCGCACCTCGGCGGCTGGGACAAGGCCGAGGGATGGCGCCAGGGCCACGTGTTCTTCCCGGCGGGCGGCGCGACCATCAACGGCGTCTCCAAGCCCGGCGAGCTCGTGCTCTCGCGCGTCTTCATCGCAGACGGCATCCTGCAGGCCGACATCTTCCGCGCTTCGGCCGTCGAGCTGCCGGAGGAGGAGACGTCGCGCCGCAAGAATGCGACGAACCCCGAGTGGCCGATCGCGCACGTCGTGCTGCACGGCGTCACCCGCGACCAGTTCATGGCCCGCCACAAGGCGAACCACGCGCAGATGGTCTACGCCCCCGACGCCGAGACGGCCGACCGCGCGCTGCTCGCGAAGGCGGCGATGTTCGACCGCCTCGGCATCAAGGTGAATCTCGTCGGCGACGTAAACATCTGATCTCTCGCTAGACTCGGCGGCATGGCTGTTACCGACGAGGCGATTGAGGGGATCAAGGAGATGATCGTCTCGGGGAGGCTCTCCCCGGGCGATCGTCTCCCTCCCGAGAAGGAGCTCAGCGAGGCCCTCGGGCTCTCACGCAGCTCGTTGCGTGAGGCCGTCAAGGCGCTCGCGGTCATCCGCGTTCTCGATGTGCGCCGAGGCGACGGCACCTACGTGACGAGCCTCGAACCGCGCATGCTGCTCGAGGCGATGAGCTTCGTCGTCGACCTGCACCAGGACGACTCGGTGCTCGAGATCTTCGAGGTGCGGCGCATCCTCGAGCCGGCCGCTGCGGAGCGGGCCGCGTACGCGGCCGACGCGCACGACGTCGCCGAGCTCGAGCAGATGCTCCGCGACGTTCCGGACACCCCCGACGTCGAGGCGCTCGTGTCGCACGACATCGAGTTCCACCACCGCATCGCCCTGTCGACCGGCAACGCCTACCTCGCCGGTCTGCTCGATTCGCTCTCGGGTCCCACGGCGCGCGCCCGCGTCTGGCGCGGCATCACCGAGACGGGCGCCACCAGTCGCACGATCGACGAGCATCGCGGGATCGTCGAGGCCATGCGTCGCGGTGACGGCCAGCTGGCGAACGCGCGCATGGTGACGCACATCGCCGGCATCGAGCAGTGGCTCAAGGCCGCGAAAGCGTGATGACGGGCGATTCGCACGTGCGCGAGAGGCCCTGCGGCCCCGTCAGCGTCGTGCGCGCACGATCACTCGCTCCAGGGGAACGGGCTCTCCTTGTCGAGCGTCGCGTCCTTGCCGACTCCCGCGAGCGAGTCATCGCCCGATCGCACGCAGATCCACTTCATCGGCGTGGAGCTGTCGGGCAAGCACCTGAGCGCCAGCATGCTGCCGGGGGCGACGCGCACGATGCTGCCGGCCTGCAGCGGCACGATGTCGTCGCCGATGGCGATCTCGCCCGTGCCCTCGAGCACGAGGTAGACCTCTTCGAGGCGGGCGTGCGAGTGCCAGAACGGCGATCCCCCGCCCGGTTCGGTGGCGTTGATCGAGATGCCCATGTTCTCAGTGCCGAGCTCGCCCTCAATGAACTCCTTGCCGGTCCACGAGTCGATGGCGCCGATCTGGGTGACCTTGTATCCGCTCATGCCCTCACGCTATCCGATGCTCGTACAGGGCGGCTCCGGGGAGGAGACACCGTATGACGATTCTCGATTCGCACGCGCACGTCTGGGATCCGCAGGAGATCCCGCACCCCTGGCTCGACGGGGTGGACGTGCTAAACCGCCCCTTCCTGCCGCAGAGCATCGACACGGCGGGCGGACGCATCGGCGAGTGGGTCTTCGTGGAGACCGATGCGGCTGCGTCGTATGCGCGCGCCGAGGCGGAGTGGGTCGCCGGACTCGACTGGCCGGGGCTCAGAGCGATCGTCGCCCACGCGGAGTTCGGCCGCGGCGATCTCGATGCGCAGCTCGACGCCCTGGCGGACCAGCAGCTCGTCGTCGGCGTGCGCCCCTCACTGCAGAACGGCCCCGACGCGCTCCTCGCCTCGGATGCGTTCGCGAGCGATCTGATCCGTACGGGCGAGCGCGGGCTCACGTTCGACGCGTGCGTGCGTTGGCGCCAGCTCGAGCTGCTTGCGGATGCGGCAGAGCGCGCACCCGGCACCCGCATCGTGCTCGATCATCTCGGCAAGCCCCCGGTCGCCGAGGGGCTCGCCTCCGAGGCGGGGGCCGCGTGGCGCGGATCCGTCACGCGGCTGGCGGCGCTCCCTCACGTGTTCGTGAAGTGCTCCGGCTTGCCCGCCGAAGCCGGGTCTGCGGTCGCGTTCGCGCAGATCGCGGGCATCTTCGACCGCGTCGCGCTCGACGCGTTCGGGGCGGAACGCGCCATGTTCGGCGGCGACTGGCCCGTTTCCGGCGCCGAGGGCTTCGGAATCCCGCTCGCCCAGGCCGTCGACGCATTGCGCGCGGCGTCGTCGGATGGGGAGTGGGCCCGACTGGCGGGCGACTCGGCACGCGAGTTCTATGGCCTCGCAAACATCTGATCTATCGAGGGTGTTGGGTGATAATCTGAGGACGGATCGCGCGAAGCGGTCCGTAAACCTCAGATGTTCGGAGAAGAATTCATGCGACTTGCGCGACGCGGCGCACCGGGCGCGGAGAAGCCCGTTGTTCTCGAAGGCGACCAGGCCTTCGACCTGACCCCTCTCACCGCTGACATCGACGGCGACTTCCTGCAGGCGGGCGGTATCGAGAAAGCACGCGAGGCGCTCGCCGACGGCTCGCTTCGGCCCGTCGACGTCGACGGCACGCGCATCGGATCCCCCGTGGCGCGCCCGTCGGCGGTGTACTGCGTCGGCATGAACTACGCGGCGCACGCGGCCGAGTCCGGCGCGGAGCCGCCGAAGAACCTCGTGCTGTTCATGAAGGCGCCGAACACGGTCGTCGGCCCCTACGACGAGGTGAAGATCCCCCGCGGCAGCACGAAGACCGACTGGGAGGTCGAGCTCGCGATCGTCATCGGCAAGCGCGCCAGCTATCTCGAGAGCACCGACCAGTCGATCGACCACATCGCGGGCTTCACGATCGCGAACGACCTCTCCGAGCGCGAGTGGCAGATCGAGATCTCGGGCGGACAGTGGGGCAAGGGCAAATCGGCCCCCGGGTTCTCACCGCTCGGCCCCGAGCTCGTCACGCCCGATGAGGTCGATGCGTCGAACCTGCGCCTGCGCAGCTTCGTCAACGGCGAGCCGCGCCAGGACTCGAACACCTCAGACCTGATCTTCGATGTGCCGTACATCGTCTGGCACCTGTCACAGCACCTCGCGCTCGAGCCGGGCGATGTCATCATGACGGGCACGCCGCAGGGCGTCGCCCTGTCGGGCCGCTTCCCGTACCTGAAGGCGGGCGACGTCGTCGAACTCGACATCGAGGGGCTCGGATCCCAGAAGCAGGTGTTCGCCTGATGGGCGCGTTCGATGGTCTGAACGCGATCGTCACCGGCGGCGCGAGCGGCATCGGCGAGGCGATCGTGACCCGCCTCCGCGAGGACGGCGCTCGCGTGGCGATCTTCGACCGCCAGGTGCACGAGGGCCTCGTCGATGCCTACCGGGTCGACGTGACCGACGACGCGAGCGTGCGCGCGGGCGTCGAGCGGGCGGCGGCGGATCTCGGCGGCATCGACATCGTCGTGAACAACGCGGGCATCGGTGCGCAGGGCAATATCGAAGCCAACGACGACGAGGAGTGGCACCGTGTTTTCGACGTCAACGTCGTCGGCGCCGTTCGGGTCACGCGCGCGGCGCTGCCGCACCTGCGCAGATCCAGCGCGGCCGCGATCGTCAACACCTGCTCGGTCGCCGCGACGGCGGGACTCCCCGAGCGCGCCCTCTACGGTGCGACCAAGGGAGCGATCCAGTCGCTCACACTGCACATGGCGGCCGATCACCTGCGCGAGGGGATCCGCGTCAACTGCGTGAACCCCGGCACGGCCGACACCCCGTGGGTCGGGCGGCTGCTCGACACCGCTCCGGATCCGGCAGCCGAGCGCGCCGCGCTCGGTGCGCGTCAGCCGCACGGCCGGCTCGTGCAGCCGGAAGAGGTCGCCGACGCGGTCGCATATCTCGCGAGCCCCCGCGCGAGTTCGACGACGGGCGTCTCGCTCGCGGTCGACGGCGGGATGCAGGGCCTGCGCCTGCGCGCCGAGTAAGACGAACACAGCGCCCGAGGCCCGCGAGCGGGACCTCGGGCGCTGTGCGGACCGGCTACCGGGGGATGAGCCCCGACGCCGCGAGCTCGTCCCACAGGGCCTCAGGGATCTCGAGATTCATCCACTCGGCGTTCTGCCGGATCTGCTGCGGGCGGCTGCTGCCGGCGACGACCGACGCGACCGGACCGATGCGGCGGGTGTACTGCAGCGCCGCCGCGGGCAGCGGCACACCGTGCGCTCGGCACACGTCTGCGATCCGCACGGCCTTGTCGAGCACGTCCGACGGCGCCTGACCGTACTCGTACCGCGCATTCTCATCGGGCCTGTCGCGGGCGAGCAGCCCCGAGTTGAACACCGATGCGGTGACGATGCTGGTGCCGGTGCGGGCCGCCGCGGGGACGACCTCGTCGAGCGCGGGCTGCTCCAGCAGCGTCAGGCGCCCGGCCACCATCAGCGCATCGAGGCCGCCGGACGCGGCGGCGCGCTCGAGAATCGCCGTGTCCATGGATCCGACGCCCGACGCGCGGATGACGCCCTCGCGCTTCAGGGCGTCGAGCGCGATGGCGCCCGCGTCGAGGGAGGCCTCGGGAGAGGGAGACCGGTCGGGGTCGTGCATGTAGGCGAGGTCGATGCTGTCGAGCCCCATGCGTTCGAGCGACTCATCGATCGAGCGGCGGATGCCGTCGGCCGTGTAGGCCCACTGTCGTCTGACGACCGCGGGCACGTGGAAGTCGTTGTCGAGGTCGAGCTCGTTCGCGCCCTCGGGGTTCGGCACGAGCAGACGTCCGACCTTGGTCGATACGACGAACTCGTCGCGCGGCTTGGTGCGCAGGAAGTCGCCGAGCCGGCGCTCCGACCATCCGAGCCCGTAGTGCGGGGCCGTGTCGAAGTATCGGATCCCGGCGCCCCACGCCGCTTCGAGCACCTCCTGCGCCTCGTCATCGGTGAGCGCTCGGAAGAGGTTGCCGATGTTCGCGGCGCCGTATCCGAGCGCCGGCAGCCGGAGGTCGGAGCGGGCGGAGAGCGACTCAGCCATGGAACTCGTACTCCTCCCTGCTCGCGGCGAGCATCTCCATGCCGTTCCCGGGCGTGGTGGGCGCGCGGTAGACGCCGCCCGACACATCGGTCGGCGTCACGAAATGCTCGTGCAGGTGGTCGACGTATTCGATGACGCGGCCCTCGGTGGTTCCCGTCACCGCGACGAAGTCGAACATCGACAGGTGCTGAACCGCTTCGCAGAGACCCACGCCGCCCGCGTGCGGGCACACGGGCACGCCGAATTTGGCGGCGAGCAGCAGGATTGCGATGTTCTCGTTGACGCCTGCCACGCGCGCCGCGTCGATCTGCAGCACGCTCAGAGATCCGGCCTGCAGCATCTGCTTGAACATGACGCGGCCGCCCGAGTGCTCGCCCGTGGCGACGGGGATCGGGGCGACGCCGCGGGCGATCGCCGCGTGACCGAGCACGTCATCGGGGCTCGTCGGCTCTTCGATCCAGGCGACGTCGAACTCGGCGAGGCGGTTCATCCACTCGATCGCCTCGACGACGTCCCAGCGCTGGTTGGCGTCGGTGCCGATGCGGATGTCGGGGCCGACCGCCTCGCGGGCGAGGCGCATGCGCCGCACATCGTCTTCGACGTCGCCGCCGACCTTGAGCTTGACCATCGAGAACCCGTCTTCGACGGCCTCGCGGCACAGCCGAACCAGCTTCTCGTCGGAGTAGCCGAGCCACCCGGGTGTCGTCGTATAGGCGGGGTAGCCCTCGGCGAGCAGCTGCTGCTCGCGCTCGGCGCGCCCCGGTTCGGCGGCGCGCAGGATCTCGAGGGCGTCGTCGCGCGTGAGCGCGTCGGTGAGGTAGCGGAAGTCGACGAGGTCGACGATCTCCTCGGGGGTCATGCGGGCGAGCAGCTGCCACAGGGGCAGGCCGGCGCGTTTGGCCTTGAGGTCCCACAGCGCGTTGACCACCGCGCCGATCGCCATGTGCATGACGCCCTTCTCCGGGCCGAGCCAGCGCAGCTGAGAGTCCCAGACGAGCTCGCGCCAGAAGCCGCCCATGTCATCGAGGATCGCTTCGACATCGCGCCCCTCGAGGTGCGGCGTGAGCGCACGGATCGCCGCCGTCTGCACGTCGTTGCCGCGGCCGATCGTGAACACGAAGCCGTGCCCCTCGTGGCCGTCTTCCGCATCGGTCGCGACGCGCACGTAGGCGGCCGAGTAATCGGGGTCGGGGTTCATGGCGTCGGAGCCATCGAGGTGCTCCGACGTGGGAAACCGGATGTCGATGGTGTCGACACTGACTATCGCGCTCACGTGTTCTCCTTGGGGTCGCGTCCTCCCAGCGTAAACATCCGATGTCTGGAGCGCAATCGCCGCGCGGCACCGGTCGCAGGTAACCTTGCGGATGATGAGGATCTCGCGACGGACGCTCTTTGTCGGGGCCGGGGCAGGCGCCCTGTCGGTCCTTCTTGCGTCGTGCACGCCCGATGGCCCGCCGCGTCCCGATCCGACGCGCAGTCCGCATCCGACGGTGACGCCGACGCCCGTGGGCGAGGTTCCCGCGCCGACATCGTTCTTCCGCACGGCATGGGCGCAGGATCCGTTCGCGCGCGGTGCGCGCAGCGTGACGCCCGCCGGAGCGACGGCGACCGACCGGCAGGCGCTCGCGGCCGCGCTCATGGGACGCGTCTTCTTCGCGGGCGAGGCGACGAGCGTCGAGCGGCCCGGCACCATCGCCGGCGCGATGCGTTCGGGGGAGCGCGCGGCGAGCGAGATCAAGGACGTTGCGGCCGATGGAGAGCGCATCGCCGTCGTCGGCGCGGGGGCGGCCGGCGCATCCGCTGCGGCCCGCCTCGTCGAGGCCGGATTCGACGTGACCGTGATCGAGGCGCGCGACCACGTCGGGGGGCGGCTCACGACGCATCCGGATGACGACTGGCCCGTGCCGCCCCAGCAAGGGGCGTGGTTGCTCGGCGCGGAGGACACGGAGGTCGCCTCCCGTATGGCCCTGCTCGGGGTCGGAGCCGTCGAGATCGGCGACCCCGTCGGATTCACACGAGACGGCGAGGCGGATATCCCCTCGGCCGATCGGGTGGAGGAGGCCCTGTCGGCGGTCGCGAGCGACATGTCCGATCGCACGATCGCTGACGCACTCGCAGAAGCGGGCGTCGAGGGATCCCCTGAGCTCACCTCGGTGCTCGCGTCGCTGTCAGCGATGACGGGCATTGATCCGACCACTGCGTCGAGCTGGTTCGCTCCCGGCATGCCGGGCGGATCTTACGACGCGCTCGTCAGCGACGTGGCGCCCTTCGTCGAATCGGTGCTCGGGGATCTCGAGGTGACGCTGTCGACGGTCGTGTCGAACGTGACCTACGACGACAAGGGCGTCAGCCTGCGCCTCGCGTCAGGCGAGTCTCTGACCTTCGATCGGGTGGCGCTCACGGTGCCGCTCGGCGTGTTGCAAGCAGGGGGTATCGAGTTCAACCCGCCGCTGCCGTTCGCGCATCGCGGTGCGATCTCGACCCTCGAGATGGGGCACATCGAGTCGGTCTGGCTGCGGTATGAGACGCCGTTCTGGTCGACGAACGCCGGCATCTGGCACATCGTCGGGCCGGTGAGCGCCACCCCGACGCCCACCCCCACTCCGTCGCCGGGCGAAGAGCCGGCGCCCGACGTCACGATCCGCACCTGGATCAATCTGATGCCCGCCACGGGAGAGCCGATCCTCGTCGGTCTCGTCGGCGGTGAGGCCGCACGCGCGATGGCTGAGCTCAGCGACGACGACGTGTTCACCCGCGCTGCGACCTCGCTCGCACCGTTCACGGAGCCCGCGTCGAGCGAGTAGGGGCTGAGTCGGCACGATTCGTCCCGCCGGTTTCGCCTCCCGGCGGGGAGCTTCGTTCTGTGTGCTCTTTTCCGAAAAGTCCGAAAAGGCTTGCGGAAGTTTCGACTCATTCAATAACGTTCCCTTGACGCACAGAAATACTGGAGCGGCGACGAGGCCGCGATCACGTGGAACGGACGATGTCACATGCGCAAGAAAGCCTTGAGATCCTGCATCGCGGGCGGTGCGGTCGCATCCCTCGCGGCCGTCATGCTGGTGCAGGCGGGAAGCGCGGCCACGGCTGACGCCATTCCCGGCTTCGAATCGGACATCGGGGTCTACACCGACGGACAGACTGACAGCGTCGACATCGGCGACCCGGTGTTCACGGGGATCGAAGCGGTCGAAGCCGACCTCGATCACGGCGTTCCGTATACCGCAGGAAACATGCACGAAAGCATTTTCGACGCGGACCTCGAGGCCGGGGGCACTGATTACTACCTCGATCGGATCCTCGGGGTCGCTGGTACGCAGGGCAACAACGTGCTGCAGACCCGTGGCCGCACGCTGTACATGCGCGGCGGAACGGACGAGAACTTCTCGACGATGGGCTTCGCGGGCAATGCGCACGCCGGCGGCCCGAACAACCTCGGCGACCTCTATACGATCACCGTGTCCGATCATGAGGTCTCCGAGATCGGCGACGAACGGTTCAACGCGCCCAGTCACGCGAAGGCCGGGTACAGCGTCGGCGACACCGGGGTTCACGCTGCGCTGACGAAGTTCATCACCGACGACAACGTCGCCGTGACCACTCTGAACCTCGACAACCCGGGCGAGGCCGCCGTCACCTTCACACTCGACGCGACGGCGCCCCTTGCGCGCACACCCGGCGAGGGCGATGACGAGCTCATGGGCACGCGCACCCTGACGAGCGGCTCGAACAACGGGTTGCGCGACACCGCGTGGTCGAGCGTGACCATCGGGCTGAAGGCCGAGGGATTCACCCGCGTCGGCACGAGCCTGCAGCGCGAAGTGACCCTCGAGCCGGGCGAGAGCCAGGAGCTTTCGGTCGTCGGAGTGCTGCACTCCGCGACCCACGACGGAGCGGAGGAATCGTTCCGCGAGTACGCCGAGATGGCGCCCGCCGACGCGTTCCGCGAGGCGGTCACGGCGTTCAACCGCCAGTGGGCCCACGACGTTCCCTACATCGACGTGCCGGATCCCGCGATCGAGAAGGCGATCGTCTACCGCTGGTGGGGCGAGCGCTACAACACGCTCGATGCGAACGAACCCGGTTACGTCTACCAGTACCCGACGACCATCGAGGGCATCCACCTCTACCAGAACTCGATCGTGCTGACGCAGCCGATGCATCTGCAGGACACGAAGTGGCTGCGCACGCCGTACCTGCCCTACGGACAGGTCATGAACGTCGGCGAGCTCTCCGGGTCGAGCGCCTTCCTCGACAGCCCCGGCCACACGAGCTGGAACAACCACTACTCGCAGTACCTCGGAACGGCGGGCCTCGAAGCGTACAACGTGCACGGCGGCGGCCCCGAGATCGCCGAGCGCTTCGCCCACTACTTCGAGGGCGACGGAACCGGCCAGCTCGAGCACTACGACGGCGATGACACGAACCTCATCGCCTACGACACCAACTACATGCCGGGCAACGACGCCGACGCGATCGCGTTCGGCTACCCCCGTACGAACCAGTCGGAGCCGGGCGCGCGCACGATCGAGCGCCCCGAGTCGGCGTACGTATGGGGCGCGTTCACCGCGGCGGCCGCGCTGTACGAGATCGCGGGGGCCGGCGAGGAGAAGGTCGGCGAGCTCACGACCCAGGCCGACGACATCCGTGACGCGATCCTCGAGACCATGTGGAGCGACGAGATGCAGATGTTCCTCGCCGCGACCTCGCACGGGGCCGAGGCGGCCGCGACCTCCGGCGAAGCGGAGAACCCGCTCTCGGAGGACGAGCGGCACCTCATCCCGGCGAAGGAATCGAACCTCTACAACATCTACTCCGAGAACCTCATCCCGGAAGAGGATTGGGAGCAGTACGTCGACGGGTTCCGCTTCCTGCGGTACGGAGACAACTTCCCGATCTTCCCCTTCTACACGGCCGATCAGTACGACCGCGACAAGTTCGAGATCGGAGGGTCGAACAACTTCTCGAACATCAACTTCACGGTGCAGTACCGCGCGATCCGCTCTGCGCTGCGCCACTACGACCCGGAGAACAGGTACATCACCGAGGAGTACGCACAGAAGCTTCTCGACTGGATGGCCTGGAGCGTCTATCCCGACGGTGATCTTCGCGCGCCCAACCAGGCCG
>Ga0308157_10003078_pt1 | contig 25276 bp, 21 predicted proteins | sample PhyBR1_FD_201035 | JGI IMG/M metagenome (GOLD analysis project Ga0308157, IMG submission 201035) | Phyllosphere microbial communities from UC Gill Tract Community Farm, Albany, California, United States - DLSLB.R1 | ecosystem: Host-associated > Plants > Phyllosphere > Unclassified | place: USA...
TCGCAACGCTGGCATTTCGTGGTGGGGCAACATCCGGTTCGAAAAGACCTTCAGCCCGGAACTATGCGAATTGCTGGCCGACAGCGGTTGCATCGCCGTATCAGGCGGCCTGGAAGTCGCGTCGGACCGGCTGCTGACCTTGATGAAGAAGGGCGTGTCGGTGGATCAGGTGGCGCGCGTCACCCGTGCGTTCACCGACGCCGGCATCCTGGTGCACGCGTACCTGATGTACGGTTTCCCCACGCAAACGGTGCAAGACACCGTGGATGCGCTGGAATATGTGCGCCAACTGTTCGAAAACGGCTGTATCCAAAGTGGGTTCTTTCACCGCTTCGCCTGTACGGTGCACTCGCCGGTGGGGAAGAATCCCGAGGAATACGGGGTGACGCTACAGCCGCTGCCCGACGTGACATTCGCCAAGAACGATATCGGTTTTCATGACCCGACCGGCGTGGATCATGATGCGTTGGGTAAAGCGCTGAAGAAGGCGATTTATAACTACATGCACGGCATCGGGCTGGAAGAAGACGTGCGGACGTGGTTCCCGTTCAAAGTGCCAAAGACGACCGTGTCGCGGAACCGGATCGCCCGGGCGTTGAGCCAGCAGGGGTAAGTCGTCTTCTGCGTCCCGAAACGTCGCGCCGGGTATCATGGCGATCGACGTGTTCACGGACCGGCTGCCCAGGCAGTCACAAGGTAGCTCGATGAGAAACAGACTTACCCTCCTGGCGCCATCGACCGCGCTTTTGACTGCGCTTTTGACCGGGTGCGGCCCAAACAAGATCATCGTGGATCTGCCGTCGCCCCAGGGGCAATACCACGTTGAAGTGCGCAAATGCCCTCAACCGGGCGCCATGACATGGACCGAGAAAACCCAGGTGTCGGTCTTAAAGTCCGGCACATCAGAGAACTGCCAGTCTGCGGTGAATGCGCTGGCGCAATTCGGTTCTTTTTCGCCGGATGACCAACTGCAGTTGGAATGGATTTCCGACGTGGAGCTTAGGGCCTGGCATCCGGGCTTTGATCCCAAGTTCGGGCCTGCTTCCGCCTCATACAAGCCCGATAGTCCGGTCAAGATAATATTTGCGCCGGCCAAATAATCAGCGCGTCGTGCTCGGCAAGCGGGGTGGCTACGTCGACGGCTTCGCGCCGGCGCAATGCTCCCTGAACGCCTTCTCGCCCGCATCAGAGACTTCTACCCACTTCTGGTCCGGCGGCGCACCGGCGACATAGCTGTCGTGCCAGTTCCACCACTGGTAGGCCGGCGTCTGGGGATACCCTTCAGGGGAATCCTCCCAAGCCTCTTGCCGGCCTAGCGGGGTGATGTCCAGATAGTTCCACGTTCCGCCCATCTGCTCGTCGCCGCGGTTATTCAAAAAGTACGTTCGGAACACGCGGTCTTCGTCGCGAAAGAACACGTTCGTTCCGTGCCATTCATTCACGCCAAAGTCCGTATCGAAACTGTCGGTCAGCGTGAACCATGGCATCTTCCAGTCCATGCTCGCCTTCAAGCGGGCGATGTCGGCTTGCGGGGCGCGGGAAACGAAAACCAGTGTGGTGTCGCGAGCGTTCAGATGGGCCAGATGGGCGACCTGATCGGCCACCATTGAGCAGCCACGGCACGCGTGTTCCGGCCAGCCGTAAACGCCGGGTTCGAAGAAGGCGCGGTAGACGATAAGTTGGCGGCTGCCGTCGAACAGGTCGGGCAGGGTGACGGAACCGTCAGGGCCTTCGAAGACGTATTCCTTGTCGACAGGCGTCCAGGGCATGCGGCGGCGTTCGGCCGCCAAGGCGTCCCGCGCGCGGGTGTGGGCTTTCTCTTTCAGCAAGAGCCGCTGGCGGGCGGATTCCCATTCATCGGGGGTGACGATGGGGGGCGTGTGCATGGCGGTCTGGCCGACGCGGCCGTTGGATGGAGTAGGCGTGGTCATGGCTAAGAATCCTCCGAAGTGCGGTGATGTAAAGACAGTTTTGCACCATCGGAGGTCGCCGGGGAGTAACAAATGTGGCGCTATTTCAGTGGCTTACTGGCGGTGGGGCGTCCGTTGCCTACTAGTCTTGTTGCGCGTCAAATTCGCTGCGGTTGAGCAATTCCAAGCACAACGTATCGAACCACTGCAACCCCAACGGATATTCCGTTTCACCCGTGCGCGTGCTGTCGAATTCGTCGTCCAAACGCAAGCCGAAAAAGGCGTCCAGCGGGGGCGTGCCGGGTTGGCGGGTCGCCAACACCAGTTGTCGTCCTGCCTGTGCGATGTCGCCCGGAAGCGCGTCTACAGCTGCCCCTGCCTGTACGCATCGTGCCATTTCCTGCTCGACGCGCGCCTTTAACCGGGCCTCTTCAGATTCGGACATGGTGTCCAGCTCGAAGGTTTCCAATAGCAGATATGCGTCGCGGCGGGCCTCCAGAAACGTGATGGTTTCGTCAAGGCCGGCGAGCAGGTCGTCGACCCCCGGAGACGGCGCCGGCTCCGCATCCACGGATGTGTCTCGGCCAGGCGCGAATACCTGCTTCAGTCGGCTGACAAAGGACGGCGACTGCGATGTGGCGGCAGGTTGCGGCCCACTTGCCGATAGGCGGGCCGCCGCGCGCACAATCTCCGCGAAGCGTTTCACCCGCTGGAATCCGGCATCGAATTCGCTGCTGATCGCATACAGGCGCGGCTTTTCGTCGGACTCGTCGCTATCGAAACCATCGTCCACGAGCGACGCGCAAAGCTGTGGATCTCCCGACATCAGCAGGCGGTACATGAATGGCACGGCGTAAGGCCATTCGGACAGGCCGGAAATTGTCTCGGGGCGGTCTGCGTAGGAGCTGGGACGATTGCTCAAGCTGTAGAGATAGGAGCGATTGGCCATGGATAGTCCGAGAGAAAAGGGAACAGGTGATTGACACGGTACGGCGTCAGACCGAGCTGATAGCGCGGCCCTAGCGGCCCGTTTGCCAAGCAAACGATACATGGGTCGTGCGCTGCAGCGGCAAGGAAATGCTGGCGAATCGCGCTTCGATGCGATCGCGCTCCCGCGCATCGATGCGTTCGCCAAGCACCAATGGCAGCCGCCTACAACGGGCAAGCGCGTCGGCTACGCCAATCTGCAGCAGTTCAGCGGTCGCCCGTGCCGCAGCAGCGATGTGGTCCGCCGGGCACGTCATCAGGTGCAGATCGTACTCAGCGTAAAGGTCACGCGAGATGCCGGGCAAGGGCTGCGGCTCGTTGTCGCCGGTATAAAACTCCCCGCGATCCAAAAATGCATCCTGCTCGGCGTAGTGTTCAAGCGCAGCCGCATAATCTTCAAGCTGTGAAAGCGGCTGCTGCCGTTTCTGAACGCTTAGCACGTCGGCGAAGGTGGCGGCCTCTAGATAAGTGACCAGCCCATGCTCGACGGCGAATGCGGGATGTTCCTCGCCTTCTTCATTGACCACGGGCTCGATCTCGTCTTCGCTGCAAGACAAATAGATCTGCGCCTTAACGAGCGGAACGCCATCCGTCACGTAGACCCAGGAATAGCGGTCCCATACATCCCTATCGTCGTGACAGGCAGCGATGGCTTCGATGCTGTCTAGAAGGCTTAAAAGCTTGGCCATGGAGAATCTATCTGTCGAAAGGGACGATGATGCCAGATCACGGTTCCGCTAACTCACCCCCGCAGTCTGACACCATTTTTTACCGAGCCGCGCGGCCGCATGCGGCATCCTCGCCCGTACACTACCCGGATCATCAAGGAGCGATATGTCGATGCAGAAGTTGGGCCGTTACGGGGTAGTGCTGTTTCTTGCTGCGCTGAGTTCCGGGTGTTCTTCAATCGTTGGCGAATGCGGACTGGTCCGCAGCAGCTGCATGTATGAAGGCCAATACGAGCAGGGCGAGGAAGACTACGCGGAAGAGGAAGCGCAGCGCTTGAACAAGCAGTCGACGGATCGGTTGCGCCGAAGCAATTGATCTCCGGAATATGGCGTCAGACTGCATTTTGGGTAGGAGTTGAACGGTCTTGTGTCAGACGACCCGTGTCAGGCGACCAGTCAAGGCCGTCACACTCCCGCGAACCGCCCCGCCAACGCATCGCAATATCGCACCAGAATCGCCGCGTCCACGCCGACAGCCGTAAACAAGCTACCCGCTTCGATATACCGACGCGCCAAGGTCTCATCCCCCGTAAGCACCCCCGGCGCCTTGCCTGCCGCGCGTATCCGGCGAATCGCGTTTTCCACTTCCGCCACCACCTTCGGATGCTGCGGTTCACCCGGATACCCCAGGCTGGCAGCCAGATCCGCGGGGCCGATAAACACCCCATCGACGCCATCCACCGCAATCATGGCGTCCAGGTTCTCTAGCGCTTCGCCCGTCTCGGCCTGCACCAGCAAACACAGTTCTTCTTCGCACCGGCGCATATAGTCCGGCACGCGCCCATACCGCGTCGCGCGCATGGTGCCGCTGACACCGCGCACGCCGCGCGGCGCATAACGCATACCGGCCACCGCGCTTCGCGCCTCGTCCGCGTTCTGCACATACGGCAGCAACAACGTCTGCGCGCCGATATCCAGATACTGTTTGATCTGCACCTTGTCGTTCCATGACGGCCGTACCACGGGATGGCTCTTGTACGCGCCAGTAGCCTGCAACTGAGCCATCACCGTCGGCAGCACCACGGGCGTGTGCTCGGTATCCAGCAGCAGCCACTCAAAGCCGCTGGCCGCGACCAGTTCGGTACTGTTCGCATTTCCAAGCGTCACCCACAGCCCGGTTTGATGGCGCTGTTCACGCAGGGCGCGTTTGAACGTATTGATGGGGAGTTCCATGCGCGCCGCCTTATGAGAAATGCACCGAGATGCTGCCCAGCTTGCCGTAGTCGGCATGCAGCGTGTCGCCCCGTTTCACCGCAACGGTGCGAGTGAAGGACCCCGCCAGCACGATGTGCCCCGCTTCCAACCCCGCGTCGTGCTGCGCAAGCTTGTTTGCCAACCACGCAATACCCAACGCCGGATGCCCCAGCACGGCCGCCGACACGCCTGATTCTTCGATCACGCCATTTTTAAGCAGCAGGGCGCCAACCCAGCGCAGATCAATATCCATCGGCCGCACCGGGCGACCGCCCAGCACGATGCCGGCACACGCCGCGTTGTCGGCAATGTTGTCCACGATGCGACGCGGGTATTTGCTGCGGCCGTCGATCAGTTCCAGCGCGGGCACTACATAATCCGTGGCATCCAGCACGTCGAACAAGCTGACGTCCGGCCCTTGCAGCGGCTTGCCCAGCACGAAGGCCAGTTCGACTTCCACGCGCGGCACGATCAGCTTGTCGGTGGGGATGGTCTGCCCATCTTGAAAGAACATCGTGTCCAGCAAATGGCCGTAGTCCGGCTCGTCGATACCCACGGTGCTTTGCATGGCCTTGGACGTCAGGCCGATCTTGTGGCCGCGCAGCTTGGCTCCGTCGGCAATCTTCTGGTCGATATTGCGTTGTTGGATGGCATACGCATCCGCAATCTCAATGCCGGGAAACGCCTGGTCCAACTGCGTGGTGGGCACGCCGCTGCGCTCGGCTTCAAGCAGCAGGCTGGCCGCGCGGGCGCGGTCGTCGTCGTTAAGCATGGAAGGCTCCTGATCAGTGCGCGGCGACTTCGTCGGCCACGGGGTTGGACAACACGCCGATGCCGGCCACTTCCACCTCGACCACGTCGCCCGGCTTCAAGAAGCGCGGCGGCGTGAAGCGCACGCCTGCGCCGATGGGGGTGCCGGTGGAGATGACGTCGCCGGGCTTCAGCGTGGTCCAGATGGAGATGTAGCGGATCAGTTCCGCGAACGGGAACATCAGGTTGTCGGTGGCGTCTTGCTGGCGCAGTTCACCGTTGACACGCGTCGTCACCGTCAACGGCGCGGCGGGGTCGAATTCATCGGTCGTCACCATCCACGGGCCCATCGAGCCGCTGGCGTCAAAGTTCTTGCCTTGCGTTACGTTGAACTTGCCGTGCTTGATCCAGTCGCGCACGGTGCCTTCGTTCAGGCAGGTCAGGCCCGCGATGTGGTTCCAGGCGTCTTCGGCCGCAATGCGGCGTCCGGCCTTGCCGACGATGATGGCGATCTCGCCTTCGTAATCCAGTTGCTCGGATTCCGGCGGGCGCAGCAAGGGTTCGCCATGGCCCACGAACGAACCGGGAAAGCGCGGGAACACGCTGGGGTAGGCAGGCGGTGCGCTGCCGTCTTTATATTCTTCGTTGCGCTTCCCGTAGTTCACGCCTACGCAGATGATTTTTTCTGGCGAGGGTATGGGCGGCAACAGCCGCACTTCGTTCAGCTTGTGCGTGGGGGCAAGCGCGTCGGCCAAATTGGCCAGCGCGGGCAAGGCGTCGGCTTCCAGCGCGTCGCGCAGGCTGGCATAGCCGTGGCCATCCAGTGCCACGATCTGGTCCTGGCCGCGCAGCGCGCCAAAGTGCGCGCGGCCTTCATGCGTATAAGTCAGCAGTTTCATTCGTCGAATCCAAACAAGCGAGCGGGGTTGTCCACCAGGATTTTCTTTAGCGTCGCGGCGTCGCCCGCATAACGCGCCAACTGGTCCACCAACTGGCCCTCGTCGGGCGTGGGTTTAGTGGAGACGGGATGCGGCCAGTCGCTGCCCCACACTACGCGGTCGGGGTTGGCGGCGATCAGCGCTTGCGCAAGTGGCGTCACGTCGTCCCAAGGCGGGCCGGTGCGAGAGATCTTTTCCGTCAACGACAACATCACCCAGAAGTTGCCGCGACGTAGCAACGACTCCAGCAACTGGCGAGTCGGATCTGCCGCGCCTGCAGTGGGATCGGCACGCCCCATGTGATCCAGCAGCACCGGAATATCCAGCCCTTCAAACTGCGCCGCCTGCGCCATCATGCCGTCGGGCTCAGGCTGAAACTTGGCGTACCAACCCAGTTCACGAATGCGCGCAATGGCGCGGTCAAACACGGCCGGCGCCATGCTGATGCCCAAGCCCTGGCGCGTGAACCGCGCCCCGCGCACGCCCGCATCGTGCAGTTTCTGAATGTAGGTGTCGTCACGCTCGGCCAGCACCACCGCATTCGCGCAACCGCGATACGACGGGCCGGCGGCGGCCAGGCCGTCCAGCACCACCTGATGATCCGCGCCATAGGTCGTGGCCTGCACGATCACGCCACGTTCGATGCCCAGCAGGCGGTGCAGGCCCAGCGCGGTCTCAATGGTGGCGCTGGGCATCTCGTACGCCGCGCCGGGGCGCACGGGGTAACGGTCTGCGGAGCCGAACACGTGAAACTGGCTATCGCAGGAGTGCGGCGGAAGGCGGGTAGCCGGGGCGGTCGGATAGGGGTTGAAAGGCTGATATTGCGAGGGTTGATACTGCGCCATCGTCTGTCTCCCTTATCCGATCACAGCAACAAAATCGCATTCGATCAGCTTGTCGCCATCCAGATCGGCCTGCATCGTGTGCCGCGCCGGGCGGTTCTCCGCATCTGGAAACGCTTGCAACCACACGGCATTCACCGCCGCGCGCTGGCTGCGGTCGCGCATCCACACCGTCATCTTGGCGATGTGATCCAGCGTGCCGCCACCCGCTTCCACAATGCGCCGCACGTGGTCAAACATGAGTTCGCACTGGCGCTCCAGCGACGCGCCGTACGCGCCCGTGGCGGGGTCGGTGCCTTGGATGCTGCCCGAATACAGCATGGGCCCAATCCGGCACGCGGCCGGAATGGGATTCTTGTGGCTGAAGCCTTCGGCGTAAATGCTGCGTCTGCTCATGGCGGGTTCCGTATGGGGCGGGTGATGAATAATGTGCGGGATGGAAGCGGCGATGCGAGGGTGTCACCGCAATGTGTGGCGTCAGTTCGCCGTGATGCCCGCGCGCTTGATGATCGGCGTCCAGCGCGCGTCTTCCGCCGCCAGATACCGCGTGAATTCCTCGGGCGAGCTGCCGCGCGCCTCGGCGCCCAGCTCATCAAAACGCTGAATGATCGTCGGCTGCGCCAGGATCTTGGTCAGCGCCTCGCTCAACTGTTTCAGCACATCCGGCGGCGTGCCCTTCGGCGCCAGCAGCCCCGTAAACGTGGCCGCCTCCATGCCCTGCACACCCGCCTCCGCAAACGTCGGCACGTCTGGCATCGACGGCACCCGCTTGGCCGTCGTCACCGCCAACGCGCGCAAGCGGCCTTCCTTCACATACGGCAGCGCCACCGAAATCTGATCAAAGTTGAAATCCACTTGCCCGCCCAACAGATCGGTCGTGGCCGGTGCGTTGCCCTTGTACTGCGCGGTCGTCCAACGCGCGCCCGTCAACGACTGCAACAGCTCGCTGACCAGATGATTCGTGGTCCCCGCACCCGGAGACGCCATGTTCAACTTGCCCGGCTCCTTCTTCGCCAGCGCCAGCAATTCCGCCAGCGTCTTCGCCGGCACGCTCGGCTTCACCTGCAACACCAGCGGCGTGTACGACACCGAACTGATCGGCGCAAAGTCCCGGTCCCACTTGTACGCATCCCGCTTGAAAATCAGCGGCGAGAACAGCAGCGGCCCGTTCGCCGCCATGAACAAGGTGTAGCCATCGGGCTCGGACCGCGCCACCTGCTCGCCGGCAATCATGCCGCCCGCACCCGGCTTGTTCTCGACAATAAACGGCTGCCCAAACGCCGCCTGCAAGCCCGGCGCAATCAGCCGCGCCGCCACATCCACATTGCCGCCCGGCGGATAGGGCACCACGATCTTCACGGGTTTCTCGGGCCACGCGGCGTGCGCCATGGAAGTCAGAACGGTCAGCGCCACCGTGGCGCAGGCGCGAAGCGCATTGCGATGCATGGTTTGTCTCCTGGTCGTGTCATCACGTTTTGTTTGTTGTGTTTGACGACACTCTAGAAATTCCCGCGCCGCTGAACAATCCGAATTTCAAGAAAAGTTCCGGATGTTGGACTCTTTTGGCAGGTTGCTTTGCGGGCGGCTTCTGGCGGGCCCTTGTTTTGCCGGAGAATTACCCTGGGCGCCTATTGCGCGCAAGGTTTTATTCATTGTTGAATGTTCAATATCCGGACTACGGAGCCAGACCCACCATGCACTTTCCCGCCAGCGACCTGAACCCCGAACAAACCTACCGCCTGATGAGCGGCATCGTCGTGCCCCGGCCCATCGCCTGGATCAGCAGCGTCAACGCCCACGGCGGCGTCAACCTGGCGCCGTTCAGCTGCTACACCTTCGTCTCAAACAAACCCCCCATGATCGGCGTCAACATCGGCCGCAAAGCCGGCAAACGCAAAGACACCGCCGAAAACATCCTGGCCAACCGCCACTTCGTCGTCAACGTCGGCGACGAAACCCTGCTTGATCCCCTGCACGACAGCGCCCAAGAACACCCACCCGAAATCAGTGAAGTCGACGTGCTGGGTTTAAGCGTACTTCCCGGCGCCGTTATCGCAACGCCCAGACTTGCCGCCGCGCCCATCAGCCTGGAATGCCGCTTTCACAGCGTGACCCCGTTTGGCGACACTGGCGCGGAGTTCTTCGTGGGCGAAGTCGTGATGTTCCATATACGCGATGGCCTGCTGCAAGACGGCAAGATCGATACCGCTTTACTACGCCCCATCTGCCGCATCGGCGGCCCCAACTACGCATCGCTAGGCCCCATCGTCACCAAGCGCGGTATTCAGCAGACGCCCAAATCCATTATCAAACCGGAGGCCGCGTGAGTGAATCAGAAGACAAAAGCGCATCCGGCGCGCAGACGGTACGCAGGGCCTTGACGCTGCTGCGCCTGATTGCCTGCGGACAAGAGCGCGGCGTGCGGCTGGTGGATCTGGAACGCATGTCCGGCTTGAATCGGCCCACCGTGCATCGCTTGCTGAAGACGCTGGTGCAAGAGGGCGCGGTCGAACAGGATTCAGAAACGCGACGGTATTTGATCGGGCAAGAGATCAGTTTGCTGGGGCTGGCCAGGACGCGGCGCTTTCCGCTGCTGACGCTGGCGGACCCGTATATGAGCGAGCTGGCCGATCAGGTGGGGGATACGGTGTTTTTGAGTATTCGACATGGGCACGATTCGATATGTATTGGACGGCGCACGGGCAGGCATCCGATACAGGTGCTGTCGATTGAAGTGGGGGTTAGACGGCCGTTGGGCGTGGGGGTGTCAGGGGTGGCATTGTTGGCGAGTTTGGGGAGGGAGGAGAGTGTGGAGTTGGTGAGGGGGAATGCGGCTAGGTTGGAGGTGATGGGGGAGCGGGTGGAGGATGTGATTGCGCGGGTTGAGGTGGCGCGGAGGGAGGGGATTGCGCATGCGGCAATGGGGTTAATGCCGGGGACTAGTGCAGTGGCGGTGCCGGTGTTGACGGAGGGAGGAGTGGCGCTGGGGGCGATTACGGTGACGGCGATGGCGGAGAGGTTGGGGGTGGAGAGAGTGGGGATGGTGGTGGAGAGTATGAAGGCGGCGGCGGGGGGGATTGCGGGGAGGTGGGGGCGGGTGGAGGGGCTGGCAGGTGGCCGGTGAAAAATAGGATTGAGAACGCACTGCAGACGTTTTCCCGATAGCTGAGGGATTAACGGATGCAAATGCGTTTTCACACCATCCTGCGCGGCGGAAGCTGGTCATCGAGATTCGCTAGGTACGTCAGTTAACACGGACGGCGACAGATTTTCTGTCGACAAAATAATTAATACCGAAAACACCGGAGCTAATAACGTCGTTGCTAAAGTTCGGGTACTATTTGAAAATATTCGTCATGTTCAGGTATCGTTGTCGAATCTGACTCGACAGCTTAGACAGAACCCGTGAAATGTAGGTCTTCAGGCCACTTTCTGAAATAGGAGGGCTTAGAGTGGGTATTCACGCAACATTGTGCTCGAGATGGTCTGAAGTCCGCCTTGCCCCTTGCGTTCAATCTCGCATGTGGTGTGCTTTCCGGAGGTGTGAAGGGTGTCCGAAATGACGGTCGTACGTGTCAGAGTGGTTCGAGCGTGGTGCGTTGAGCTCAATGAGGAAGTGACAATTTCCCAGGCCCGACGCGAGTATCTCAGCCTCGAGAACCCACCTCCGGGGTTTACTTTCTTCTGCAATGATCTTGCATGCCGCAATATCCCGGGGAAGGTGGAAGTATCAGGTGTCAATTATCGTGTGCCTGCGGAAGAAAAAGAAAAATATCGAACCGCGCACTTTCGTGCTCGTCAACAACACGATGCGGCATGTGCATGGGTTATTAGCAACGAGCCCGTAGAAAAGTCCGTTGATATTAATGACGACCGCGCTCAGCGTGCGGCCAGACGAAAGCTCCGTGATTTAGTTACGGTCTTTGATCCCCGGCGCAGCGGGTCACCAGACGAAGGGGCCAATCAATGCGCTCGTGCCGCCTCCGGACGTCCCGCGAGCGTAGCCGGTGCGCCGTCCGGCAGCTCTGGCCGGGGTCGAGAGGGTGGCGAAACTCGGACAACGGACTTAGACCGTCTCGTCGACAGTTTCCTTGAAGCCAAGGCCAAATTACCCCCATCAGATTTCAGGTCCTTGCATCTACAAATCGTAGGAAAAGGGCGTGTACTGCTGGGTGATTACTTCCAACAGGTCGCACGAATGGTGGAATTCGGCGTCTCATTTGGCGGGATCAAACAGATCGTTCCGTATGGATACGGTTTTAGTCTGACTTTCTACGACAAAATCGAAGGCGCGCCAATTCGTTTATATGTACCTGCGAAACGACTGCAAGATTTTAGATATCGGAGATTCTTAAAGGCGTCTGTAACTCAGGTCATAGAATCAAAGGGTGCGCTCTATTTGCGAGTGTATTGCATTGGGCGATTTGAACGTGCGCCCGAAAATAAGGGGTGGAACCTAATAGTGGACGATCTCAATCACTTAGTGCTGAGAGTTATGCAAAAGGGCAGGCGTGACGCAGTAGCTGGCTCATAGCGCACGCGGTCGTAAGATGAAATACGGTGTGGGATTGCAAGTTCGCAATAGGTGGCTGGCCAAATCGCAGTCTGACACCTATCTTCGAAGATTTTTCGCCAATACGTTCCACTAAAGATTAAATTCGATCTGTTTAGGCGATCAATCGTCTTCGCTGACTTGTCGCCTATTTATAGTTAGATGCCAATTGGCTACTTAGAGGGGAGAACAAGATGAAAATAAAAGCCGTAACTGTGAACCGATTTAGAAGCTACTCAAGCCCAGTGACGGTACAGGTTGATGACTTACTCGTTCTTGTTGGCCGTAACGACATTGGGAAATCAACGTTTCTCGAAGCGTTGGACATCTTTTTCAATGAAGGCAAGGGCTGCGTCAAGATTGACAAGGACGATATAAACAAAGATTGCCTTGCTCAAGGGCAGGATTGCATTGAAATCGAAGTCGAATTTACTGATCTCCCTGAAAATATCGTTATAGACACCACAAACCAGACGACCCTACAGGGGGAATACTTGCTAACGTCTGCGAGAACCTTGCATGTCATCAAGAGATACCCAAATGCGGGGAAGGAAAAGGTATTTATCAAGGCTAACCATCCCGCGAACCCAGAATGTGCTGACTTACTTCTGAAAAAGAACGCTGATCTAAAAAAGATATTGGAAGCTGGTGGCTTCGATTGTCCGGACAAAACAAAGAACGCTGAACTACGCAAGGCGATCTGGGGTGGACAGGCTAACTTGCAGTTAGGCGATTGCGAAATTGAAGTTGCCAAGATTGATGCTAAGAGCATCTGGGAACAACTCAAGTCGTATATGCCGCTGTACACGCTATTCCAATCTGATCGAAAGAATAGCGATTCTGACGATGAAGTCCAGGATCCAATGCGTATCGCTGTCAGAGAAATCCTCAGTGATCCAAAAATTCAAGCAGACTTGGCGCAGGTCACGAACACGGTGAAGACACGTCTGGATGAGGTGGCGCAGAGAACCCTACAGAAGCTGGGCGAAATGGCTCCGGCCATTGCCAATTCGCTCGATCCTCAACTTCCTGATTTCGCCAGCCTGAAGTGGTTGGATGTCTTCAAGAACGTCTCTATTACCGGGGATTATGATATACCCATCAATAAAAGAGGAAGTGGCGTAAGACGCCTTGTGCTGATCAGTTTCTTCCGTGCAGAAGCAGAGAGGAGAAAAAATGAAGCCAACTTGCCCGATATCGTATACGCCATAGAAGAGCCGGAAACATCTCAACACCCAGAGCATCAGCGCGCTTTGACTGATGCTCTGATTGCCCTGTCCGAGGCACGCAACACTCAGGTGCTACTCACCACACACAGCCCAGAAATCGTCAAGCGTCTGAAGTTTGAAAACATTATTCTGATTTCAAATCAGATTCCGGCACGAGTCTCGCCCGTGCTTGAGCATGAGTTACCATATCCAAGCCTTAACGAAGTGAATTTTTCGGCGTTTGGAGAGGCGTCTTATGAGTATCACAACGAACTATACGGGTTCATTGAGGCAGAAGGACGCTTGGATGATTACAAGCGCGGCAAACCACTGCGTCAGTACAATCGTCTTCGGCGGGATGGTTCTATGGTAACGGAACAGATCATTCTTACCGAATACATTCGCCATCGAATTCATCATCCGGAGAACGACCGGAATGTATTGTTTACCACAGCTGAACTCACAGAGTCTATCGAGTCAATGCGACTGTATCTCCAAGCTTGATGCGCAAAAAATGCAGTATCGAATAAATCGTTGCAAGGGGCGTTTGACCCGCAGTCAAGTTTTTGCTGCAAAGATAGTCGTCGCCTCAAACGCCCCATAACATTGGCGTTAGGCGCTCCTTTTCAAGGTAATCATTCTCTGACCGGTTTGGGTCGGGAGTAGTCTGTCACCATAGACAGCTCCCGGCCACGGAGCGACGATCGAGCTTTTCGTGAGCCCGTCTGCAATAGCACACATCTCGGCCATCCAGGAGCAATAGGATCAGGCGACGTCCGCGCAGGGTATTATTTGCAAATTCTCTGTTTTAGACGTCAGTCTGCAAATCCAAGTGCGCCCATGAGCAAACCAACTCAAGTAAAAAGACCTATCCGCAAACGGCTGACCAACGCACAGAAGGTGGAGAGGAGCGAGTTCGCTGAGCGCGAGGTTCGCACGCGCGAAGTGCTTACAGCAAAGGTCAGGAGTGCCACAGACCTGCGATCGAAAGATCGAGCATTTCACGGGCTTGAACGCGAGTTCAGCTATTTTCAGGACGATCTGCTCAAGGCGTTCGACCGTACGAAGAACCCTAAGCATCCTCGCGACGTTGGGACAGCGCGTGAACAGGTCTTACGCAGATACTTGGTCGATACCGGATTGATTCCGAACCGCTATGCGGTTACCTCAACGAGCCATCGGGTGGCATCCACTTCAGGGCACATAAGCCAAGAGCTAGACCTCCTCTTTTATGATTCGAGTGAGGCGATCACCTTGATGCAGGTCGAGAAGGCGTACAGCGTATTGCCGGTCGAATGTACGTATGGCGTGATTCAGGTCAAATCGAGAATTTCACGAAAAGATATTCGGGAAGGGCTGCTGAATATCGCAAGTTACAAAAAGCTCAGTCGAACGAAATCGAAGGGCTTCACCATCACTTCAGGTGACCAAAAAAGCGAATTTGGTTTTGGCATTCTTTTCGCTTACGATACCGACCTAGACTGGCGCGATCTCGTTGACGAGTTGAAACTGTTCACGGAAACGAATACGCGGCAAACTTGGCCCAATGCAGTATTCGTTTTATCAAAGGGATTTCTGTTGTGCGGTGACGAAACCCAAGCTGCACTCACTAACGCCCAAATTGCGGCGATCAAGAATCCTAAGATACACGGCCGTCCAGATCGGGACAATTCCTGCTTTTTCAGCCTTTACACTATTCTGATCGATTTGCTTCGAAATACGGCAACGCAGCCGATCGTTGTCAATTCGTACTACAGGCTTCCTTTGGTCGCCGGCGAGCATTCCTACAGATATTCATTTGGCTTTTTTGCGGAGATTGGCACGTGCGATAAACACGGGGATTACCCGCGAAAGCTAACCGAGTCCAAACTCATCGAAGTCATTGAATGGTGCAAGACAGCGACGCCAATAAATTGGGTTCGAGCTACGGAACTCGCCTACGGCCAGCCTGGTGACAATTGGGAGGCTTACGAGCGCCAGAATGCCGAAGTTCGAATCTATAACCCTAAAAATATCGCTTTCCCTGATCTGCTAGTGTTGGATACACCCATGATGGCGGATGGCAAGGAAGTCACCGTCAAGTCGATTGCTTTTGACTCAATCGAGGCCGCCGGGATGATTATCTGGATACCGTATATCTACGAAATCGAACAGGAAATTATAAACTTCTGCCCGAACTGCGAGAAGATCGTCCCGAAGACAGCAGAAAACGACGATGCAGGTAACTAGCTCCGCCATTCCTCACCGAATCAGTTTAGGCTTCTGCCTCGAACGGTTCCGCTGTCTCTCGCTCTCATCGCCAATGTCGATCGCTCGCGTTGCGGAGCGATAAGTGTCCCACCCTGAAAGACCGTTCAGTGTCAGGAAGCAGGGACATGACGCGAATCGATGAAAGACCGCAACGGGTCGTCATCGGCCGCTCGACAAGGACGGCTCTCGGCCAACACCAGCCATTCGAGGGGTTTGGATCAATGTACCGACACAGCAACGTATGTTGCACCACGAGCTTTTGATTGACTCCAGGGCGCCCGTGGCACTCAGGCGACGACTTGTGTAATATAACGTTACATAACTCTAGGGGCCTAAAACATGGTAACTGCAACGTTCACAACGCAAACGAATCACGCATACATCGCCGTGGGCGCGCACCCTCCGGGACGGGGCTGGTTTGCATTTGACGTTTTGATGCCTGCTGCTAGGCGCGGTGAAGCCAAGCTGTTTGCAATGACCGTGTGGAACTTGAGCAAACAGGAGGTCAACGCCCCCCATTCCATTCGCAGGGACATCACCACAGGGCACTATTGGTACAGGGTGCCGCGCAGAGGCAAAGAATCTCATCCAGGCAAGCGGACCGCCCTATGGAATGGTATGGGCATCGCGCAGAGGTTCAATCTTCCCAAGATCGCGATCCTCAAGTGTCGAAAAATCGAGAAATGTTCGCTTGATCATGTTTTTGACATTGTTGATGTGAGGTATGAGGACGATGGATCGGCCTTCTGGCTAAAGCTGGACACGCGGGGCGGAGATATCGGTGCAGACGTAGAGGAAATTGACCTTGCCTACTTGAGTAAACTCCCATTGCAAGACCCATTATCGAAAGACGCCTTACCAAAAGTCGACAGTCCCAAGCAAGAATCCGCTGAGCAATTAGAAGCGGCGTGTGAAATGGCACGGGAGGTGCATCACGCCACGATATCCCGCTCTGATGCTATTTCGTATCTTCACCGGCAACATGGCATTAACAGCGGGACCGCGAGCGTTTGGTTGAACAACTATCGCTGTCTTACAACGGGCATAGAAATCAGATCTCCAATGAGTGCCGAGGGAATGGGAATTTTTGCAGACAGCCTAATCGCCTGCGACGGACCAAGCGCTCTAGAAAATATCACGAGAGCCATCTTGGGCTTCATTCGCTACGCCAAAACTCAATGGAAGTATGAATCACATAGCATGCAACAGCTATTGGACCGCTTGCAATCCGATGCGCTACAAGGTGAGCGCATACGCGCTCTCGAAGTAATGCTCGACCCGAATGACGAAGACTACGAAGACGATGGTAGGCCTTCTCAGATACGAAAAGAGTTATGGATAAGGGGCCCCCAGCATGCTGCATTGCGCCGAAACCTAAAGCGGCGGTGGAAGAACGCATGTGCCGTACATGGCGTGTACTGCAACGGTCGCCTCATTGCGTCGCACATCGTGCCGTGGAGCAGGGATTCACTCCTGCGAGGAGATCCCAACAACGGCTTGCTACTCTCCGTGCCGATTGACAGCCTGTTCGACCGCGGGCTTATCTCGTTTGACGATGAGGGACGGATTTTGCGTTCGAAGAACCTTGATGCAAGAACAGCTGAGCATTTTGGCGTAGTGGAAGGTCTTCGGCTTAGATGGAACGAGATAAGCTCCCGTGCGAGAAAAAAAATCGCGGTTAACTTAGGACGACACAGACAAATTCACGAAGAAGCCCACGGCTATAAAGCGTAGACCGTTGCCGGCCAGTAGCAGAAGTTCATTTGGCTGACTAAAGTGTCTAATAAAAGGACTTAGTCTGTCAGACATACATCATCAATAAATTACCGCTGTGAGCAGGTATTTGAGCGCTTCAAATGGATGAGGCTTCCGCTTGCGAGGGATCTGCGCATGCGATCCGAAGCGGCGGATCCGACGAGTTTCATCTATTTAGTAATTGATGCCAATATGGGGAAAAGATGCGAATTGAGAAAGTAAAGGTCGAAGGTTTCCGGCTCCTCCAGGATGTTGAGATCATGCTGGAAGAAAACTCAACTGTGGTAGTCGGTCGAAACAACAGCGGAAAGACCTCTCTCACCGATGTCTTCGATCGCTTCATTGGCCAAAGCGGAGCTCGCTTCCGGCTGGAGGACTTCTCCGCTGCTTCACGGGTAAAATTCTTCGAAGCGAAAACACTAAGGGAAAGTGGAGCGAAGCCGGAAGATGTGCTGGCAGCGTTTCCGTCGATCGCCCTCACCCTGACATTCGCATACGATACCGCCGCACCACATCTAGGCGCTCTGGCTCCATTTGTCATCGACTTGGATGTCGCGTGCACAAAGGCGCTAGTGCGTGTGGAATATAAGCCGATATTAGAAACACTTCACACCCTGCTCGACGTCCCTGCGCCCGCGGAAGGCATAGAGAAAAACACCCATTTTCTCAGGTCACTGCGCGACACGATTCCCAAGGCATATTCCACACACGTCAGCGCCATTGATCCGACGGACCCAACCAATCGACGTGAGTTTGAAGGAATCTCTGCACTCTCGGCTCTCGTCCAATGCAATTTCGTCCGAGCACAGCGCACCCTCGACCACGCTAGTCAAGGCGACGCTGACGTGATCGGAAAATTGCTGAGTACGCTTTTCAAGACAGCCTCGGCCCCAACAGCCGCTGCCGCCGATCAAGAACTGGCAGCGAAGCTGAAGACTTCCGTGGAAGAGATCGAACGCAGCGTTCAAGGGGACTTTGACGCAATGCTTAAGAAACTCCTACCGACGATGGAGGTTATGGGCTTCCCAAGTCTCAATGACACCGAGCTAAGGCCAGAAACGTCGCTCAACGTCGAGGCGCTTCTTTCGGACCACACAAGGGTGGTATACGCTGGCGCAGACGGAGTTCACCTTCCCGAGGGCTACAACGGTCTAGGAACGCGAAATCTCATTTATATGCTCTTGCAGCTGGAGAGCTACCACAAGATCTATCGCGCAAAGCCAACCCGCCCCGTCACGCACCTGATTTTCATCGAAGAACCAGAAGCTCACCTGCATCCTCAGATGCAAGAAGTGTTCATCAATCAACTGAACGTCGCAATCAAAAAACTCTCTGCCACGTATCCAGACGAGCCCACGTGGAAAGTACAGTTTGTGATCACGACACATTCACCGCACGTGGCGAATGCCGCCTCATTCGAGGCCGTACGTTATTTCTTGAACGAGGCACCTAAAACGCCGAATGCGCGGCAAACTAAGGTCAAGGACTTCAAGAAGGGGATGGCAGGTATATCGGCTGATGACCAGGACTTCCTCCATCAATACATGACCTTGACCAAGTGTGACCTCTACTTTGCCGACAAGGCAATTATGGTAGAGGGGACCACTGAGCGACTTCTGATGCCGCGGCTGTGCGGTCTCGTGGACAAGTCACTGGACGACAAACACAAGCTGGCCAGGCAGTACGTAACCTGCGTTGAGGTCGGTGGTGCGTATTCTCATATCTTTTACCCCTTGCTGGACTTCCTTGAACTCAAGACGCTAGTTGTCACGGATTTGGATTCCACCAAACCAATTGAGAAAGAGAATAAGAAGGGAAAAGTTATTACTACGTGGGAGAAATGCCCTGTAGCTGAAGGTCAGCGCACATCAAATGCCGCAATCAAGGATTGGTTCCGCCCACCCAACACCAAGGATGCAGACGGCTGGCAGATCTCGCCGGGTGAGTTGCTTGCAAAATCTGCAAAAGAAAAGATCAGTGGTTGCCGCCGCATCGCGTATCAGATTCCAGAGGTCCCCAAAGCAGCCACCTGCGCGCGAAGTTATGAAGACGCGCTCGTCCTCGCCAACCCGGATCGATTCGAATGGCCTAACGAGCAAGACGAGGCCACCGAAGCATGGGACATCGCAAAGGGGCTCGCGAAAGCAGATACCGCTTTGCGGTTCGCTATTCGCGAAAAGGAGTGGAAGGTGCCGCGATATATCGAGGAAGGTCTCGTGTGGCTATCCGAGCCACCACCACCACCAGAACAAGCCCTAGAGGTGCAGAACGCCCAGGTGGTCGCATGACAGGCCAGGTTAAAAATCCCGCACTTGAGGCAGCGCAACAGGCGCAGACGAAAATCAACGAAGCCCTTGATGCAGGCCGCAGCTTTAGGCTCGAAGCCGGTGCAGGTGCAGGCAAGACCTATTCTCTGGTCACGGCGCTAAAACGGCTGATCGCAGAGCGCGGGCCTGCGCTTGTTCAATCCGGGCAAAAAGTAGCCTGCATCACCTTCACTGAGGTGGCTCGGAACGAGATCGCGCAGGAAATTGAGGAACATCCCGCAATTTTGGTCGACACCATCCATGGGTTCTCCTGGACTTTTTTACGCCAGTTTCAGAAAGCACTGAGAGACAGCGTGGCTGAGATGGAGGAGCGAAAGGAGAAGATCAAGCAAGGCGGCGGAGTCGATACAAAACCAGTGGTCTACGACTTCGGCTTTTTTGGGGTCGATGCAGACAAGATAACGCTTAGCCACGACGATATCCCAGAGCTGATGGCGACGCTCCTATACCAAGAGAAATTCAGGCGCCTCTTAAGCCTGCAGTTTCCAGTGATTTTCATTGATGAATATCAGGACACGCATCGCCAGTTCATAGAGTCGATCACCGACAACTTTCTGAGGCCTGCAAGCGGTCCTCTTGTGGGACTCTTTGGAGATCATTGGCAAACCATTTATCGAAGCGAGTATGAGCTGGCGCAGTATCCCATCGAAGAGATTGCCAAAGGCTCAAACTTCCGGTCTGTGCCAGCCGTCGTAGACGTACTAAACAACCTGCGCCCTGAACTACAGCAGGCTGTTCATGACCCGAAAGCAAAGGGAGAAGCAAGATTCTTTCACACCAATTCCTACCGTGGTGATCGGACAAGTGACAGGCATTCCAAAGGGGATCTACCACCAGACTTGGCGCGAAAGACCCGAGAGGCGTTGACGCAGCGCCTTCAGGCCGAAGGATGGGACATGAGCAAAACGAAGGTACTTATGCTCACTCACAACGTCTTGGCTGCGGAGCAAGGCTATCCAAATATCGCAGAGATCTTTAGCGGGCGCACCGACCTTTTCGCGAAAAAAGAAGATCCTACGATCAAGTTCTTCGCCGAAGTTGTCGAGCCGATATGCGCGGCTTATGCCTCTTCGCGCTATGGAGAAATGTTCAAAATAATTGGCTCTGGTCCCGCGATTGCCAAACACGAGGACAAAGCGAATTGGCGTCGGGATATGGATGTTCTCCAGACGCTACGGGCAGAGGGCACGATCGGCCAAATTGTTGATTTTTTGCGATCAACCAAGCGACCGTCTCCCCCCGACCGCGTCCTGCGGCGTGAGGAAGAACTTAAGGCGCTGGATGGCACCCCAGTCCCCGAGGAGTCGTCCGCGCTGCAACGTTACAGCAAGCTGCGGGACGTTCCCTATCGAGAAGTCATCGAGGTAGTCAAGTTCATTGAGAAGCAAACCCCCTTCGCAACACAGCACAGCGTCAAGGGCGCCGAGTTCGAAAACGTCCTGGTAGTACTAGGCGGCGGTTGGAATCACTATAACTGGCCGCAGCTTCTTGAATTGATTTACACCAAGACGTTGAATGCCAAGAACACTAAAGGCTTCTACCGCGCGCGCAATCTCTTTTACGTATCTATATCTCGCCCGATGAAGCGTCTCGCTGTGCTTGCGACCCAAACTCTTCCTGACCCCGCGCTCGAAGCAGTCAAACATCTATTCGGTGCCGGTAATGTCGAAGAGCTTGCGGTGATGATATGAGGCTGTTCTCGGTCAAAGCGGAAGTTCGGTGGGTGCAATTGCAAGTCTCTTTTTGCAGCGTCTGCGGCCGGTGGCGGCCACCTAGAAGAATCACGCTATCTGGTACCAAACAGTCGTGGGATTCTCAGTTAGTGGACAGTGCCGTTCCAGTACCGCTTCTCGACTAAAGGAGTCGTCTAACGTTCGCTCCGTTGAGTTTGACGTGGGTAAAGCGGCTTACCGTGGCGACGAAGATGAAGGACAAGCATTTGGGTTGCGTGGGTGGCCGGCCGCGCCGTCGCCTCAGCGGCTACGGAAGCGATCCAAAGCCTGCGATTGCGAAGATTGAGGCGGGAGATCTCGCACGATAAGCGCATGCTATGTGGCAAGCAAAGAAGAAGGTTTCTGTGGCATTCATAAAAACATCTCAGCCCGGTTCTGCGAAGCGGGCAATTCAGCTTGTTCGAGGAGATCCGGACTGCGCGGCGTTTTTCGACTGGATTCAGGCGGAATTGGTCGCCGCAACGAAGCACTGGCCGCCGCCCATCACAGAACTGACGACTGGCAGACGGGGGAACCTAGGGGAGTACCTTTCTTACAAAGTGGTCAAGGCCAGCGGCCGCTACGGAAAATCAAAGGGCTACACCATTGCCATCATGGGTGCGTTGACACCGCTGCAGGACGGTGCACCGACTGGACTCGACACGACCATCGTTCATTTGGACCCAGGTGGAGACACGGACAAGGATTGCCTCTTCATCATGGAGGTCAAGACAACTGGTGGCATGAAGTTGACTTACGCCAAGGCGCTCGTCAATGACTACGACAAGCTGTTGGGGACGACGAAAGTCGCAGGCTCGTTGGGTCAGCGAATGAACTGGCTACACGCCTATCTCCTTGAAGTCCATGAGTTCTCGACTGAGCAGTTGGAGCGCGTCGGCGACCTCTTCCAGCCGAAACCTAAGGATTGCAAGGGCATCAAGCTCATGCCTACGTTGGTTCATGACCGCTCCTGCGGAGACCAGGCAGCCATCAATGCTCTTGAAGATGTGGCTGAAGACATCGAGGCTCTTGGCTGGCGCAAGAAGAACATAGAGCCGTGGAGTATCGCGATAAACAAACTCACCGACTGTCTCATCCACCTCTCGAATAATCTCCCTTTTAAGCCATGACCACGCTTCCGTCGTCAGTCGACTTCCTACGTAGCGCTGCGTCATCAGCTGCCAAAGCCCGGGGCGTCGTGCCCATTCTGGCAACGCGCGACCCAGTAGACGTAGCTACTGCGCTCAAGTGTATGAACGCCTACCAGCTTCGAGTGAGTATCGAGTCGCTCGAGGTACTTGATAGCGAGGAAAATGCAGCTCCGCTGGTCGCTGCTGCGCGCATCCTTCAGTCAACGTCACAGCATTTACGCCGTTCTGAGCCCTCGCTCGAGACCGAAGAGGTCGATGAACTTTCGTTCCAGGCTGCGCTTGCCTTTGCGATGCACGGCAACTTTCCGAGTGCCAAAGCTGCACTCGCGGACGTTTCCGCAGACTACCTTTCCTCGAACGACACCATTCGCATGGTCGCCGCTATTTGTGACCCGGGCGGCCCGCGAGCCCACTCACGAAGCGTTGACCCGTACACAGTGGAATTTTCTCAGCCCTGGTATACCGCCTTAAGAGGTCAAGATAAGGAGCAACGAGAGCAAAGCTTTGCCCGCGCGATGAGATTTTTCTCGCGCATCGTTCGTAACAGACCAATGTCCGAAGGGGCGCTTTATCTGGGTGGCCGCATGGCTGCTCACCAAGCCATGCGCCTGGCTACGGTAAACCTTCTGCAGAGTGCCCCCGAAATTCCCTCCTGGTTCGTAGTCAACACCATCAGGTCGCAGTTGGTGACGCTTCTGCCCCCACAGCTCGAACTGCTAGAGACAGCTCGTATCGCCGCACATAACCGCAACTCTCTTCTGACGCTGCCAACGAGCACGGGTAAGACGTTCCTCGCGGAGGCTTGCATTGCTTCTCGCCTCTCCGAAGGCGGACTGTGCGTCTACGTGGCGCCTTACGTTGCGGTTGGCGAGCAAGTGAAGGAGTCCCTCAAAATGCGGCTGGGCGGGGAAGTTGAGGTGGTGTCGATGTTCGGTGGCTTCCAGTTGGAGCACCCGAACGACTTCGCGGAGAGCGAAGTCATTGTTGCGACGCCAGAACGCTTTGACGGATGGTTGCGCGCCGGCGAGGATATCCGGCGCCTCCGCACAGTGGTCTTTGACGAGATTCACATATTAGAGAACGGTGCCCGTGGTGCGCGCGTCGAAGGGCTGGTATCGCGCCTGAGGCTACTCCAACGAACCAACCCGAAGCTGCGCCTTGTGGGACTGTCCGCCGTCCTGACGAATCCGGAGCGCGTGTGCTCATGGTTCGGTGTCGAGCCAGACGACCTGCACCGCATTGGTTGGCGACCGACAGCCAGACGGTTGGCAATGTGCACGGCCAAGGGAGACATGTACTGGATTCATGGCAATGACTCCTTGAGGCCGTCGGACAAGGCAACGGACCCAATATCCGAACCGACAACGGTACAGCTCCCCGGCGAAATCAAATACGGGCAGTTTGCGAGAGTCAATGAGAAGAGCTCGGCGCTCAACGTTTCATCCTTGGCACGAGACCTCGTCAGCCGACTGGAAACGCCTGGGTTGGTGGTCTGTCCCCGCAAAGTAGACACTCGCCTGTTGGCGAGAGCCCTAATCCAAGGTCTCGAGGTTGTGCACGACGAGAGCCTATGGTCCACGGCGGAGGATATTCTGCGCAGATATCCGTACCTCGACTTTCTCGTCAACTGCCTGAAGCATGGCATGGCGTATCACAACGCCTCGTTACCTTACGATGTGCGTCGGGATGTTGAGCGCCTCACTCGAGCACGAAAGCTCTCAGTTGTCTGTGCGACGACAACGCTAGCCGAGGGGGCCGACTTGCCGTTTCGCTGGACCATCGTTTCGCACTGGCTGATGAGCATGCAAGACGCCGGGACACCGATGAAATCAATGACCTTCCGTAACATCGCAGGGCGCTCTGGGCGTGCTGGGGCGTTTTCAGAAGGTGACACGATTCTGTTTGAGAATCTGATGGGGCCACCGTCCACAAATCTCCGCCAGTCCAACATCGCAAGAATGGAAGCGGTAATGTTTTCCTCGGTCCCGCTTGCGTCCACGCTGGGGGCGGAATGGGCATCAACAGCGCCGAACGTTCAGCAGCATCTCGAGGCGACGTTCAGCTCGCAACTCCTCGCGTGCATTGACGAGCATCCTGATGCGGATGACGTTGTCTCTGACTTGGTGGCGGCCTCGTATGCGGGGGCAACCGATGGTGAGGCGAACATTCGCCGAGTGTTGAACGCTTCAGTTGAGGAAATCTTGGACGGAGCTCAAGTCGGTGGTCCACTGGCCGTCAGGAACAGTCCGATTCGACTCACGGAGTTCGGACAAGCTGCCAATTTGAGCGGATTCTCTCCACGAACCTGCCGTCGGATGGTCGAGTTTCTCTCTGCAGATGCGTTTGAGGTCGGCGCCCCGCTGTTCACAAAGCTTCTGAGCGACTTTAATGACATTCCTGAGCAATCCAATGATGTGCTGCGAAAGATATTTTCTGGAATGAATCATAAGAATGTGCTGACTGCGCGCAACCTTGAAGGCATGCTCCAAGAGCTTCTTGTGCCAAGCGATAGACGCAAGGTTTTCGAGAATTTGCGTAGTCCGACCTCTAAAGCAAAGGCGGACACTGTAGAGACCATGTTTGAGGACTTCGTCGCTTTTGTGGATACCGTGGTCGGGAATTTCCTTCCGTGGCTGCTGCGAGGCATGGAAAGCATTAGTCCGTATGGCAGCGTGGCTGCCTCCGGCATTGAGTGGGCAGGCATGGCTCGAGAGATTGAGTCGCGGCTCGCATCGGTCGGTGGCTCACCGGAGCTGGATGAAGATCCTGATGCGACAGAGTAAGTCATGCACTGAGCTTTTTTCACGTTGACTGCTACCAGCTTGTTGCGCAGGAACTCTTTGACCGGGAGTGTCATAAATTTTGTGTTTGAGGCCTAACATGTTGCTCAAGGAGCATGTATGGCTACCAAGCAAAAGACACCGTTGAAGGAACTGCCGGCGATTCCCGCCGAGTTGGTTGATCAATTCGTT
>Ga0308157_10003080_pt1 | contig 25264 bp, 35 predicted proteins | sample PhyBR1_FD_201035 | JGI IMG/M metagenome (GOLD analysis project Ga0308157, IMG submission 201035) | Phyllosphere microbial communities from UC Gill Tract Community Farm, Albany, California, United States - DLSLB.R1 | ecosystem: Host-associated > Plants > Phyllosphere > Unclassified | place: USA...
TTCGGCAGGTTCAAGATCAGCCGGTCGCCTGCCTTGATCGGCGTGTCACGGTCCAAGGTCACAACGCGGCCGGCAGCCGCCGAGATCCGGCCGCCGTTTGGACGGCCCGCAACCAGCTCGTCTGCGACGGGAATGACGTAGCCAGGCAGCGGAATGCGCCCTTCCATGCCGGTCTTGAAAGTGACGGTGCGGTCCTGGCTGTTGCTCAGAAGCGCCCACTTACCTCGGCGCTGGGCTTCGGAGGCACGGGTGCAGCCGATGGCCGAGATCTCCACCGGACGGTCCCGATACCTGCGCTGTAGCGCCAGGTCAGTTACAGGGATGACATCGGTGTCGTAGTTGTTGGCCGGGTTGTCGTAGCTGACCAAGGCTCGGCTGTAATGCGTATTGCGCTCGGCGCCGCCATACACGAACTCGCCGTCGATGACGTTGGCCCGGGTGAAGACATAGTCGATGTCCTGGGCGCGCGGCATGTCCGCCTGCATGAACAGCGAGCCGTGGGCCCAGTACACCATGCCACGGTAGATGGCCGACAGATCGCGCAGCAGCGACCACGCATCCGCACGGCCCTGCAAGTTCATATCGCACAGGTAGCGCGGCTCTTGGCCCCCAACTCCGTTTGGCACCTGCTGATCGCAATACTGGGCGATGCGGTACATCTCCCACTTGTCGACCATCCACGGCTTGATGCGTTTGCCCAGGCCAAAACGGTCCTCGACGCACAGACCGTAGGTCACGAACGCCGGGTTGTTGGTCCAGGCCTGCTTGAAGGTGCCATCCCATACCCCGCTGTATGTGCGGGCCACCGGATCGTAATTGCTGGGCACCGGCCAGCGCTTGGCCTTGCACTTCACGGTCACGGCGGGGATGTTCTGGAACTGCTGGGCGTCGAACTCGATGTACAGCAGCGCGGTGTTCGGGTAACGCAGCTTCTGGTCGATGATCTCGGTGTACCCGGCGATGGTCATCGTGTCGGCTACGGTGCCGCTATTGGCGTTCGGGGTGATCCGGCGCACACGCAGCATCCAGCCGGAGGTCGCCTTGGGCAGGTTTACCCGCACCGAACGCTGGTAGCCGTTAGTGGTCTTGCCGTCCACGGCGCCAAAATGAGCTTCGACGTAGGCGCCGCCATCGGTGGCGATATCGATCGCGTATTCGATTCGATAGCCATTGGTGTTGCCGCCGCTGTCTTGGCTTACCAAGCGCGGCCAGGACATGCGAACACGCACAGCTGAGAGCTGGATGTCGCTTAGGGACCGCGTGAATGGGTTATCGCTACGCAGTTCGACGTTGACGCTGTTCTCGTTCTCGATCGACGGAATGCCCTGGATGTACTCCTGCTCTACGGAGCCTGGGCGCCACTCCCACTTCACGCCAGGGAAGTTCACGTTACCACTGGCATCCATGATCGACGTGTTGTCGAGGTAGATGTCACGGTCTGTCGGCGTGCCTTCGAATTCGCCCTCGCCCACTGCCAGCAAAAGCTTGGCGATGTTGGTCGACTGAAGGCTGTCCGGCGCCTCGACGGGGGTCTTCGGCTTGCTCTCGCCGCCCTTGGCGCCGGTGATATCCAGATGAGCTGCTGCGCCCATACATTTCTCCGAGCAATAAAAAACCGCCCGAAGGCGGCGTGTTCGCTGAATTGGCTCTAGGCCTTGTCTTGTGCCTCGACGGAAGCGGAGATAATCGCCCCGCCCCAGCGGCGTTCGCCGATGCAGATCGGGACAGGGTTGCCGCTGGCAGTGGTGTTCTTGGCGCTGCCGAATGCGTAGGACGGCAAGTTTTCAGGCGAGCCACTCATGGTGAGCCCCTTTGCCTGCGGACTGAGCATTTGGATTACGCCGCCTACCGCCATTGAGCCGCCACCCATGCCCACCGCGAGAGCGGTTGCAGCGGACCATCCAAGTGGGTTCCACCAAGCCAATGCCACGATCGCCACGCCGATAATGGTTTGCAAGAGGCCGGCGCGCTTGCTCCCGGAGATCACAGGAGCAATTCGGATATCACCGGAGCCGCTAAATCCCAGCTCTTTTTCTTCCAAGTTCCTACTCCCACGGAAGATAGCGAACTCAATGCCCTGTGCTTTTGCATTGGCCAGGAAGCGCTCAAAACCTGGTATTTGAAGGCACAGGGCCTTGATTGCTTCGGCGGGCGACCGTACGGAAAGCCTGAACGATCGCCCAAACTGTCGAAGCTGGCCATACAGGAGGACGGTTGTCATTGGCTGATACTCAATTGCGAGGGCTGACATGTTTTCTCCAAACGTAAAAAAACCACCCGGAGGTGGTTTATGGTTGTAGCGGCAAGTCTATCCAGCGCAGGACCTGACAGCATCAAGGACTCGCCCGAGCGGTGACTGCCAGGTTCGATAGAAGTGGTAGCTGATTCGAGAGCCGCCAGGTGCCGGCGTAAAGTCGACTAGGTGGAGAGGAGCTTGTACGTCCGGTGCGAGGACCGAATAGCGCTCCCCGGATGACTGCAAGACCCCACCCACACTAGCGCCGAGGACGGTAACGTTCTGCCAAGCATCACGAACACACTCCGCAGCCTGCTTGGGCTGTTTGGATGTATGTAGTTCCAGAAGTGGCGGATTGCTTCTGGTATCGCCTACGCTCGCACACCCCGTCAGCACCACGACGCCCAGCGCCGCCATCAAAATTCGCATAAAGATCCCTCAATTGACCATTTCAAGGATCCGTTGCTCGAGCGTGCCTTTTGCGTAACAGGTTAGCTCCGGAGCTACATAGCCTTGCTTCGTGGAGAAATCGAAGCTGTTCACTCCTGAACCTCCTGGCGATCCATCAAAGCCCACTGCCGACCAATTAATCTGGAGCGCGTATTTTGAATTAACGGCCACGGTGGTCCCAGTTGGAGTGGGCGCAAGGTAAATGTTTACCCGACCCTCAAGCTTGCTCCGGCGTGACATGTTGAAAGCCATGGATTGAGCGTTGGTCACGCTGAAGTCCGATGAGTCTGCGGAAGTGTAGCTGTAGTTCCGCTTACCTCTACCGTTCTCAAAGACGCGGTTCGTAGTACCGCAATCCACAAAATCGGAGGGCTTCTGGGTCGAGAAAGAAAGGTTGATCAACCGAGAATTTTTGTCGATGTTGTTGATCACGAAAAAGTCACTGCTTAGCTGACGAACAAGCGCATCCCAGGCTTGGTCAAATGGTGCAGACACTTCCTTCGTATTAGGTACAGCCTTACCAGCTGGCGGATGGTAATCGACGGATGATGTCGCACAGCCCGAGATAGAGGCAGCAATAGCCACCAAACTTAGAATTTTTCGCATCCTGCAGCTCCTTTGAAGATGCGCAAAAATATCACAAGGCCATCACATTAGGGGATCCGTACCAAACCCCGCATGTGTGGAGCTCGGCTCTGATTGAACAGTTAGCGTGAAAGGCCGTGCGCTAGGACCTCAGGCATTTCAGCCTGGAGCCCCGCGCCTCTTCACTTCGCGTCCCGATGACGCAGTACAAGGCGTGTCCGATCGAGCCAGGGCCCGCCGAACACGATGATTTCTGATGGCCTGCCGAGCAGGTGATGGAGCATGAAGGGGCCAGGGCCGAAGACCTGGGCATGCTCTTCGGGCAGATGCGCGGCGCTGCCGAGGTAGATACCTGCGTGGTTGGGGTGCGCGGTACGGCCAACGGCCATTACGATCATGTCTCCGCGCTGCGGCTGGCTCACCTGGTAGAAGCCAGCGGCCTTGTAGGCCTGCTCATACAAGCTCGGGCCTTCTGACTTTTCCCACCAGCCCTTCTCCCGCGCGTAGACCGGAAACTCGAGCCCCCACTCGCGCTTGTACCAGTCGGCACAAACCTGCCAGCAGTCCCATGCACCGTGCACGAACGGTCGGCCAAGCAACGGCGTGCGCCCGGTTGGAGTGATGCTTCGCAGGTCGCCTTCCGGCCACGACAGGATATACCAGGGCAAGCCCGTGGCTTCGCACATGGCCAGATCGCGGGGCGACGCCCTGCTGGTAGCGTCAGGGTGTGAGTGCACGATCCCAATCACCTCGCCCAGATCTTCGGCTGCAGCGTAGTCTTCAGGCGAGATGCGAAATTCCTCCGCTGGCTCTGTGGCGGTGTTCTCGCAGGCCACGTACCGGTGCGAGCGACCAGCAGAAATGATCAGTCCGCAACACTCGCGCGGGTACTCTGCCGTAGCGTGCGCCTGCACGGCAGCGAGGATGTGCTTACGCATGGTCAACTCCGTGCGATCAGGGAAACAGCCGGGAACCCGCCGAAAGGCAGTTGGTTGCCCTGGCCGTGTCGAACAATGCAGCCCGAATCCAGGCAGCCATTGCACTGGTCCTTGGCCGGGTCGTCCGTGGGTTTGCCATCGAGGTCGAAGTCAGGACCGGTATAGCCGCAGTTCGGACCGCGGTAACCTGCAGCCATTGCCCAGTGACAGAGCTGAGTCATCTGCCGGCCGATCGTCTCGCCGCCAACATCACCCGGGCTGGCCAGCTCCCACGCAACCGTGGTTCCGCTCTCCGAGACCTTCTGATCGATATACCAGACCTCGATCGCTTCCTCAGTAGGCTCGGCTCCCGGGTTGCCATCGGGGAAATTCGCCGCATCCAGATACCGCGCCATGGTGTGGCGCATCGTCAACTTGAACTCCAACAAGTCGTCGAACGCCAGGCACAGGGCGGTTATCCTGCCATTGACGTTGCCTACGGTAAGCGTGGGCCGCACAGCCGTGCCGTCTGAGTTTGCTTCAATGCCATCAACTTGCATGGGCCAAGCACCGTACTCGTTGCCCTGCCACCAGATCGACTTGGCCGGAAGTTGGTCGGCATTCGCGCCAGCGGCGGCCAGCTCTTCGGGAGAATGCGGGATTGCATGGCCGTGAAACCTGAGCGAATCCGCCCCGAAGTCTGATCCGTCCAGTTCGAACAGCAGGATCTCCGCGCCAGGTTCCAGTTTCTGCAGCTGTGTGATCAAACTCATGGGTGAAACGCTCTCTCAAAGGTTGCCGTCAGCACTACCACTCCACCTGGCTTGCGCTGCTGCCGAAACATGTCGCAGCGGTACATGCCTAGCACGCCTTCTGGGTTGGTCCACAGGAAAGACTTGGAGCCCCGATGGCGGCGTATGAACGCGATAGCCGGAGTAATCTCATCGGCGAGCCCGCCGAATGAAAGCGCCCAACTATCGGCCTCTCCGTTCAGTCCATCGCTGGAGACTTGGACATAGCCGTCGCCGAATTGCGACTTCCTGGTCCGCAAGGTGCTGTCGCCGCCGGCCTCATCGTCGGGCCCCCATGTGAATGTTTCGATTGCCATCAGCGCCTCCCATTACTGTTTCGATGGCTCAACCCCCCGGCTCGCCAGGAATCGGAAATAGCCCGTTCCGCTACTCCTCTCATTTGCCGCTCCATGTTCTGCTGCAGCGCGGCGCTGTCCAACTCCATGCCATCCCCACTCCGATCTTCCAAAGTCACGGCAACCGGAATACTGAGTTGAAGCACTGTCGAACCACCGCCGGCGCCGCCGACCATCTGCACACCAAGAGACCCATCGGGACCCCGCGCCAGTGGCATGATTGCCTCGGGCCCATCTTCACCAGCGACGCCAAGTCCACCGTTGCCCATGCCGAACATCGTCGGGGTGTTCAGTACGGAATTGGTAGCGAACCCTGCGCCCTTGGCGAAAAGCTGCACACCGCCAGACCAAGCACCGCCCAATGCCTGCGGAAAATACGCACTGCCATAGCCAGCTTGTGACGCACCAAGATTCGACGAGACGGCGCCTGCAGACCCCGGTGCCATGCCGTTACCCCCACCACCGCCGAAGTAGCTCCCCACCGCAGATACGCCCAGCCCGACCAACCCACTTAGCAGCGAGCTAGCTGCCTGCTGGCTCGCAATCCTGGCCATGTCGGAGATCACACTTACGGCGAAGCTCTTGAAGTTGGCCTTACCCGTCATGGCGAACTCGGCCACAGCATCGCGAGCCGAGTTGAAGCCGGTGGTGAGCATGTCGTCGGTTGCCCCCGCCACGTTCGCGGCGTCCGACTGGATGTTCGCCCAGGCTCGTTTGGCGCCGTTGCGATAGTCGCGCTGAGCCTCAAGGCGGGCCTCGAAGCCGTCGACCTCCATTTGCAGTTCCCGTGCCTGGTAGTCGGCGAGATCGGCCAGCCGCTGCTGATAGGCGTCCTGGCTGAGCCGACGCGAGACATCCTCCTGCTGTTCCTCCAACTGGCGGCGTGACTCGGCATACTTTTGCCGGACCGCGTTCAGCCGATCGGCCTCCTCGCGCTGGTCGTCGCCCATGCCGACGCCGGACACGTCTGCGTCGATGGCGTCTTGCCGGGTCTGCAGCACCACTTCCATAGCCTTGCGATAGGCCTCCGAGCTGTTCCGGCGGATCTCTGCAAGCTTCTTCTCCTCCTCGGCACGCTTCTGCAAAACCGGGTCGGCGTAGGCCGTGTTCAGGTTCTTGATGCCAAGTTCCATCTCGGCGGCGGTGATCTTTCCCGCGGCTTGCGCCTTGCGCAGCCCCTGCACACCCTCCGCCAGATCCTCCAGCCGCTTTTTCTCCGGCAACGCGCGGTCGATAATGGCGTCGAGGGCCTTGATCTCATCCTTCAGCGCCTTCGTGCGGTCCTTGGTGCCCTCAGTAGCATCCTTGTTGGCCTTCTTCTGCGACTCGATCGCGCTGGCCGCCGAAAGAATCGCCTGGCGATCCGTGTCGGTGAGGTCGGCATTTTCCTCGATATAGCGGTTGGCGATCTTGGTGGCATCGCCGTTGTCTTGGAGGCCGGCCAGCTGCTTCTGCAGTGTCTCCAGGTAGGTCTGACCCGCCGAGCTCATGCCAACCTTCGCGGCGTTGTTCGCCTGGGTGGCCGAGGTATTTTCTTGGGTGACGCCGGTGAGCACCCGCAGCGTTTCGGCGATCAGGTTCGAGCGTTGGTCGGCGTCGCTGACTGCACCGGCCTGGGTAATCCACTGCTGCACCGTGCTGGACGGCAGCTGAAGACGGTTGCCGACCTCTTGCAGGATCGGCGAAAGCCCTTGGCCCGCCGTGCGCGCTTCGTTGAGCCGATCAACCAGGCCTTGGTACTCAGCCAACTGCCGGTTGTACTGGCCACCGGAGTCACGCGCCGGCGCAGTGACCACGGCAGAGCGGATGGACTGGGCCAGGTCGCCATACGCATCCTTGACCTTGCCCGCCGAGGTGATCTGTTCCTGCTGCCACTTGACCAGCGATGCTTCGCGCTGGTCCTTGTTGAGCTTTGCGAATTCCTCCCGAAGCTGGGCGACCGGCTTGCGCAGATCCTCCAGGCTAACGCCTGCCTGATCGGCGTTGTTGCTCAGTAGCAGGAAGCTGGCAGCCGCCGTGCCGGCCAACAGGGCAAGCCCCATCGGACCGCCCAGAACGCTGAGCAGGCCTGCACTGACTGTCCGAAGGCCGGCCTGTGCAGTTGCAACCGCGGTGGTAGCAGCTGCTTCGCGCTGCCGCGCCTGCGCCAGTTGGATGGACATTTGGGTCTGTACAGCAGTGCCACGCGCCGCCACTGCTTCGCGAGCTGCCAGGATGGTAGCGGTTTCGGCTTTGCGCTGATCGGCTAAGGCCGCCTGCAACACCGCTTCGGCCTGAGCGATACGCGCGGCGCGGTCGGCCAGCGACGCTTTTACGGCCAACCCAGACTTAGCGACGTAGTTAGTCAACGCGGCGACGCCAGCTCCCCCCATGGCCACGGCCACCAGGTCGACGTTGTCGGCCAGCGCAATCAGCACATTCGACAGGCCTGCTACGGCGCCGGTCTGCTCTTCCATCCCTCCGAGGAAGGTCTGCACGGCGTTGCCGATGTTCACCAAGGCGTCCTGTACGCTGGTGGACATATCAGCCGCAGCCTTACGGTTGGCCTCAACAGTGCGCAGCAGCCCGGTATTGATGTCGTCAAGCGATAGCTTGCCCTGTACCCCCAGTTTGCGGATCTCTTCAGCGCTCTTGCCGGTGGCGTTGGCGATAGCCGTGACGATCGTCGGCATGGCCTCCTGAATGGACACCCAGCCATCGGCCTCGACTTTGCCGGTTTGCAGCGCTTTAGAGTAGGCATCCAACGCTGAGCCTGCCTTGTCGGCGGCGGCGGCGTTGGTCACCAGCAGGAAGCTGAAGCTGTCGGTGATGTCGAGCGTCTGCTGGGTGTTGAAGCCCAGGCTGCGCATGACATCGGCAGTGCGAATGTACAGCTCTTGGGCCTCGGCCAGGGGACGGTAGGTTTCCTGGGCCGTGCGCAGCAGGTGTTCCTGCACCATCTGGTATTCGCCAGCACTGCTGGCGGCAGCCTTCATCCGATCCGACATCTGCCCGTAGGCGTCGACCTGCTTGATGATGCTGCCGATGATGCCCGCACCGGCCACGGCGGCAAAGGCGCCGCGGATGAGCACGCCAGCCTGCTGGGCCGCGCCACCTGCGCTATCAAACGCGGAGTCGACTTGGGCCAGATTGCGGTCGATCGAATCAGTGGTGCGGGCCACCACCTGGTCAGCACTGGCCAGCTCCCGGCGCAGCTGAGCCGTTGTGGCCTCGATCTGGACCAGCATCCCCTGGACTTGTTGGTCGGCCATGCAAATCTCCAAGCACAAAAAATCCGCCCGGAGGCGGCACGCTATCTACTGTTTAGGCCTCCCCCGCAGGAAGTTTTTGAGCTTTTCGGCGACGCTCTCCCGTTTCTGGGGCGCAGCTTGGGCTTTTCCTTGGTCAGCCTGCCCGCGCCCTGTCCAGTCGAGGTGGGCATCGAGCGCAAGCATGATCTGGGGGATGGGGGTCTGCCACGCGGTGTCAGGCGGCCAGCCAAGCCAGCCGGTGGCCACGCCGAATAGGTAATCGACGTAGCTGCCGTTCTTCACTGCGCTGTGCTGGCCGCCTCGTCCTTTCCCCGGGCGGCAACGCTCGGCGGCACCGGGTTGAGTAGGACAGTGATGAACTCGGTCAGCTGACCGGACACTTTGGCTACACCGGAGTGGAATACTTCACCGGCGATGGCCGGGTGCTGATCGGGCTTCAGGTCGGCGCCGGCGATGACGATGTCTGCGCAAGCAGCAATGCTCATCAGGCGCATGGACTCCAGGGCTGCGCGCAACCCGCCAAAACGGGCCTCAATGCGCAGTGCCGCATCCAACGTAGGCTTGAGGGTGTAGCTGCGCGCACCGATTACCAGCGTGACGGTGCCATGCAAGGCTTCGCTCATTGGGGTTCTCGCAACGAAGGAAGGGGCTCAGCCCCTTCGGTCAAGGGACTGCCGGGCCGGCAGGGATTTCAATGATGTCGGTGTTGATCGCGAACGTCATATTGCGACGCACTACGTTATCGGCCGCACCTGGAGCCACGGTGTTGTTCATTACCTTCACACCGAAGTAGAAGGTGGTAGGGAGAATCACCGGGGTCGCATCTGGGTCACCGTCGTTGAGCGTGACCTTGACGTTGTAGTTGCCCTTGGAGCGGTCCTTGTGCGCTACCGACACGGCTTTTTGACCAGCATCGCCACTGTCTAGGCCCACGGTCATGGTCATGTTCCCCGCGTCGGCGGTGCCCTTGTACTTGCGCACGCGGCCATCGCTCAGGGAAGTGAAGTTTACGGCACTGAAGGCGTCGCCAAATTCGCCCAGGTCTTCGATCTCGCCCACCTGTACGTACGTGTCGGCCTTGTACTTGGTTTCGCTATCGGCACCGGTCTTTCCGCCGATGGCAAGGCGGCAGCCCGCGGCTGTGTTGAGGTTGTCGTCGGCCATGAGGGTTCCTCCAAAGGCACATTGGATAAAAGCCGCGGCGCGGCAGATGGGTAGTTCAGTGGGTAGTGATCACGCGGACGGTGATCGAGCCCTGGTAAGTAATGCCGTCGGCATCGCGCTGAGCGTCGACCTGCTCGACCCGGATGGATACCGCGCGACCCACCTCCAATGGGAGGCGACGCTCGTCCAAAGCGGCGATGACTTCGCCGTTGATGCGCTTAACCTCGGCCTGGCCCACGGCATCGGACCAGACGGACAGGTACAACAGGCGCGTTTCGCGCTTGCGGCCAGCGATTGGGCTGCTGTTGACCGATACCTCCCGGTCGATGGATACGTAGGGCATTTCAGCATTCAAGGGCGCGCCGTCGTATATCGGGCAGCTGACCTCGGCCTGAAGCCTGGCGAAGATGGCCTCCTGCAGTGCCACAGATGGATCAGCCATTGCCTACCCCCTGGCTTGCTTTACGCAGCGTTCGGCGGACTGCTTCCTGCAAATCGGCCATCACAAACTCGCGGTTTACATCCAAAGACGGCCGCAACCATGGGTGCGCCGGCCTCGCTGGTATGTCCGGGTACTTGCCGAAGAAGTGCTGCCCATCGGACTTGTTCTTCGTGTCGCGCTGGCGTATCGAGTTGCGCCGCCCTTTCAGTTGCGACTTGTCGCGGTTGTTGGTGTGCACGCCGCCGATGGCGTTCCGGTCAGCTCGCTGGTACATGCTGCCGGAATAGCCCTTGGTGCCGTACTCAAGGAACCGCAGGTAAAAGAATCGGCGATTGTCTCGCTTGCCCCGTATGCCCACCTGAGCATCCAGCCCGCTGGGGGTGACGTAGACACGTAGGGCGGCTGCAGCAGCGCCGGTATCCTTGGGGATCAGCTGTCGCTGGGTTTCGAGTACCCGCGCGGCTGCTTTGGCCATGGCAGGCTGCAACTCGTTGTCCATCGTCTTGTGGATGTTGCGCAGCGTCCGGCGTAGCCGGATGTCACCGCGAAGGCTCGACCGGCGGGCCATACCCTACTCCTTGGCCGGATCAACCTTGGCGGGCTTCGCGGCCTTGTCGGTGACCGCTTCGGCGTACCCCCGGGAAATCAGGCCTTCGCCATAGGCCTTGTCGACCTCGAACTCTTCGCCCTTCTCACGCTCACCAGATGCGCCCGTCAGCGGGCCTAGTGCTCGAATTTTCATCATTCACCTCATGGGTTAGGTACCGATGAGCAGAGAAGCCTCATCAAGGAGTTTTCGTTGTCCGGCAAAACGGCCTCAACCTGGTAGGTGATCCCCCGGCGTGTCAGGCGCGATCCTGCGACGATATCTGGGCGCGGCCTGCCGATGATTTCGGCGGTTACAACAGCACTCAGCTTTTCAGCAACCGCAATGACCCGACCGCTTGGGGTACGAATCTCACCCCACATTTCAGGGCGAGCAGCTGGCAGCCACGTCACTGTGGCGCCCCCGGATTTATTCCTCTCCTCGTGTCGATGAGCCACCTGCAGCCGATGACGCAGCGGCCCAGCCCTCATATGCCCCACCCGATACGATGCGGCGTGAGGAGCGCCTTCGAACCTTGCGGCAGTTCGGTGGCGATGGTCCCAATCACAACGTCCTCGCGGTTGGCGTATAGCTGGCCGAGGATCAGCAAGCAGGCAGCCTTGATCTGCTTATTGCAGACCATGGGGGACTCGCCGGCATCGTCGGCAGCGACAGCTTCGTCCAGCGCTTGCTGATCTGCGTAGAAGCGACGGTTCAGATAGTCCATAGCCTGCCCTTCTGCCGCCTCGATCAGGAGCTCCAGGTATTCGTCATCATCGTCGGGATCTCGGAGATGATGCCGGGCAATGGTCAAGCTGATGACCGACATACCCTCACTCCTTCAGCGGTTCGAGCGATGCCAGATTCCGCTGCACCAGTTCCTCCGCATGCCGGCGCGGGACCGTATAAGCAGGCCCGCCACGACGACGAAGCTCGCCTTCATCCATGTAAGAGCGCAGCGGATAAATCTCAAGAGTCGCAGGGTCAGGGTTGACCTGGCCCTCTTGTGACAACTGATCAGCGCTGGTGCTGCTATCAGCCAAGGTTGAAGCGGCCTGACTGGCGTCTTCGGATAACGCAGCGTCAGTAGCGGCGATGCCGGAGCTAGCACCCTGATCGCCCGTGACGACATCCGAGCCAGTGCCAGCGACTGCTTGTCCTTCTGCCGGCACAACGCCCGAGCCTGCTGGAGCTGGAGCGGTTGCAGGAGCCCCCGTGTCGCCCGAATCGCCCGAGTCACCGCTTGCTGGAAGGGGCGCCGCGGCCGGCGAAAGAAGCGAGTCTCCTTCAGGCGGGCCGTCAGTGGAGGCAACGGCCGAGACCGGATCCTTCGCAGCAGCCGTGGAAGCTGGTGTTTCCTGTTTACGTGCCATTGGATTACTCCATTGCGGCGCCATTTCTGGCGCCGATTTGCGGGACGGTTAAGGCGTGACCAGCGGGCCAGTAACGAACGCTTCGTCGCGATAGATGGCAAAGGCCAAGCGCTCTTCGGCACGAATCGTTGCCATGTTTTTCTCGAAGTCATCACTGTTCTCGGTCGAGATCAACACTTCGATTTCCATGCGGTCGAAGATCTGAGCGCCGAGCTTGAAGGCGCCAACCAGGAAGTCGTTCTGGGTCATGGCCTGGGTGGAAACCACCGGACGATTCCACAGCTTCGCGTTGGTGCCTTCTTGCGGTTGGCCGATGATGTAGCGGCCTTCCCCGTCCTTGGTCAGCTCAATGGCCGCCCAGTCGATCGGGTTGAGCACGATGCCGTCGGATGGAAACTCGGCCAGTTCGGCCTGCAACAGTGCCAAGCGCAGGCGGTCAATGCGCTGCTCGCCCACTACAGCGACGCCAGACGGGGCGGCGTACAGTTGAGCAACGGTCATGAGGCCTTGCAGGTTCACACCAGTGCCGTTGCCGTAAAGCAACTGAGCCTCTTCAGCCATGTTGAGGCCGTAGCGTGCACGACCGTCGATGTAGCTCTGCAGGGCCTTGGCATCGTCCAGCATCTGGCGGCTGGCTTTGAACAAATGGGCGATGGTTCGCACATTCGCGGTGGTCAGGCCGAAGGTCAGGTCGGAGTACGGCTTGGCAGTGGTCTCCGCCACGGTGCGGGCGTTGTTGGTGAAGCCAGTCTCACGGACGTACTCGATGGAGTTCGATTCGGTGGTACCCGGCGCGACCAGGTCGCGAACGGTCAGTCGGCGTTGAGCTGGGGCAATAATCCCCGGCAGGCGCTGAGTCTGCACCAGGTCCCCGCCGGTTGCGGTGGTGATGGCCGCACGCGGCACGGAGACACGACGAGAGCCGCGGAAGGATGAGTTCATGTCCTTCATTTCTTCGCTTTCGATCACGAGGGCGCCTACCGATTTCTGCGGCTCCTCCTGATGGTTGCGATCCCGGCTTGCGTTCACGAGCTTTTGCTCGGCCTCGCCCAATCGCGCCTGAAGCTCGCCCTGCTTGGTCAGCAGTTCATCAACCTTGGCGCGGGTTTCGGTATTCATTTCGCCGGAGGCCTTGATCTGCTTCTCGGTCGCCTCGGCCTGGCTTTTGATCTGATCGCCAATGCCCTTGAGGCTGGCGTTGAGTTCCTTGACTTGGGCTTCAAAGTCCATGGTCACTTTCCTTTCAGAGAATTGAGGAGATTGGTTGCCGCGCTCAGAGAGGCGGAGAGGTCTGGCGCGACAGCGCGAGGCTTATCGGGCGGGGCAGCGTTATGCGTACCCCCGCCGGCAGCGCGAGGCATGCCGGACTTGAAACTGGCGAACAGTTCACGACGCTCGGAGCGAGGCATGCCGCCCTTGGCCAGGGCTACATCCATGGCCTTGAGTGCATTGGCTTGCGCGGCGTCTTCGGTTTCACGCTCGGTTACCTCAGTGGCCGACAACATCCCAGTAGCCAGACCAAGCTCAACTGCACGCTTGCCACGGATGTAGGTTTCGTCGTCCATCAGCTCGGCCATGTCTTCTGTCGATTGGCCGCTGGTCTCGGCATAGAGGTCTGCCATCGCGGCGTCGAACTCCTCCATGTCGTCAGCGATATCGCGCAGGTAGTTGCGATTGCCGGCGAGCCAGGTCCAGCAGTTGTGGATCATGAGGAAGGCGCTGCTGGCCACCTCACGCTTTTTGCCGGCCAGGAAGACAATCGAAGCAGCGCTAGCCGCCATGCCGAGCACCTTGGTGGTGACCTGGTGGCTGTGCTCCTGCAGGCGGTTGTAGATAGCAATCCCTTCGAACATGTCGCCGCCTGGCGAGTTGATGTAGACGGTGACATCTCGCTCGCCGATGGCCCGCAGGGCGGCATCGATACGTTTCAGCGTGACGCCTTCGCCATACCAGTCCTCGCCGATCACTCCGTATACAGTGATGGTGTCCGAGGTGTTCTCGACGGCCGCCTGGATCGCGGGATTCCATTTTTCGAGCGCGCGCGGGCTCATCTCGCTGCGCAGGCCGCGAGACTGGATCTTGTGCTTCATGGATTGCTCCCGTGATTTACTTTTCCGGCTGTTGGAGCCAGCTCATCAGTGCGGCCCGTGCGGCCTGGCCATCGTTTTGCTTGCCCAGCTGGTCAAGTGGCACCAGGTTGGATTGCACGGTCAGTACATCGCCACCCGGCATGCTCGGAAGGTTTTCTTTCCGCCGGCCCTCGTTTCGGGTCATGTAGCCGTTCTGCCCCATCGTGCTGAGATAGGCCGCGCGACCAGCGCTGTCCGCACGCAGGAACGCTTCAAGTGAGTACTCTGCGTAGAACTTGATCCGGTCAACAGCCGTCATGCACCACTTGTTCACGCACTGCTCGATCGGCGCCGTGAAGGACATGATGCAGTAGGTGAGAAACGCGATCTGCTGCTGTTCCAAGCCTGTGCCCCAGTTGCTGCCCTTGTCGGTCTTCATCACCATCCAGGGCGGAACACCGAACCATCGGCAGATCTCTTCGATGCTGTGGCCTCTCGACTCAAGCAGCTGAGCATCGGCAGGGTTGATGCCGATCATCTCCGGCTTCACGCCTTGCTCGAGCACAGGGCTCTTGCCGGCATTCAGCGCCCCGGAAATGGTCTTCACGTACTCACGAAACTCAACGCGCTGGGCTGGGTTGAGCGTCTTGTCCACCGAAAATGCGACCGTGGGCATCATGCCGTTTCGGAACGTGCTGTTGGCGGCATCGTCTGCTGACATCGCAGAACCGAACACGTCCGCACCGTACCGAATAGCAGAAAGGCCGACTCGGCCGTCCAGGGTGAAGGCTGGGATGTGCAGCATGTCCTGCCGCTGGATCTCTCGACGGGCTCCCTTTCGGGGCCTGAAGAAATACCTGAGCCGTCCATCGTCGTCGAACTCCAGATCGACTCTCGACGGCATCAGGAAGTCCAAGGCGATGACGCGCCCAGCAGAGCGATGGATCTCGCAGTAGGCGTTGCCCCACAACAGCATCGAGGCGACGACTGCCTGCCAGAAATGGAAGGCAGCCATGTCTTCGTTGGGGCTGTTGTGCACAACGTCGTACAGCGGGAAATCACGGGCGCTCTCTCGACTACCATCGGGCATCCGCCGGTAGATGCTCAACGGCAAGCCAGCTACCGAAGTCGAGATAATCCGAACGCATGCCCACACGGTGGACAATCGCATGGCCTTATCGACGCTGACTGACTTACCACTACTAGACTGGGCGCCGTTGAAGGCACTCCAGAAACCTCCATCTGACAGCTTGATGGTCTTGCCGAGCCATTCACTCATGCTGGCTGAAGGCTTGGTGACAGCAGCCCCCAATGCCTGGGATAGAGATTTAATCACTGACAAGCCCTCTGCGGATGAAGCCGGCGATGCAGAAAAAGCTCAGCGATCCCGCGAGCAAAGCCCAGCCGGTACCAGCCAGCATCCAGACGCCCCCGCATGCCAAGCAGAAAGCGACCACTGAGCAGGCGATGAAAATATGAAATGCGTTCATGCGATCAGTGGATCCCGAATGCCTGCCATGAAGTTGTCCATTCCCCCGCGGCCTTCAGGATTGAGGCTGATCAGAGAAACGGCGTTGAAAGTAGCCATGAGCGGATCGATCTTGGCCGTGCCCGAGGCCTGCTTGGTGATCAAGAAGGCGTTGGCCGACGGGACGCCTTTGGCGTTCCCGCACGACCAGGCCATGAGCGGCTGGCCGCAGTGCAGCAGCGTGCCCTCGGCAAGCTTGCGCTCTGTCGTCTTGATCGCGCCGGTTAGCTTCCAGCCTTGGGAAATGCCAACAATCTTGTCTTCCTCGACACCGGCATCAGCCAGGGCGTCGAGAACAGAACCGATTCCCGCGGGGTCGAGCCCGACCTTGTCGAGCAGCCCCGTCTCGTTGATGCGCTTGACGATGGCAGCGAATTCCTCGACGTCATCGCCGATCCGCTTGACGATGGTCAAATCGCCAATCGCTTCGAGATCCTTTAGCCTGGGTGCTTCGGACTTGCGCCGCTTAAGCACCGAGGGATGGGCCCAGGCATGCGCCCAGTGGAACCACCGTCGCGTACCAGCCTCTCGACCTATGACGGCAAGCCCGAGCAAGTCGTCCAGGCCGCCACCGTCACCGCCCACATCAATGACCTCGCACCGCTCAAGGATCTGCTCCAGGTTGAGCCAGGTGGCCGCCTGCGGCTCCCAGAACTCTGCCCCTACCCAGGCGTCCGACATCAGGGCCAGGCCGATCTCGATGTTTAGGTGCTTGGCCAGGAAACCACGCAACTCAGCTTCGCCGTCGATTTCCGCTTGCATGAACAGGCGTTCAAGCGTGGGGCGATCCACCGAGAACCCCATGTTTGGGTTCACCAGGTGGAAATTCTCGGGCTTGCGCGCGGCGCCGCTGTCGATCATCTCTTTCGAGAATTCGTAGATGATCGGCAGGAAGCGATTGTCGTTGATGCGGCCATCACGCACGCCACGGGCATAATTCAGCTTCGACCGGAACACTCCGGCCGGCGGCTCGTTCGATTGAGTGGTCAGCCAGATGACAAAGCCTTCAGGTCGGGACAGCAGGCCACCGGTGGCCTCCCGAATCATGTCGGCGGCTTTCGGGTTCTTGCCAAACAGCCATGCCTCGTCGATCAACACGCCAACGGCCTTCTTGCCGCCCACCACGTCGCTATCAGCGGCGACGACCTTCAGCGTGGCGCCCGTCTCGCGGTGAGTGATCAACCGAAGGTGTGGCTGCACGTGCAGCAGGTCCTTCAGCTCTTCGTCGTTGTTGACCATGTCCTTGGCTGGGACGAAGGCGTTGTCGGCAATCTCCTTAGTCGGAGCGAGGATGATGAACTCCGCTGACATCCGCCAGTTGCGGACCAGGGCCGTCAGCATGATTGCAGCAGCGATGGTCGACTTGCTGTTCTTCTTCGGGATGCAAAGCATGAACTCCCGAATCAGGCGTTCGCCTGTTTCGCTGTTATAGCTGCCGAAAACAGCCCCTGCGAAAGCCAGTACCCATGGGGCACATGCACTTTCAATGGTTGGGCTACCTGGGGCATCGACAATGCGCAGCCCCTTGAAAACCTCCAGACTCTCCTCTGCTTCCTGGGGGAAAAGCGGTTCGGGGATGATTGATTCGCTGGCAGCCAGGCGCCGCCACCAGTCAGGGCAGGCCGTGGTCCAAAGCATGCGTCACCCCTTGACGACAGTAAGCGGCGGCTTGCTTTGGGAATACTTGCCCTTGCCGGCCTCTTTCGCGGCCTCCGCCTTTTGCTCTTTCTTGCCCGCCTCGGCCTTCTTCCCGTGGATATACGGCACGGCGGTCTGCGCAGCGTTGCGCCGGTCGAAGACTTTCGCCCGGGGTTCGTTCATCAGCGCGAGCAGCCAGACCAATGGATCATTGGTTGAAGGCAGGCAGCCAAGGAACTCTCCGTCGGCCTCGTTCATCTCGACGGGGTCTTCATTGGCTTCATCGGCCTTCGCTTTGCTGCGCCGCTTTCTCGGCTCAGGGTTAACACTGAGCTCTGCTCTACGAGCCAGAATTGCGGATGCGATCTTCGGATCATTGGCCCAGCGCGAACCAGCTGCGGCAGCCGTAGAGGGCTTACTGCCCGCGGCTTCCGCTGCTTCTTTGTTGGACGCGCCCCGGGCCTTAGCGTCAACAAACTGTCGCTGTTTGTCTGTTAACACCATTAACAAAAACCTTTAGGGGGGAGAAAAATGTCTACGTGGGGTCGGAGGCGGTCTAGCTAGATGAGAATCCCTAGCTTTTGCCCCCCCTACCCTTCGAGGCACGTCACTGACGTGCCGCTGTGCCGCTCGGATGACTCAGCCGCCCAGGCCAGCTGCCTCCTCGGCCTGCTTGACCGAATCGTGGCAAGGCTTGCAGAGGCTCTGCCAGTTGGCCTGATCCCAGAAGAGAGCCATGTCCCCACGGTGAGCAATGATGTGGTCGACCACCTTTGCAGCGGCAGTGCGGCCGTTCCGCTCGCAGAAGACGCAGAGCGGATTGTCGTTGAGGTACTGCGCGCGGGCCTTCTGCCACTTGTAGTCGTAACCACGCTGGGAGCTGGTCATTCCGCTACGCCAGCTGCCAGGCGTCATCACCTTGACCCTTGAACCTGCGCTCTCCTTGATGCGAGAGCCAAGCGTCTTGAGCCTTGCCATCAGTCAACCCGAACGATCTTGGCCACGTTGCCCTTGGCCCGACAAACCAGGATGGCTGCCAGCAGGTAGAACGCAGTGTTGAACCAGGAAGCATCAGCAAAGTCATCGTGCAACACCATGCGGCCGATGAGGCTGACACACTGCATACCGGTCACGGCGCAGGCAGCCCACGCCATGAGCGAAACGCTCAGCTTGTAGCGAGCATCGGGGTATGGCCGGTAGCGCAGCCCAATCATCACGAAGATAACGGCGCAGAGCCCGGCCTGGATAACGGCAACCATTCAACCCTCCTTCCTGGCGCGCAGACGGAAGACCCATTGCAGCCAGGTAGGCATGCGACCGGTCTGCATCCACTCCAGCAAGCCAGAGAATGTGACGACGCAGAGCACGCCGCATACGAATGCACTGAAGCCAGCGGTCTGGGTCCAGGCCCGGCCCATCAGCTCAGCCGCTCCGAAGTAGCCACCGATCCAGCCAGCCAGTAGATAGCCGACACGGCGCCAGGTGCTGATGTCCTTGGCGAACACCACGTAGAAGAACGCCCCACCGAACGCGCCAACCAGTGCGGCGAGATCCAGCTGGGGGAATGCAGCACCCAGGCCGACGCTGGCAAGTACGCCGGTCACTGCGAGGGCGCCGGTACTTGGCTCGGCCATAAGCACTGCTCCATAAAAAAACCCGGCACGTGGCCGGGTCTGTTAGCGATTCAAATTTACTGGACTTCTTTTACCAGTTTATCCAGAAGGTCATGCCCAGCCCAGGTCATGTGATAAATGTTCACATACGTCGAAGGCTGGATTTCCACCCTTAAAAAACCGCCAGAAGCCAGCAGGCCGAGGTGGTAATGAATATCCACCTCAAACGCCGCAGGCGACCCACCGATGTTGTTAGAGACATTTCTCTCATCAACACCCGATCCGCGATCCATATCTTCGATCAGAACCAAAATCCGCAGAGCCAATTCCTTTCTGCGCTGCATGAGACATCTCCGCTTTAGCGACTTGGCGACAGGCCAAGACTCATGCCGAGGATAGAAGGTCAGGAACAAAAAAGCCCAGCTCAATGGCCGGGCTTTTGTGCCACTCCTCAGCAACGCGCAGGAATGACAGGATGGGGATAATTTCGCTCAGTCGCTCACTGATGTCAACAGGCAATCACGCGGCCTCTTTCATCAGCAACCCTTCAGCCTCCAGAATCACCTTCACATCAGCCAGTGCGTCATCCACCAGGCCGTCGAGTTTCTCGTTGATTTCAGCCCTCCAGCGGCGGCGCGTCGACTCCGGAGTGGCATCAATGTCCCAGGTGTTCATGTCGTAGAAGCTGTCCGGCAGGATGATCACGCCCTCTTGGATCGCCTCGATGCGCTTCTTTTCCGCCTGACCAGCAGCAACTGCAGCATTCACGGTGGCGTCACGACGCCACGCCGATGCATCCAAAGGAATCTCAACCGACACAGAGCGCGGCGGCTTGCGGCGAGCACCCTTGAGCTTCGGGATTGCCCAGGCAGTGACTGCCTTGTAGATGAACAGCTGGGAGGCCGGGCTAGCAATGCGAGGTCGCACCAAAGTGATGGCTTGAACCTTCTTGGCCTTGCTGGTGCTGTACTTGGCCACCAAAGCATCCCAGTGTTGCGGCTTGAGCATGTGGTGGAGTCTCGCAGACACCCAGAAGTCGATCTGGGCCTGATCGATTCCTCCCGAGTGGCCAGCCAGCGAGGCCAAGCATCCACCCTCTTCCTCTGCCGCCTTGTACAGCTTCTGCCAGGCCTGGGCCTTTGCCGATCCCTTCTCGCCCGCCGCCAGAGCGGCAACTACTGCACCCGATACGCTGCTGTAAATCATGTCCTTCCCCCTCAATCGCCGGTGTAGTTGGTGCCGCCGGCGCCGCGCCGGTTGCTTCCCTGATATGTAGCCTCAGGCCCGGATGCCTGAGGGTTCTTCAATTGCTCGATCTGCCGGAGCGCTGCCCGTAGCCTCATGCTGAGCTGGGTCACCAGTTCATCCAGGGCCAAGGCATCGCCAGTTGCAGCCGCTACCCAGCCCGAGGCGTTGCAGTAGTCGCATGGCAGTTCGTGAAACACACCCTGAGTGACCGCTCTCCCACGACACAAAGGGCACTTGTCCAGCTCGATCACGGCCTTCTTGAAGGCTGGGCCGTGCTTCTTCATCAGCCGACCACCTTCAGGCCCTGGGCGCGCAGCGACTTCTCGGCCACCTCTCGCGCCCAAGCCGCGTCTGGGTCGCCCATCTGGACGGGGAACGGGTTGGTGACGCGCAGCGCTTCACGGGATGCCCACCAGCCCTCCCGGCGGGCCTGGAAGACCGCTTCCTCGGCAGCCATCCAGCAGCCCTTGCAAGTCACGACGTAATCGCCAACTGCCGGGTCCCATTTGATGCCATCCGGGACCGGGAAGTGGCGCTCGAACTCGGCGCGGATTTTGTCGTCGTTCTTCATTTCGAATCCTCGCTAATTACAAATGCGGTAAGGTCGTTGGGCGCCACGGCTGCTGTGGCCTCTGGCGAATTCTGCGAAATTTCAAATAAGGCCTTGGTAAGGCCGTGAATGGCGGCAAAGCCGATCCGATCAAGCCAGGCGTGCCACTTCTCCAGCGCGGCGCGGCGCTGCTGCATGGCCTGGGTGTGGATGTAGGTGCTGGCGATCTTGCCCAGCTTGTGGTTCAGCAGCATCTCGCCGATGTGTCCATCGATGCCGAGGTCTGTCCAGGTACTGCGGGATACCTTGCGCAGGTCGTGACTGGTCCACTCGCCCTGCCCCAGACGCTTGAACACGTTGCTGGCTTGCGTCTCGCTCAGGCACAGGCCCCGGCGATTCGGGAACAGGTAGACCCCCTGATAGCCGTCGGCCTGCTGGATGGCCCGGTACCGGGTCAGCAGCGCCTGCATCTGGGCGGTCAACGGCAGGCGGTGCTCGGTACGGGTCTTGGCGTTGGCAGCGGGGATGAACCACTCGGCCGCCGCAAGGGAGATTTCGTTCCAGCGGGCCATGCGGGTCTCACCGATCCGGGTGCCGTGGGCCAGCATCATCAGGGCCAGCATGGCGTCACCCGGCTTCTGCTGGAATGCCTGGGCCAGCTGCCGCATCAGCTCCGGCAACTGCACGTCACGCAGGCGGGCTGTCTTAGGCAGGATCTTGGCCTTGGTGAAGTCATTGAAGCGCATCCCGGCCATCGGGTTTCGGTCAATCAGGCCCAGTTGCAGGGCCTGGCGGAAGGCGGTCAGCAACAGCGCGAACATCTGCCGCAGGTAGGACAGCGACACCTCGGCCTGGCACGGCCACATCAGGTGCTTGTCCAACGCATCGGCAGACACGTCAGCCAGGGCCAGATCATCCAGGCGCGGCTTGAGGTGCTGGGCAATCGCTGACTTGGCGCCGGCCTTGCGCTTAGCCGACAACGAGCGGTCACGGGCCATGCGGTCACCGTACCAGTCCAGCAGCTGCCCCACGGTGGCCATGCCGGAAACCACCGGTGCCGTGGCCGGATCGCGCAGCAGGCGCTGACGCAGCACGGGCAGCGCGGCAATCACCGCCGCCACGGTCACGTCAGGCCAGCGGGCGACCGGCACCCACTTCTTGCCGCGCACCAGGTGCCAGGTGCCACGCTCGCGGTTGCTCCAGAAGCGCAGATACAGGCCGGGGTGACGCGGGTCGCGCAGGTCGCGCACCGACTTGTCGGCGGCCTGCCGGCGTACCTCGGCCTCGCTCAGCTTAACTTCCCGGGTCGCGCTCATGCCGCCACCGTGGCAGGCAGCATCACAAGATCGGGTATGCCTGCCTTGACGCCCTGAGCTTTGAGCTTGGCCGCCACCGCCTTGACCCTGTGACCACCATTCGGGACGTGATAGATCAGCTCATACACGTCGGGGTGCTTCAGGCTAATCTCGGCCAGCAACGCGGCCTGTTCTTGGCCTTCACGGTCGACTGGTTTGGCGCGAGGGGTGCGGGCTTTTGGCGCGCGCAGTCTCAGCGTGCTCATTCCGGGACCTCGCAGCCGCGACCGATGAGAATGGCGTTGTAGAGTCCCGCCAGTACGGCGGAATCCCGGCGCGCATCGTCGCGCTCGGCCTTAACTCCGATGAATGCGATGCAGTGCACGGCCAGTACAAGCCAAGGCAACCAGGTTGGGAGCTTCATGCGACCAGCACCCCCTCGTTGAGCAGCAGCGACTGGGTACGCATGACGCCCTCGGCGTGGTACTGGCGAGCGGTGGCGCGATCCACGTCACGACTGCGACCGTCACAGGCGTCGTGGCAGGCGCTGCAGGACCAGGCGCCTTGCAGGTCGTGTGGTTTCTTGCCGACGCCGCAGGTGCCCGTCAGGCGGTAGTGCGCCAAGACGGTGGTCTCGGGGTTGCCGTTGCACACGCCCGGAATGCGAACTTGGCACTCCCGGCCGCGCGCGGCCTTGGTCAACTTGGTTTGCCGCATGGTCAGGACTCCTTGCCGCGGTGAGAATCCCACTCGAAGGGCACCACCACCCCGCCGCCCTCGCGCAGGCGGTCATAGCACCGCTCGCCCATGGCGTGGCGCAGTTGGCCGGCCTCCAGGTTGGAGATCACCACCGTGGGGCGCATCTGCTCGTAGCGCCCGTTGATGATCGAAAACAGGGTGGTCAGTTCGAACTCGCTCGGCTGCTCCTTGCTGACCCCGACCTCGTCCAGCACCAGCAATGACGGCTCGATCAGGCTGGCCAGGATGTCGGCCTCGGACTGCCCGCTGTGGCGGTCGTAAGTGGCGCGGATGGCTTGCAGGATCGCGCCCACCGTCCGGTAAACGGCGGTGGCCGAAGTGTTGCGCATCAGCTCGTTGGCCATGCCGGCACCCAAGTGGGTCTTGCCGGTGCCGACCTGGCCCAGCAACATCAGGCAACGCCCGGTGCGCTCGATCTCCTCGAACGCGGCCACGTAGCGCGTGCAGTAGGCCAGGGCCTTGCGCTGGCCTTCGTGCTCGACGCGGTAGTTGGCCAGGGTGCGGTCGGCGAAGCGCTTCGGGATAAGCGCCGAACCCAACTTGCGGGTCATGGCCTCGCGCTTGAGGCGGTTTTCCTCGGCCTGCTGCTTCGCCTCTCGTTCGGCAATGGCGGCCTTCTCGCACTCTGGGCAGAGGCCAACGATTTCGCGGCCCATGAGCATGGTCACCCGCTGCTCGAAGTCGCCGTGGTTCTCGCAGCTCGCAGGCTGGACGCGGAAGCCGGCGGCGTTTCTCACGTCGGACATGGTGATCACCGATTCAGATCGCATAGGTACCGTCCTCGAGCTCGGTCAGGCCGCCGGTGTAATCGCGGTCACTGAAACCATGGTGGCGGCTATTGGGGTTGGCCTTGGCAGGCAGATGAGCGCCGATGCGCTTGGTGATCCACTCAACCTCGAAGCCCCGCCATCCGTTCTCGACGGCGATCTCCAGGGCCTGAGTAGGCTGGATACCAAAAGCCTTACACTGGTCGAGCTTGGTGTTTAGGCCGGACCAGATCCGCGCGGTGACCGGGGCCTTGGCGGCTTTGCGAACTGCGAGGTAGTCGGCTATCAGCGACTCATCCAGCCCATGCGGGTTGTCGGCCAGCATGGCGACCTTCCCGAACGGCGCCTTGCGGTCAACCTTGGCGGGAGTCGGCGGCTCAACGCTGGGGGGGCATGTATTCTCTTCCGAAGGAAGAGATACATAGGGGGTTAGATTCTTAGAATAAAGAAGGGAGTCGGCGGTTTTGGTCTGTTTCGACTCTTCGCCGATTCGGACCACTTGAGCCGACCCGGCTGTTTTGGTCTGATTCGGATCAGTGACGTAGACCCAGTCTTTCGGATCATTCACGCCGATGTCACCACGTGCACCGCCCTCGCGAAACAGCACCCGGCGACGCAACAGGCTGGAGATTGCCTTGGATACGGTGTCAGGGTGAGCGTTGATCGCCTTCGCGATGTCGGTAGCCGGAATGCGCTGAGCACCCGCACCGAAGTTGATCGTGGCCTTGGCCACGTAAAGCACAATCTTCATCTCCCGAGCAGGGAGATCGATAGCCAGCAGGCCATCCATGAGCTGGTTGTCCATCCGGGTGAACCCCCTGGACTTGTCAAGTGGGACGATGTTTGTCATGCTTAAACCCGTTGAAATGCTGTAGAGAAAGCCGCCCTGCCAGGCGGTTTTTTTTCGCCTGCGATTCCTGTACTGGATGGATTCGCAGGTGTTTCGGTCATCTACTGGCTAAAAGCCTTCGGATGCACAATGCTCATCACGAAGCGCACTTATCCTCTGCCGGGTAGAGGTCAGGTCTCAGCTGATGGCGGGTAACCTGACCCCCTACTGCCTTCTCGAGGGGGATCACCAGATCTGCCGGCACCTTCTTGTTCCGGTGCACGCACTGCCAAATACGTGGTTGGCTGGTGTTACATCTTCGGGCGAGCTCTGCCTGGCCTCCGGCCAAGCGCACGACCTCGTCAATGGGTCTTTCTGTGTTCGGCATGTCTGCGTGCCTCAATGGATCGTGCACTCGATGATAACGCAAGTTATAAATAAGGCAAACACATGTTATTTGATGACTAATAACGTGTGTTTTACCCTTGCAGGCATGAACAAACCTTCCGAAATGCTCAAAGACCGAATCCTTGAACGTCGCACGGCGTTGGGCCTGAGCCAGGCCCAGCTGGCGGAGAAAGCCGGGGTTAGCCAGGTCACGATCCAGCACCTTGAAAGTGGTCGAAACTCGACTTCTAAGAAGCTGCTTGAAATAGCGAGAGCTCTTGGCGTGACTGCCGAATGGCTGGCATCCGGACAAGGCTCGCAGCGAGAGCCGAGCAATGTGAGGGCGCTGGGAGAGCAGCCCGAGTCATTCAAGTATCCGGTGATCAGCTGGGTAGCTGCTGGGGCTTGGGCGGAGGCGGTCGAGCCATTC
>Ga0308157_10003083_pt1 | contig 25223 bp, 20 predicted proteins | sample PhyBR1_FD_201035 | JGI IMG/M metagenome (GOLD analysis project Ga0308157, IMG submission 201035) | Phyllosphere microbial communities from UC Gill Tract Community Farm, Albany, California, United States - DLSLB.R1 | ecosystem: Host-associated > Plants > Phyllosphere > Unclassified | place: USA...
GGGTCGGGGGAGGACTCATCCACTCGGCCTCCCTCATGGCTCCGCTCGTGCGGCACGATCGAGTGCACGACAACGATCAGACGACCGTGACCCTGTGGGACCTTCGCGCATGGGAAGCGCCCGACGCCCTCCCGAAGACGACGGTCGCCTGGCAGCGCGGGATGCTGCGGCGTGCGGTCAAGCATGCGGATGCCGTGGTCGTGCCCTCGCATTCCTTCGCGGCACGTCTGTCGGATATCGCGAAGCTCGGGGAACGGATCAGGGTGATCCCGGGGGCAGCTCCTCGACGATTCGTGGTGCCGCTCGATGCCGCCGCACGCAGAGATGCGCTGTCGCTGCCCGGGCGCTTTCTGGTGCTCACCGGCTCGCCGTCGACTCTGGAGTCCGGGTTCCGCGCCGCGATCGCCGCCGACGCGGATGCGGTCGTGCTCGATGCGCCGGAAGGGTCGGAGCCGCGGATCGCCGAGATCGCCTCGGCCGCCGGCCTCTCGGAGTCGCGGGTGCACGTACGTGAGGCGCTCGGTCTCGAGGACCGTGCCGCAGTGTTCGCCGCAGCCGCGGCTCTCGTCGCGACGTCAGATGAGACGGCGTGGCCCTGGCGTGTGGTCGAGGCCATGACTCTCGGCGTGCCGGTCGTCGCGGTCTCGAGCGGCGTCCACCAGGATGTCATCGCCGACGGAGGAGTCGTGGTCTCTGCTGAGGAGATCCCGGATGCCGTGGCGGATGCCGTGGGCGGGGGAGCCCGCAGGATGAGCGTGCTGGGGAGCGACCGGGCGAAGGCGTTCTCGTGGACGAGCTCGGCCGAGCGGGTGTGGGGACTGCACGCAGATCTCTGAGTGGCGAGGATTCGCTGAGCATTCGCTCTTTTTCCGCATAATCGGTTGCTGAAATCGCGCAACAGTGGCATCATCGCGCAACTTCCGTCACACTGGTCACATGTCTCGACGTGCCCCACGCTCTCGAAACACCACGAGGATGACCCGAGTCCTCGCCACGTTCGTCGCAGTCGCGGCTCTCGTGGTCGGTGTCCTCACTCCCGTCTCCGTCGCGTCGGCGTCGACGCTCTCGGGTGCCGGTGTGTCGTCGAAGAACGTGAAGATGACCCTTGACGGGTTCGATGCAGGCAATCTGATCAGTGACGCGGTGTTCACGGACAAGAACACGATGACCGAGTCGCAGATCCAGACCTTCTTCAACAGCAAGGTCAGCCGTTGTCTGGGCGGGACGGATGAGAAGGGCCGTCCGATCGTGTGCCTGAAGGACTTCACGATCTCTTCGTCCAACAGGCCTGCCGACACATACTGCAACGGATACACCGGAGCCCCCAACGAGACTGCGGCCCGGATCATCTACCGGGTCGCGCAGTCATGCGGAATCAACCCGCAGGTCCTGATCGTGATGCTCCAGAAGGAGCAGGGACTGGTCACGCACACGTGGCCGAGCGCTTGGCGCTATGACATCGCGCTCGGACAGGGATGCCCTGATGATGCCGCCTGCAATCCCGCCTATGTCGGCTTCTTCTACCAGATCTACGGCGCCGCACGGCAGATGAAGATCTACATGGAGGGGCGGTACTTCACGTACTACGCACCGGGGAAGACCTGGAACATCCTCTACAACCCGAACAGGAACTGCGGCAGCTCGCCGGTGTACGTCGCCAACAAGGCGACATCCGCGCTCTACTACTACACGCCGTATCAGCCGAACGCCGCAGCTCTGCGTGCAGGCTATGGCGAAGGGGACGCCTGCTCCGCGTACGGCAACAGGAACTTCTACAACTACTTCACCGACTGGTTCGGCTCGACGCAGGGCGCCGCACGAAATCCCTTCGGGAACATCGAGCTCGTCCAGGCGCTGCCTGGACAGTTCCAGATCGCAGGATGGGCCGCTGATCGCGACACGACGGCGCCGATCTCCATCCATGTCTACGTGGGGGCGGTGGGGAGCGCGTTCACCGCAGACCTCGACCGCGCCGATGTGGGGGCGGCGTACCCGGAGGTCGGATCCAAGCACGGCTTCGACGTCCGAGTGGCGGCGCCCGGTCCTGGACCGGTCGACATCTGCGTCTACGGGATCAACGTCGGGGCAGGGGCGAACGTGCTGTTCCTCTGCAAGACCGTCGAAGCGATGAGCGGTTCACCGGTGGGCGCCGTCGACACGGTCAAACCGGTGAACCAAGGTGTGGAGGTCTCGGGCTGGGCGATCGACCCCGATTCTGTGAACCCGTCGACCGTCCACGTCTACGTCGATGCGGTCGGGACGGCGTACACCGCCGACAAGCAACGCAGCGGCATCGATGCGAAATACGCCCCCTACGGTGACAAGCACGGCTTCTCGATGACGGTGCCGGCGCCGCCGGGCGCCCATGACGTCTGCGTGTACGGTATCAACAGCGGTCCTGGTGCCAATGTGCTGCTCGGGTGCCAGAAGGTCGACGTCTCGGGGATCGTCGAGTCGGGGCGCGCGCCGATCGGAGCGCTCGAGAGCGTGACTGTCGACGGCGCCTCCGCCACCGCGACCGGATGGGCGATCGACCCCGACACGGCTGCGCCGATCGTCGTCCATCTCTACGTCGGGCCGAGCGGCCGGGCCTACACGGCTGACAAGGACAGGACGGACATCGCGTCGAAGTATCCTGCGTACGGACCCAAGCACGGCTTCTCGGAGAAGCTGACTCTGCCGGTCGGTAAGACGGATGTCTGCGCCTACGGCATCAACACCGGTGCGGGAGGGCACTCCCTGCTCGGGTGCAAGACCGTGACCGTGGCTTCGCCTGTGGAGCCTGATCTGGGTCGTGCGCCGTTCGGGAACTTCGAGGGTGTGACGGTGGAGACCGGTGCGGCGACGGTGAGTGGTTGGGCGATCGATCCGGACACGGTGAAGCCGATCGCGGTGCACATCTATGTGGATTCGACGAGTGCCGCGTACATGGCGGACAAGGATCGCACGGATGTGGGTGCGGCCTATCCGGCGTCGGGGCCCAAGCACGGGTTCGTGGAGCGGATCGTGATGGCTCCGGGTCAGCACACGGTGTGCGCGTATGCGATCAACAACGGTGCGGGTGGGCATGCGTTCCTCGGATGCCGCACCGTCACGATCAAGTGAGAAGAGAAAATCCACTGGGTCACTGAACGGTCAAACGGTTCAGAGCGCACGATCTCGTGATCTCAGTTCAAGCGGGAACCTTCTCCTGAAGCGAGCGATTCAGCCTTTGGGCGAGTCTGTGCAGGGGGCGTTCGAACGCATAGTAGAAGCCGACGGCGACTGCGATGCTGAGCGCGATGACGATCAGTGCGGGCAGCATGCCCAAGCCCATGATGAACCCGAACGCGATCATGATCGGCCGATGCACGAGGTAGAGGCTGAACGAGATGGTGCCGAGGAACACCATGAACCGTGTCGTCAGCACGCGACTGAGTGGTGGCCAATTGACGCTGGTTATCGTCAGGAGGACGATGCCGCCGAGCACCAACGGTAACGTTGCCGCCCTCGCTGGAACACCGATTGCCCCTAACTGGCGTCCGAGCAAGAAGAAGGATGTCATCCCGGTGATCCCAGCCAGCACCAGCAATGAGCCGCTGACGTGCGCGAACCATCCTCCGCTGCGCAGAAATCGGAAGGTGTTGCATACCTGAGCCCAGTACTGAGCAAGCAGCGCTCCGAAGAAGAACATTGGCATGTACATCGTCACCTGATCGTTCACCACCCAGCCGATCATGCACGCGGCAGCCGCGATGATCGCGGCGGTGCGCGGGAACCTCTGAACCAGGAAGATGTAGATCGGAAGCGCAAGCGAGAACACGATCTCCCACTGCAACGACCAGAGCACGCCGATCGAGGTGCTGGTTCCGCCAAGAAGCGTCGCGTCTCTCAGTACATCAGTGAAGGGGTACGCCGTCGGGAGCATGCCGATCGCAGGATTGTCTCCGGGCTCGACCACGTGCGGTATGAGGCGGTAGGTCAGCCATGCGAAGACGATGGCGCACAGCACCGGCCCGTAGATCCGAACGATCCGGCTCGGGAAGTACGCCTGCCAGGAGAACCCGGGGCGGGTTGCGGCCTTGGTGAGGACGAAGCCCGAGAGCACGAAGAAGAACCAGACTGCCTCCATGCCGAGCCAGATGACGTGGACAGGCGTGAAGATCAGGATGTTATGGATGATCTTGTCTGCGGGCTGCAGATAGACGCCGTTCTGGAGCGGCGGCCAGTTCAACGCGAGCACGTGATAGAGCAGCACCGAGATCGCCGCCAGACCTCGCAGCGCATCGAGCTCTTTGTTCCGCATTCGGCCTCTCTCAAGGAGTTCAGGGGCTGGGCAACCAGACGAGGAGAACCGCGGCACGTCGACCAGGGTCGTCGGGTGAGTGTCAGCTGAGGTAGGCGCGAAGCCTCGTGCTCATGTCGGACGGCTGGAACCCCGTCGAGACAAGCTTAGACAGATCGAGCACGCTGTTCGCCGGGCGTGGGGCGACCGGGCCGGAGGCCGTGGCGAAGTAGTCCAGCGTCGACACGCCGCTGACGCGGGAAGGATCATTGCCGCTCAAGGCGAAGACCTGAGCGGCGAGATCCGCCCAGCTCAGCGGCTCTCCATCGGATGTCACATTGTAGGTGCCGGCGGGAGCCCTCGTCGAGAGGAGGTGGCGGATCGCTGCCGCAATGTCCTCGGTGAAGGTCAGACGGCCGAACTGGTCGTCGACGACCTTCGGGTCGATGCCGCGCTCGGCGAGCGACGCCATGGTCCGCACGAAGTTCTTGCCTTCGCCGATGACCCAGGAGGTCCGGAGGATGTAGTGGCGGGGGACGGTGCTGACGATCGCGTCACCGGCCGCCTTGGTCTGACCGTACACGCCGAGCGGACGGACGACGTCCTCCTCCGTGTACGCCCCGTCCTTCGTCCCGTCGAAGACGTAGTCGCTCGACACGTGCACGAGGGTGATGCCGTTCTCCGTCGCGACCCGCGCCAGCGCCGCGACTCCCGTGACGTTCGCGGCCCATGCATCGGCGCGACCATCGGGCGTCTCGGCGAGATCGACTGCTGTGTAGGCGGCGGCATTCACGATGGTCTCGTAATCGCGCCAGCGGCGTGACGACACGAAGGACGGATCGGCCAGATCGATGTCGTCGCGCCCTGCGTACTCGAAGCGCGTGGAGTCGCCGAACGCGGCGCGCAGCGCGAGCCCGAGCTGACCGTTCGCACCGACCACGAGCGTCTTCTTCGGCGGGATCGGGGTGACGTCGGCGAGGCGGGGGTGGGCGAGGTCCTTCGCCGAGATCTCGACCTGGTCGAGCGGAATCGGCCACGGGACCGCCACGGTCTCGTCAGCGAGATTCAGGAACGAGTACTCGGCATTGGGGGACCAGTGGTCGTTCACGAGATACGCGTAGGCGGTGTCCGGCTCGAGAGTCTGATACGAGTTGCCGACGCCACGAGGAACGAAGATGGCCTTGGACGGATCGATCTCGGCGGTGAACACCGCTCCGAACGTCGGGCCTTCGCGCAGATCCACCCACGCGCCGAAGATGCGTCCCGTCGCGACCGAGACCCATTTGTCCCACGGTTCGGCGTGGATGCCGCGGGTCGTACCGACCTCGTCGTTGAACGAGATGTTGTTCTGCACAGGGCCGAAATCGGGGAGTCCGGCAGCCGTCATCTTCTCTCGCTGCCAGTTCTCCTTGAACCAGCCGCGCGAGTCGCCGTGCACCGGAAGGTCTGCGATCAACAGACCGGGGATCGCGGTCTCGGTAAAGGAGAGCGCCTTGCCGAACTCGGTCATCACTGTCCCTTGGACGCGTAGAACGACTCGGTCGCATCCTTGGACGGCGCCCACCAGGCCTCGTTGTCGCGGTACCAGGCGATGGTCGACGCGAGCCCCGATTCGAAGTCCCCGAACTTCGGGGCCCAGCCCAGCTCGGTGCGCAGCTTGGTGGAGTCGATCGCGTAGCGGAGGTCGTGACCTGCGCGATCGGTGACGTGATCGTAGGCGTCCGCGGGCCGCCCCATCTCGGTGAGGATGAGCTCGACGACGGACTTGTTGTCCTTCTCGCCGTCGGCGCCGATCAGATAGGTCTCGCCGATCTCGCCCTTCTCCAGGATCGTGAGCACGGCAGACGAGTGGTCGTCGGCGTGGATCCAGTCGCGGACGTTCTGTCCGGCGCCGTAGAGCTTCGGCCGGATTCCACGGATGACGTTCGTGATCTGACGCGGGATGAACTTCTCGACGTGCTGGTACGGGCCGTAGTTGTTCGAGCAGTTCGAGATCGTCGCCCGCACGCCGAAGGAGCGCACCCAGGCGCGCACGAGCAGGTCGCTGCCCGCCTTGGTTGACGAATAGGGCGAGGAGGGGTTGTAGGGTGTCGACTCCGTGAAGCGCGCGGGGTCGTCGAGCTCGAGGTCGCCGTAGACCTCGTCCGTGGAGATGTGGTGGAAGCGCCGGTCATGGCGACGGGCGGCTTCGAGGAGCGTGTATGTGCCGATGATGTTCGTGTCGAGGAACGGCCTCGGGTCGTGCAGCGAGTTGTCGTTGTGCGATTCCGCGGCGTAATGGACGACGGCGTCGACATCCGCGAACAGGCGGTCGACCAGTTCGGCATCCGCGATATCACCTTCGACGAATCGAACGCGGTCAGCCGGGAGACCGTCGAGCGATGCCCGATTTCCCGCGTAGGTCAGCTTGTCGAGGACCGTGACATGGGCATCTGTGTTCTCGATGACGTGGTGCACGAAGTTCGAACCGATGAATCCGGCACCGCCGGTGACGAGCAGTCTCTGCATGGGGACAAGCGTAGCGGGCGCCTCTCGCGCGACTCGGGGCGTTTGTTCAGGTGGGTGCAGATCAGGGAGACTAGTCCGTATGCGTGGCATCATTCTCGCCGGCGGCACAGGCTCCCGGCTGCACCCGATCACCCTCGGCGTCTCGAAGCAGCTGGTTCCGGTCTATGACAAGCCGATGATCTATTACCCGCTGTCGACCCTGATCCTCGCCGGCATCCGCGACATCCTTATGATCACGACGCCGCACGATGCCGAGGCGTTCCAGCGTCTGCTCGGCGACGGGTCGAAGTTCGGCGTATCGATCACGTACAAGACGCAGCCCTCGCCGGATGGCCTCGCCCAGGCGTTCATCCTCGGCGAGGAGCACATCGGATCCGAATCCGCAGCTCTTGTCCTCGGCGACAACATCTTCTACGGCCAGGGGATGGGGACGCAGCTGCGCCAGTACACCGAACTCGATGGCGGTGTGGTCTTCGGTTACTGGGTCGATGACGCCACCGCATATGGCGTGGTCGAGTTCGACAAGGCGGGCAACGTCGTCTCGCTCGAGGAGAAGCCGGCGGTCCCGAAGAGCAACTATGCGGTCCCCGGCCTCTACTTCTACGACAACGACGTGATCGAGATCGCGAAGAACCTCAAGCCCTCTCCGCGCGGCGAGCTCGAGATCACGGACGTCAACCGCGAATACCTGGAGCGGGGCAAGCTCAAGGTGCAGCTCCTGACCAGGGGCACCGCCTGGCTCGACACCGGAACGTTCGACTCCCTGGCGGAGGCCACCGACTTCATCCGGACCGTGGAGAAGCGACAGGGGCTCTCGATCGGCTGCCCCGAGGAGGTCTCCTGGCGCATGGGCTTCCTCACCGACGAGGAACTGAGGGAGCGTGCAGAGCCGCTGCGCAAGAGCGGCTACGGCGAGTACCTGCTCAAGGCACTCGCACAGGGTCGCTGACTAAGCTCGATGGGTCCGCGTGCGCACGTCCTCGCGGATCGCAAGAGTGACGCCCTGGGGCACCCGGGGCTTGTGAAGGGACGAGATGACGACGCCGGGGCAGAAGCCAGCACGATTCCCTGACGGAGGCAAGCGCCTCGTGATCTACGTCGTCTACGACCGCCGCGGGACTGTCGAGGAGTTCGTCCGGTACGCATTGCAGGGCATGCGCGACAGCTCCGCGCACATTCTCGCCGTCGTGAACGGCTCTCTCGACGCGGAAGGACGCGCCCTTCTTGAGACCGTGTCCGACGAGATCCTCGTGCGCTCGAACGAGGGCTTCGACATCTGGGCGCACAAGGACGCGCTCGATCACGTGGGCGACCGCATCGCCGAGTTCGACGAGGTCCTGCTCACCAACGACACCTGGTTCGGCCCCGTGCGGCCGTATGCGCCGGTCTTCGAGCGGATGGCCGCGCAGGATGTCCACTTCTGGGGCATGACCGATCACGACTGGGAACCGCTCAACAAGTTCACGAACGAGGGCGAGCTCCCTTATCACCTGCAGTCCTTCTGGATCGCGGTGCGCAAGGAGATGTTCCTTTCTCCGGAATGGCGCGCGTACTGGCGCGATCTGCCTGAGATGCCGTCCTACTTCGACGCCGTGCTCAAACACGAGATCCAGTTCACGAAGCACTTCGCGGATCAGGGGTACTCGCATTCGGTGGCATTCGCGTCGGCCGATTATCCCACCGAGCACCCCGCGCTCTTCAACGCCGACCTCCTGCTCGCCGATGGATGCCCGCTCATCAAGCGGCGCCCCTTCTTCCACTACCCGCCGTTCCTCGATCGCCACGCGGTCATCGGGCGCCGCACGGTCGCCGAGATCACCCGGTACGGGTACCCGATCGAGCTGATGTGGAGCAATCTCGCGAAGAACGTGCAGCCCAAGACGCTCAATACGGACGCCGGGATGCTCGAGGTCCTGCCCGACGTCGACACCGGCTACGACCGCACGTCGCCCTTCCGGCTCGCGGTCCTCGCACACTGCGCCGATCCGCGCACCGTCGACCACCTGCTGAACCGGCTCGTCCTCATCCCGGTCGACTTCGACCTCGTCGTCACGACGGTGGACGAAGGATCGGCCGCGCAGATACGCGACGCGATTTCTGCGTGCGATGCTCAGGGACTGGGTGGCGTCGAGGTGCGTGTGGTGCCGTCCAAGCACGGCAGGGATATGAGTGCCTTCTTCATCGGCTGCAGGGACGTCTTGACCTCGGGTTCCTACGACCTCGTCGTAAAGATCCACACGCGAGCACCCAGCAAGCGAGGAGCCAACATCGCGCGGTACTTCCGTCGCTATCAGCTCGAGAATCTGATCTCCTCGCCCGGCCAGTTCGCCTCTCTCCTCGCTCTGTTCCAGCGGGAGCGGGGACTCGGCGCCGTGTTCTCTCCGATGATGCACATCGGCTACTCCGTCGCCGGACGGGGCTGGGGCCACTATCGCGATCGCGCCGAGGACATGTGCGAGAGCCTCGGCATCCGGGTCCCTCTGGATGGCGCGACGCCGCTCGCACCGCTGGGCGGAATGTGGATCGGTCGTCCCGAGGCGCTCGAACTCCTCATAGACGGCGAGCAGGACTACCGTTCGTACGGGGTGCCTAAGAACGGGAAGCGCGCCGGGGCTGATCTGGCGAGGGTGCAGGAGCGCATCGTCACGCTGGCCATGGGGGAGCGGGGCTACCACGTGCGCACCGTGATGAATCAGGAGCACGCGGGCATCGCCTATGCGAACCTCGCATACAAGCTCGATCAGCTCTCGATCACTCCGCCCGGCTATCCGCTCGAACAGATCCAGTGGCTCCACCGCGCGGGATGGGCGGGAGCCGGCGGGATCGTCGCCTTGACGCGCATGTATGTACGGCTGAACCACCCGCGGACCGCGGCGGCTCTCGCCCCGGTCATGCGTCCGTTCGTCAGCATCGCCCGTCGAGGCATGCATCTGCTCAGGACCGTGCTGCGCCGAGGACGCGCCGCCGAAGGGGAAGCACTGTGATGGCCGGAACAGGACCCCAGGCACTGACGAAGAGCAGTCGGAGGGCCGTCATCTACGTCGTGTTCGACCGCCGCGGGATGGTCGAGGAGTACGTCGAGTACGCCCTGCGCGAGTTGCGCGGAGACGCCGACCACATCCTCGCCGTCGTCAACGGCGCCCTCACGGAGGAGGGACGGTCCCGGCTCGAGGCGGTCACGGACGATATCCTTGTCCGCCCGAACGAGGGGTTCGACATCTGGGGCCACAAGGCGGGACTCGATCACCTCGGTGAACGGCTCGCAGACTTCGACGAGATCGTTCTGACCAACGACACCTGGTTCGGTCCTGTGCGGCCTTACGGTCCTGTGTTCGAGCGGATGGGCGCCCAGGCGCTCGACTTCTGGGGCATGACCGACAACGTGCGGATGAAGGACCCCTCCACGGGGACGGGAAGGGTGCCCGACCATCTGCAGTCTTTCTGGATCGCGGTGCGCCGCAACATGTTCCTCTCCGAGGCCTGGCGCGACTACTGGCGGGATCTGCCGCCCATGGCCGGATATTTCGACGCGGTCCTGAACCACGAGGTGACGTTCACGCAGCGGTTCACAGAGGCGGGGTTCACCTCTGCCCCCGCGTTCCCCGCGGCGAACTACCCGTCCAAGCATCCGGCGCTGTTCAATCCGGATCTGCTCATCGCCGACGGATGCCCGCTGGTGAAGCGCAGGCCGTTCTTCCACTGGCCGCCTTATATGGATCGTCACGCGGTCATCGGACGGTGGATCGCCGAGGACATGGCATCGCACGGGTATCCGATCGAGTACCTCTTCGCGAATCTCGCCCGCAACGTGGCGCCGAAGGATCTCAACGTCGACCTCGGTCTCAACGACGTGATCGGCGATGTCGACATCGCGTTCGATCCGGAGCAGCCGCTGCGGGTCGTCGCGATCCTGCACATCTTCTACGTCGACATGACCGACGAGATGCTCGATCGGGTCGACACCCTGCCGGTCGCCTACGATCTCGTCGTGACCACGCAGGACGAGGAACGGGCAGCGGCGATCCGGGAGATCATCGACGCCCGTCCGCGTGACGGCCGCGCGGTCGACGTGCGCGTGGTCGCGTCGAATGACGGTCGCGATCAGAGCGCGTTCCTCGTCGGATGCCGGGACGTCCTGCTCGACGGCGGTTACGACCTCGTCGTGAAGCTGCACTCCAAGAAGACGCCTCAGGACGGGTTCAACGTCGGGCGCGCCTTCAAGGACCAGCAGTTCATGAACCTGCTCTCCAGCCCCGGGTACACGGCGAACGTGCTCGCGCTCTTCCAGAAGGAGAAGGGCCTCGGACTCGTCTATCCGCCGATGGTTCACATCGGATACCCCACAATGGGCCGCGCCTGGTGGGCGAACAAGCCCGGCTTTGAGAAACTGGCAGCGCAGATGGGGATCATGGTGCCGCTCGACGACGTCTCCCCGCTGGCACCGTACGGGTCGATGTTCATCGCCCGGCCCGAGGCGCTGCGACTGCTCGTGGAGCAGCCGTGGTCGTACAGCGACTTCGGCGGCGCCGAGGCCTACCAGGACGGAGGGCTCGCGCACGTTCTCGAACGGGTTCCGAGCTATGCCGCCGCGGAGCTCGGCTATCACACGCGCACCATCATGGACGCGGAGTATGCCGCCGTCAGCTACACGACTCTCGACTTCAACTTCGATGAGATGTCAGCGACGGTCCCTGGACGCACACACGAGCAGATCGCGTTCCTCCGGGGGATCGGCCACGTGGGCGAAGGCAAACTCCGCGACTTCATCCGGATGTACATGCGGCGCAATCACCCCGGTGCCGGTGCCCGCGTCCGCGCGTTCAGCGCGCGCGTATCGTCAGGGGTCCGACGTCGACTCCCTGGTCGTCACTGACCGGTCATTGCCGCGCTGCACCGCTCGCCGCAGATAGGCTGAGTCGACCCGAAACCCCGTAAAGGACTACCCAGTGGATAGATTCACTCGGCTCGCCGCCGAGCCCTTCACCACGATCGACGCGCGCGGCATGCGCACGGGCGGTCGGTGGGGGAAGATCGGAGAGCTCTATCGTCGTCGTGAGCTCCTCCAGCTGCTGATCCGACGCGATCTTCAGGCCCGATACCGGGACAGCTTCCTCGGCTTCCTGTGGACCGTGATCCGGCCTCTCGTCCAGTTCCTCGTCTACTACTTCGTCCTCGGGCAGATCCTGGGCGCGGCAAGGGGCATCGACAACTTCGCGATCTACCTCTTCGCCGGCTTCACCCTCTACACGTTCTTCGCCGACGTCATCTTCGGCGCGACCGGGTCCATCATCGGAAATGCCGGCCTCGTCAAGAAGATCTACCTGCCGAGGGAGATCTTCCCGCTCGGCAGCATCGGCGCCGCATCCTTCATGTTCCTCGTGCAGCTCGGGGTGCTGCTCGTCGCGGCGATCGTCCTCAACGCGTTGCCTGCGCCGGTCGACATGCTGTGGTTCTTCCCCTCGCTGGGCATGGTGCTGGTCTGGGGCATCGCGACCGGTCTGCTGCTGTCAGCGCTGAACGTCTACCTGCGCGACATCCAGTACCTCACCGAGGTCGTCATGATGCTCGCCATGTGGGCTTCGCCGATCGTCTACTCCTGGAACATGGTCAAGAACGTCGTGCAGACCTACTCGCTTCCGGACTGGCTTCTCGAGGTCTACCTCCTCAATCCTCTGACGGTCGGGGTGATGGGCTTTCACCGCGCTTTCTGGGGTTCGGGCACCGAGGCCGACTATCCGCCGATGCTCGGGTTGCGGATGCTCATCATGGGGGTCGTGGGCCTCGTCTTCCTCTGGTTCGCGCATCGTGCATTCACACGCATGCAGGGCAACTTCGCACAGGAGCTGTGACAGATGATCGACAACACCGACATCGAATCGCGCCCTGACATCATCCGGCTCAACGGGGTCAGCAAGCACTTCACGGTCCGCAAGGACAACAGCCTCAAAGACCGCATCGTGCACTTCGGCCGCCTCGGCAAGGCGTTCCGTGAGGAGTTCACTGCGGTCGACGAACTCACGCTCAGCATCAAGGCGGGCACGACTGTGGGTCTGCTCGGGCAGAACGGCTCGGGCAAGAGCACTCTCCTCAAGCTCATCGGCGGCATCGTCGCACCATCCACCGGCACGGTGCAGAGTCGTGGCCGGGTGGCCGCACTCCTGGAACTCGGCGCCGGCTTCCATCCCGATCTCTCCGGGCGGGAGAACGTCTACCTGAATGCGGCCATCCTCGGGCTGAATCGCGAGCAGATCGACGCCAGGTTCGACGACATTCTCGAGTTCAGCGGGATCGGCGAGTTCATCGACACCGCGGTCAAGTTCTACTCCTCCGGCATGTATGTGCGGCTCGCGTTCGCGGTCGCCGTGCACACCGATCCCGACGTGTTGCTGGTCGACGAGGTCCTGGCAGTCGGTGACGAGGCCTTCCAGCGGAAGTGCATGGATCGCATCCACCAGTTCCGCAACGAGGGACGCACGATCATCCTCGTGAGCCACTCGGCTCAGCAGGTGCAGGAACTCTGCGATCGGGGCATCCTCCTCCACCACGGAAAGCTCGTGTTCGACGGCGACATCAACGGAGCCGTCGACGGCCTTCGAGACGTGCTCGACGACCGCGAGGTCGGCGAAGCGCCGTCGGAAGAGACCACCCATCCGATCCAGGTCAAGGGCATCGAACTGCTCGATGACGACGGTGCGACGATCAAGGAGATCGGCACGGGCGCCCCATTCACCATCCGCGTGCACGTGGACTCTCTGCGACCGATCGAGCGCTGGGAGATCGGCTTCAGCATGGACACGCCGCTGGGGCAGATGGTCATGGCGTCGAACACCGACATCCTCGGCGTCCGTCTCGACCCCATCGCGGGGCGCACTCGCGTCGATCTGCGCATCGCCGAGGCGAGCTTCGGCCCTGGCGACTACTTCGTGAACGCGAACGCGGCCGGGGTGAGTGAGCCGAGCAGCCACGGGCTGATGCGTGGCGCAGTCCTTCGTGTGCGCACCGACAACACGACCATGGGCACGGTGTCTGCGGTCATCACGGTGGACGGCGGCGCGGAGAGCTGATGGCTGGCGACACGGCGGGCGTCGTCCTCGCGTACCGGCCCGAGGACAGCATCCTCGCCAATGTCGAGCGTCTGCGGGCCCAGGTCGATCGCGTGTACGTGGTGAACAACTCCCCGGGAGATCAGGGATCGGCAGAGATCCTCACGCGCCTCGCACGGACCGAAGGCGTCGTCGTCCTCGACCAGGAGAAGAACGTGGGAGTGGCCGCCGGCTTCAACGCGGGCATGAGACAAGCCCTCGCCGAGGGTTTCGAGTTCGTCTGGATATTCGACCAGGACAGCACGGTCGCAGAGGGGATGCTGTCGCAGCTCAAGCGTGCCTTCACGGAATGGCCTGCTCCAGTCGCAATGGCCGGCCCTGCTCTCCGCGCAGAGGAGACAGGGTTCCTCTACGACGCGGACAGGGGAGCGGGCATCGGCGAACTTCAGACACTGATCTCCTCCGGTGCGCTGTTCTCACGCGCAGCGCTCGAACGCATCGGCCTCCACGACGAGCGGCTGTTCATCGACTACGTCGATCACGACATCTCGCTGAGGGCGCGCGAAGCGGGTCTCGCTGTGGTGAAGGTGTTCGACACGGTGCTGGATCATCGTTTCGGCGCGTCGACTCCCGCGAGTTTTCTGGGCCGACGCGTCTATCTGTCCAACTACTCGCCGATGCGGCAGTACTACATGACGCGTAATCGCGTGATCATGATGCGCAGACACGGCATCGGACGGTGGTTCTGGGAGGACGCCGCGTATGCCGCCAAAGCGTGGGTGAAGGTCCTGCTGTGCGAGCGCGATCGCGGCCCGAAGATCGGCGCCGCGATCCGCGGAGCCGTGGACGGCATCCGATTCCGACGAGTGCACGAGCGGGTCGACTGACCTCAGAGCGTGGCGCGCCGCGCGCTGTCCTCTGACCGGGCGCACCACGCGACTTGGATAGAATTGGCGATCATGGCTGAAGATTCGCACCGCGTGCTGGTGATCGTACCCGCATGGAATGAAGAGGCGAACGTCGCCAACACGATCCGTGAGATCCTCACAGCGGACAGTCGCTACGACGTCGTCGTCGTCGACGACGGATCCACCGATGCGACGGCCGCCGCCGCACGGGACGCCGGCGCCACTGTTCTCGTCCTCCCCTTCAATCTCGGTGTCGGCGGTGCTATGAAGACCGGCTACACCTATGCGCAGAGGCACGGCTACTCTCAGGCCATCCAGGTCGATGCAGATGGTCAGCACAATCCGGCGAACATCGCCGAAGTGCTCAGAGGACTCGATCGGGCGGACATATCCATCGGAGCTCGGTTCGCCGACGTCGGCGACTACTCCGTCCGCGGGCCGCGGCGGTGGGCCATGCTCTTCCTCGCCGGGGTCGTGTCTCGAGTGGCCAAGACGCGTCTCACCGACGTCACCAGCGGCTTTCGCGCGGCGAATCGACGTGCGATCGACCAGTATGTGAAGTACTATCCGGCCGAGTATCTCGGCGACACGATCGATTCACTCGTGGCGGCGGCCCATGCGGGTCTGAGCGTCACGCAGGTGCCGGTTGCCATGCGTCCGCGTGCTCACGGCAATCCCTCACAGGGGCCGATCGGATCGAGCATCTATCTGTTCCGATCAGTTTTCGCCCTCGGACTGGCCTTGATGCGAGGCCGACGGAAGGCAGCGTCATGATCGTCATCGTCGGTATCGTCTTCGCGCTGTTCATCCTCGCGATGATCGTGTGGATGCTTCTCAGCCATCGGCTGCGCGAGAAATACGCGATCCTGTGGCTCGTCATCGGCATCGCCATGCTCGTCCTCACCGTCTTCCCCGACCTCCTCACGGTACTGGCGCAGACGCTCGGCGTGCAGTTGCCTGCGAACCTCCTCTTCATCGGAGCGCTGGCCCTCCTGGTGGGCGTGACGCTCCATCAGTCGTGGGAGCTGTCCACAGCCGAGGACGAGACGCGCAGAGTCGCGGAAGAGGTCGCGATCCTGCGCGCGGAGGTCGAGGCGCTCCAGCGCGCGGCTGAGCAGGGCGAGGCCTGAGTCAGCTCACCTCGGCGCGGGATCTGCGACGCAGACGCCGCAACTAGTCCGTGCGCGGCAGAACACTAGGTTCGGCGTGCCCGATCTCGTGAGCTCAGGCCGGGAACGCGGGCGAGGTTGCGGCCTCGACATCCCGGGATGCCGGCCACACCCGCCACAGGAGGGTCGCAAGCAGGAGGGCGAACGCCGCGGATCCCATCACCCACATGACCATGGGCGTGATCGGGGCGTTCCACCACCACTCGATACCGCGGTTCAGGTTGATGCCTCGCCCGTCGACACCGGTGATGTAGCGGCGCATGTTGGTGTGCAGAGCGAGGCTGTTGGCGACGGTGAGGCCGACAGCGACCACCAGCAGCTGCACGCGTCCAAGTCCGAGATCGGTGCGGTGAAGACCGAGCAGGATCACCCCGGCGAAGATGATCATCAGAGGGAAGACGTAACGCGGCTGGACTCCTGAGCCCACGATGATGCCCTCGCGGACGAGAATGTACATCGGAACGAAGATGATGGCGCCGGCGAGCGCGATCGCGGAGAGCCACTTGCGCAGGTCGCCCGTCCGCAGTCCCCAGAATGCGACGCCGGCGAGCACGGTCACAGTGGTCACCCATACCAGTGGTGGCATCTGGGTGTCGAGCCACCCCAGACCCCACAGCCCCAGGGCTCCGATCCACAGCTGCGGCAGCTGCTTGAGGTTCATGAAGATGAGCGAGAAGACGCTGTCCTTCTGTCCGGAGGTCGTCGCAGTGAGAACGCCCGACTGGCCGCTCGTGAGGAACAGCGCTGCGGCGATCACGACCAGCGCGAGGGGGAGGAGAAGCTCGAGCAGGAAGCGGCGGTCTTTACGGAATCCGAGGACGATCGCCACCAGGACGGCCAGCACGCCGTACGCTGCGGAGTCGCTTCGTGCACCCGCGCCTATGACCATCAGCAGCACCGCGAACACCCCGAGTCCGATCTTGCGGCCGCCCGCCTGCTCGAAGAACCCCCACACGGCGAGCCACAGCCCGGTCGCCTGGAGAATTGCCCAGGAGCTGGGATTGACGCTGGGGATGAGGAACATTCCGAGGGGGACTGCAGTCAGCACCGCTCCCCAGACGAGGAATGAGCGCATCCGCACCGGAAGGAGGAAGAACAGCGCCGTGAGGACGCCGACATAGAGAGCAGCGTTGAACACCCTCATCATGACGATGGACACCGAGAGGTCAGGCGTCACGAAGACGCTCATCACCCCGTAGAACACCGGAGGATAGCCGTTGTCGAACCAGTTTCCGCGAGGGGTCGACTTCATCGTCCCCTCGAACAACGGGCAGCTCGCTGACTGTTCAGGCATGAAAGCGAAGCACTTCGCGGCTATCGCGACCTCGGTGGGAACGCTCCGCTCGCTCGCATCGACACCCGGTTCACAGCGATCCTCGATGATCCCGTTTGCGCACCAGATGCTGCCCATGTGGTAGTCCTCGTCAGGGCTCGACCCCGGGGGCGACGACGCACCCCAAGCGAGCAGAGCCAAGAGCAGGGCCAAGGGCACGAGCGCGGAAGCGAGGATCTGTCGGGTCCGACGTGTCATCTCAGGAGTGTCTCCTCGTGTCTGGGCGCGACGTCAGTGGGAGGCGTTCATCGCTGTGTACAGGCGCAGGTATCCTGAGATAGTGCGTGCTTATCGGGATCCATTCTATCCAGGAGCACCGTCGAGCCTGCGTAGCGCCAGGGTGACGACGCTGGTCTCTCCTCGACATCGGGGGCGGCACGATGGGAAGTCCTGATGTGCCGGGACTCAGCATCGTCGTCCCCTCGTACAACTCGGCTCCCTGGCTGCCCGCGACCATCGAAGCGCTCGCAGAGTCGGTTCGGCGCGCCGATGCATCTGTGGAAGTCATCGTCGTCGACGACGGCAGCACAGACGAGACCGTGGAAGTCATCCATCGCCTCGCCGCAGACTTCCCCGGTGCGCTGAAGATACTGAGCCAGGAGAACAGGGGGCGGTTCCTGGCCCGTTGGGCGGGTATCGAACGCGCGACGGCTGAACTGATCATGCTCCTCGACTCGAGAGTCATCCTTGCGCCGGATGCCCTTGCCCGTCTGCTTCCGGCAGTCGACGCGGAGCCGGCGATAGGCGGATGGAATGCCCACGTGCTGATCGACCCGAACGCCCCGCTCGTAGGGAGTTTCTGGGAGGTTCCCACCCACATCTTCTGGGGCGGGTACCTTCGCCGCCCGCGCCCGTACGATCTCACTTCGGAGACGTTCGACAGGGCCCCCAAAGGCACGGGCGCCTTTCTGGCGCCCAAGGGCGTGCTGATCGACGCTTTCACATCGGCGTGGCCAGAAGGCGATGCCAGGCTCATCTCCGATGACACGAAGATCCTTCGAAGGATCGCAGAGCGCGGAGGTATCAGACTCCTTCCCGCGTTCGTCGCCACGTACAGGCCGCGTACGACGGTGAGAGCGTTCGTGAAGCACTCTTTCGATCGGGGCACGCTGTTCGTGGACAGCTACGCCGGCACATCCGTACTCAGATCGCTGGTCATACTTCTCGTAGCGTTCGCGCCGCCGGCGCTCCTTCTGCTCCTCATGGGTCTCGTGCTCATCGGCAGCGCAGCCGCGGCCGCAGCCATCGCGTTGGCGGTCGTACTGCTGGCGCTGTGCCCTCTGATCCCGGCGTCGATCAATCGTTGTCCCGCGCGAGGACTGCTCTCTTACGTCTGTTATCTTCCGGTCTTCGTCTGCCCATTCTGGGCTGGCCTGGTCCGCGGGGTCGTGATCCATCGACGCGCGTTTTTCGACAAGTCGCGCGCAATCCAGGCACCGGGAGGCGCCAAGTAATGATCATCTTCATCTACGGAACCACGGCCGAGGCGATCAAGCTGGCTCCGATCATGCGGCGCCTTGATGCTCGCGGCATCGAATACGAGCAGTGGGTGACTCAGCAGCACACCGACTCTCTGCGCAAGGCGATTCCGGAACTGGGATTGCGCGCTCCCGAGCACACGATCGCGGACGGATACAAGGGAAAGCCGCTGAAGACCCCGGCGCAGATGCTGCGTTGGATGGCCGACGTGGTCGGCTGGACTCTGAGGAACGGCGGCCGGATCCGACGTTCTCTGCCTGATGGTTCGGTCGTCATCGTCCACGGAGACACAATGACGACGGTGCTCGGGACTTTTATCGGCCGGCGGCTCCGTGTCCCGGTGGCTCATGTCGAAGCAGGGTTGAGGTCGGGTGATTGGCGGCATCCCTTCCCGGAGGAACTCGACAGGCGGATAGTCGGACGCCTTGCCAAGATCCACTACGCCCCGGATCAGGAGGCGGTGTCCAACCTCGCCGGCCGCGCGAACGTCGTCCTGACCCATGGAAATACGGCGAAGGACGGCGTGCGCGACGCGGCCGCGGCGTCGTCCGACGACTCCGTCGAGCCTTATGGGCTTGTACTGCTGCATCGCTTCGAGTTCATCTCGAATCCCTCGCTGGTCTCGGAGACACTGCAGACACTCGACGAGAACACGTCGCTGCCGTTGCGGCTCGTCGTCGACGCCTATTCTCGCGACGCAGTCGAGAACACGATCAGCGAACTGGGACTCACGCGCTTCTCGATCACCCCGAAGCTCGAGCACGGCGATTTCGTGGCAGCGCTGCGGGGTGCGGATTTCATCGTCACCGATTCCGGTGGCATCCAGGAAGAGGCAGCCGAGCTCGGCGTTCCGACGCTTATCCACCGCATGGTGTCGGAGCGCGGCGACGGGCTCGGAACGAACGCGATCCTGTCGAAATGGGATCAGAAGATCGTCAAGGAGTTTCTCGAGAATCCGGGGGTCTATCGTGTCCTGGACGTGGAGCGCGGGGACTCGCCGTCGGACATCATCGTCGCGGACCTCGTTGAGAGAGGTCTAGCGCAGAAAGCGTGACCACGTCTGTTGTCGCGGGCGGAGAAAGCCCTGCAGTCGGGAGTTCCGTCCGTTTCGGAGTGTCTACGGGGTCACCGGTCACGACCCGGAAGACGGGAGACGCGCTCGAATCCTGTTGGTCAGGATTCGAGTGACCGGCGCGCTGCTCGGAAGTCGAGAAGCATGAACCCGGCGAGCACCGCGACGCCGATGGCGCCGAAGAGGATCAGCATCGCGGTGATGTCGGGGATGACGAGGAGGAACGACACGGCCTGCGCGAAGATCGCGACCACCAGCAGCAATGCCGCGCTGCCAGACGCGATACTCGTCATCTTGATCAGCATGCCCTGAGCTGCGATCCAGGGAAGATAGGCGATCGCGGCCGGCACGAGGTAGATCGCGGCGTCGATCGAGCTCGGGGCGAGGAATGCGAGCAACCACCGTCCGAACAACGCGAAGAAGAGGATCATCGCAAGGCCGGTTCCGCCTGACAGCCCGAGCGTCACCCACACGCCGAGTCGGGAGAGGGCGGCGTTCTCTCGGTTGCGGACGAAACGCGGAAGCAGATACAGCGACAGCGTGGTCGGCAGGAGGAACCCTGTCTTCACGAACACCAACGCCGCGGCGTAAAGGCCGGCCATCTGTTCGGGCGCTCCAGCTCGCAGGAAGAACGAGTCAGAATTGGTGAGCCATGCGAACGAAACTGTCAACGCGACGATCGTGAGTCCTGACGCGCTGAAGACTCCGGTGGCCGGGCGAGGAATCCTTCGCGACGTCCACAACGCTCCCAGGACTGCGAAGACGAGAGCCGCGAGAACGGCTCCGATCATCCCGCCCAGACCAGTGGCCAACACGATGCCCAGCACGGCGAAGACGACTCTCGACGCCTGCGAGAGCGTCGACCACCGCACGGCGGCGCCCACACGCCCTATGCCTTGGAGAAGCCCGACAGCATCCGCGAAGACGAAGCTCAGAGGGATGGACGCAGCGGCGGCCATGATGACGAGAGGGGTCGTGCCGAGTGCGGCGGCGAGCCAGCCGGAGAGCAATGCGACGACCGCTCCGCCTCCGACCCCCAGGGTCAGGGCCTCGACCGGAATCTTCGCGCGGAGCCCACGGCGCCTGGGCGTCTCCGGCATCACAGCCGCGGTCTGAACTGCGACCGCGCTTTGCAGCGATGCGCTCCCGATTGCGGCGACGTTCACGATGACGAAGAATGCAGCGAGCAGGCCGAAGTCGGCGGGCGACAGATAGCGCAGAGTCACGAACTGGAATGCGAACGATGCCAGGATTCCGATGCCGCTGGCGAAGGCCACACCGAGCAGCGGCTTAGCGTGCGTTCGCACATGGCCGCCGAGGCTTTTCCTCGGCTCGCTGTCGGGTGCTCCGCTGCTGTCGGTCATCTGCTGCTTCCTGCTCGGTGACCGGTCGTAGAGGGGCTGCGGTCGGGACGTGCGCGGCCACCCATGATACTGGTCTGTGCTGTGGGCCGGCTCACCGGTTCGAGCGCGATTGCGCAGAGCCGGACGATAGTATCGGGCGACTCCTCGTTTACCCGCCGACCCGGTGGGCGAAGAGCAGTACGAAAGTGACTTCTATGGATCTCCTCGTCGTAGGCTCGGGCTTCTTCGGCCTCACCATCGCAGAGCGCGCGGCCGCCGCCGGCCGCAAGGTCACGGTCATCGACCGCCGCCACCACATCGGCGGCAACGCCTACAGCGAGGCCGAGCCTGAGACCGGCATCGAGGTGCACCGCTACGGCGCCCACCTGTTCCACACGTCGAACGAGACGGTGTGGGAGTACGTCAACCGCTTCACGACGTTCACGAACTATCAGCACCGCGTGTATTCGACCCACAAGGGCATCGTCTATCCGCTGCCGATTAACCTCGGTACGATCAACCAGTTTTTCAACGCGGCCTACACTCCGGCGGAGGCTCGAGCGCTCATCGCAGAGCAGGCGGGGGAGTACGACGCCCAGACCGCGAGGAACCTCGAGGAGCGTGGCATCGGGCTCATCGGGCGCCCGCTGTTCGAGGCATTCATCCGCGACTACACGGCGAAGCAGTGGCAGACCGATGCGAAGGAGCTCTCCGCGTCGATCATCAGCCGACTTCCTGTCCGGTACAACTACGACAACCGCTACTTCAACGACACGCACGAGGGTCTGCCCACGGACGGCTACACGGCGTGGCTGGAGCGCATGGCGGATCACCCCAACATCGAGGTGAAGCTGAACGTCGACTACTTCGACGACTCGCAGCCGCTCAACAAGAAGGCGACCGTCGGCCAGGTGCCCGTCGTCTACACGGGACCCGTCGACCGCTACTTCGACTACGCCGAGGGCGAGCTCAGCTGGCGCACGATCGACCTGAAGGAAGAGGTCCTCGATATCGCGGACTTCCAGGGCACCTCCGTGATGAACTACCCGGATGCCGACGTGCCGTTCACGCGCATCCACGAGTTCAAGCACTTCCACCCTGAGCGCACTGAGATCTTCAACCAAGAGAAGACCGTCATCCACCGCGAATACTCGCGGTTCGCGACCCGCGCCGACGAGCCGTACTACCCGGTGAACACCAACGCGGACCGGGAAGGCCTGCTGGCCTACCGCGAGCTTGCGAAGGGCGAGAAGGACGTGCACTTCGGCGGGCGGCTGGGCACGTACCAGTACCTCGACATGCACATGGCCATCGGCTCGGCGCTGTCGATGTGGAACAACACCCTCTCGTAGACTCGACACTGTGAGTCACACCGCTGTCGGGGCCCCGGGGACGCCCCGGAGATACCTGCATTCGCTGTGGCTCCTGTCTGCCCGCGATCTGAAGGTCCGCTACTCGACCAGCATGCTCGGCTACCTGTGGTCGGTTCTCGACCCGCTGGTGATGAGCGCGATCTACTGGTTCGTCTTCACGCAGGTGTTCCATCGCGATGTCGGCGAAGAGCCCTACATCGTGTTCCTGATCAGCGCGCTGCTGCCGTGGGTGTGGTTCAACGCCTCGGTGGGCGATTTCACGCGGGCGTTCAAGAAGGACGCCCGTCTGGTCCGCTCGACGGCGATCCCACGCTCGATCTGGGTGAACCGCATCGTGCTGAGCAAGGGCATAGAGTACCTGTTCTCGCTGCCCGTCCTGGTCATCTTCGTCGTGGTCAACCTGCTGATCGAGAAGAACCCCGACCAGGTCGTGCAGGTCGGATGGGGCCTGCTCTGGATGCCGGTGGCGATCCTTCTGCAGACGGTCCTGCTCGTCGGCCTCGGGCTGCTCATCGCCCCGCTGTGCGTGATGTACGTCGACCTCGAGCGCACCACCGCGCTGATCCTGCGCGCGATGTTCTACGCGACGCCGATCATCTACAACGTCACCGACCTCCCGGGCTTCGCGCAGACGCTGGGAGCGTTCAACCCGCTCGCCGGCATCTTCATGCTCTACCGGATGCCGTTCTTCCCCGAGCAGTGGAATCCCTTCGCGCTCACGATCAGCGTGCTGATGAGCCTGTTCATCCTCGTGCTCGGCGCCTGGGTGTTCCGCCGTCTCGAGCGCCCCGTGCTGAAGGAGCTGTGATGCCGGCCGCGATCGAAGTCCGGGACCTCGGCGTCCGTTTCCGGCGCAACCGCCGGGGACGCCGCAGCTTCAAAGACCTCTTCGCCGGTGCCAAGCGCCGGTCGCGTCCAGGCGAGTTCTGGGCTCTGCGCGGCGTCTCCTTCTCGGTGCAGCCGGGGGAGTCGATCGGCGTCGTCGGCCGCAACGGCCAGGGCAAGTCCACGCTGCTCCGCCTCGTCGCCGGCGTCCTGCTGTCGGACGAGGGCACCGTGACGGTCAACGGGGGAGTGGCGCCCCTGATCGAGATCACCGGAGGGTTCGTCGGCGACCTGAGCGTGCGCGAGAACGTGCGCCTCACCGCGGGGCTGCACGGCATGTCCCGTGACGAGGTGTCTCGGCGCTACGACGGGATCATCGAGTTCGCCGAGCTCGCAGGCTTCGAGGACACCCCCTACAAGCACCTCTCCAACGGCATGAAGGTGCGTCTCGCGTTCTCCGTCGTCTCTCAGCTCGACGAGCCGATCCTGCTGGTCGACGAGGTTCTCGCGGTCGGCGACAAGGCGTTCCGTGAGAAGTGCTACAAGCGCATCGACGAGCTGCTCGCCGAGGGGCGCACGCTGTTCTTCGTCAGCCACAACGAGCGCGACCTGCGCCGCTTCTGCACGCGCGGTCTCTACCTCGACAAGGGCGGTCTGGTCCTCGACGCGCCGATCACAGAGGTTCTCGACCGCTACAACGGGGACTACAACGCCGGCTAGCGAGTGCGCTCACTCCGCGTTCAGCTCGGGAATGACCTGCGCCACGTGAGGGAAGCGAGTCGAAGCGTCGATCGACGACGGACGATGTCAGCGCAGGTTCGGCGCAGACCGAGCTCGCAGGATCAGAGTCCTACGAGCGCCTTCACAGCCGCGAGTTCGGTGCGAGCCGCGTCGACGGCCCCCGGGACTCCTGAGCCGGCGGACACGGCTGAGCGCAGGTCCTGGAGCTTCTGGGCGTACGTGCTGACTCCGGAGTACCACTGCTCCAGGATCGACGCGGGAGGCTGAGCATCCGACAGCCTCTGCGCGTCCTGCTGCAGGGTGTCGATCACCGGCAGGGCGTCCTGGCCGCTGGTGCCGGCGACGATGTCGAGGCCGCGCCCCGCGTCGCCCAGCCAGCCGCTGACCTGACCGCGGAACGCCTCCACGCTGGGGTCGACGACCGGAGGCTCGGTCTCCACGGGAGCCGTCGGCTCTGTGGTCGGCTCGGCGGTCGGGGACGGCGTCGGCGTCGGTGTGGAGGACGACGACGCGGAAGGGCTCGGCGACGCCGTGCCCTCGGCATCCGGCTTCTCGCCATGGGGCAGCAGCGCGATGAAGACGATGACGGCGACGATCAGCGCGGCGAGCACGATCCCGGCGATCAGCCAGACGCGCTTGGCGCGCGAGGGCTTCGGTTCGATGGGAGCCCAGCGGAGCTCGGGCTGCGGCTCATCGCTCATCGTCATGCCTCCAACGGTGCCATGGGCTCCCAGGAGCGGTCGCGGCTGAGCTTGCCGCCCTCCTTCAGCCCCCGGAACAGATTGCTCGTGCCGCGAACCGTGCGCTCGACGAAGAACAGCCGGATGATCTCCTTCGCGAAGGTCATGGCTGTGCCCAAGCCGAAGAGCAGCGGGTTGTAGACGCCGTGCACCCGGTAGTAGTTCTTGATGTACGCCCGGTTGCGCATGATGTAGAAGCGATACGCGTTGCTCGACGCGTTCATGTGGCGGATGCCCATGTCCCACTGTTTGATCTCACGCGTGCGGCGCAGAACGAACTCGTTGACGATCACCGCGGTGGTCAGCCGAGACGCGAGCCACCCGTACATCTGGTCGTCCCAGTAGATGAAGAATCGGGGGTCGGGCAGGCCGATCTGCTGCACGATCGAACGATGGATGAACATGCCCTCGAAGCATCCGCTGTT
>Ga0308157_10003084_pt1 | contig 25219 bp, 16 predicted proteins | sample PhyBR1_FD_201035 | JGI IMG/M metagenome (GOLD analysis project Ga0308157, IMG submission 201035) | Phyllosphere microbial communities from UC Gill Tract Community Farm, Albany, California, United States - DLSLB.R1 | ecosystem: Host-associated > Plants > Phyllosphere > Unclassified | place: USA...
TATCCTAGTCGATCGACATCCGAAGCCGGAAATGGCTCTTGGCCGCCGATACCTATTTGAACAGAAATATACCTCGTTTTCTTTTGAAGGTATTCGTATAGTGCTTTTGCTTTTTCCTTATCTGTTTTTAAATCCTTGGTTATATCCTTTACTTTAGCTATAGTTTGCTCTGGTAGAACCCGTTTATCCTTTAAAAGTGCATTCTCTATCCAGCTACCCAGTGTTTTCCAATCATTCACCTTTCCAGCATGTTTATAGTACTCAAAGGATTCAGGAACTACAAAGACGCGCATACCTGTTTCATGTCGATTAGGACTGTAAGGTTCCGATCTAACAGCTTGGATGTTTTCAATATCCCAGAAATAAGATTTCTGTTTTCCTTTCATCTCTTCTTTTCCCTCTTTTTTCAGGTTTTTACGAAGAATCCTTATGTTCAAGTCTGCTGGGGTCAGAATTTCATAGCTACTTTTTTGAACAGAGACGTCCGTATAGAAATCAGGACGCCATGATTGTAGAAAAAGCGTTTGATTATGACGAATCTCATACTCCATAGATATGGTATAAGGATAGTTCGGAAGGGAAGGAGAGTAATGTTTTATTCGTGTATTGGTAAACATTGTACCCTCGTCTGATGCACTGTAATCTTTGAAATCTTTCAATGAAAATTTACGTACAGTTTTTCCGTCTGCGTCTATAAGCTCACCTTTGATATTCTTGATTTGTTTGGATTTATCATAAGAAAACATAATGTCACCGTAATCATCACCACTGCTATTATGGATCGTGATGGTTTGGTTTCCCATTTCAATCATTTCATTAGGGCTCTTGATATCAAAGGTCACGTGTTCGTTTCTAATAGTCGCGGAAGCCCTGCTTAATAGTTCTTTCGGGATATTACTAACTTCATATTGAGCCTTTACAAAGCTCATTGACAATAAAGAGATCAAACATATACAAGCTAAATTTCTGATCATATCTTTTTAAATTGGAAATCTGTCAATTGTTGTTGAATTATTCTGGAAAAGAATTCTTTTAAATGAAAATATTCCTCCGGAGTAAAGATTGCTTTATTTAAGGAGGTGGTTTGTTGCAACATCAAAATGTTGTTCTCAAACATGGACCTGAAGGAATATTTTGCAGAATTTTCCGGCAGTGATAAAGCTGAATCCTTTGGTTTATTTGCTAATGTATAACCTGGAGGAATTGAAAGATTGATATTATATACTTCAGATTGCGCTGCGCCTAAATCAACATGATAATTTCTTTCAGATAACTTAAAAGGATTCTTAGTCATTCTTTCATAGATAATCGGATTTAAAAGAATTCGATTATCATTAAAATTATCTCTTAAATCCATTTCAAAATCCAATTGTTCAATCAATGGTTTCTCCAGATCTTCTAAATTATCGACTTTGGAACTGAGAATACGCATACTTGTTAATTTCTCAATGATTTTCTCTTCATATTCTTCAAATGAATTATAGCTATCGATTTCCGTTCTTTTTCCTAAAGCATCCAAGCCTGAATATTGAATTCTAATACTGCCGGTAATTTTTCCAGCAGTATCTAATTTTCCTAGAATGTTGAAGATCTTTTTGGAAGGAATTTCATTTTTTAATGGCACCCATTCAGATTGATTTTTAGAATAAATAGCCCGTCCACGATCGTTGATTGAGCTTATTGAAAGTTCACCAAACGGTAACATGCTTTTTGATGCATCTAATAAATAATCCTGGCCATCAATTTTCGCTAGACATATTACGGCATTAAACTCCGTAATTACCGGATAGAGAAAACCCGGGATTCCGTTGTTACGGGTAGAAATAATAACAGGGTAGGCTTCAATATCAGCAGCACTGAGACAAGCAACTAAACCTAAGTTTATATCAGCAATATTTCCCTTCTTTGTTTCTAAAGCTTTTTTGATACCGTTTTCAGCATATTTCCCTAAGTATTCATTCCAGATAATATTCTTTTGCAGATAATAATAAATGGCTTTGGCTTTATCTAATTTACTTTCTTTTCCTTCTAAAATGCCGGGAAGTAAATTTTTAAAAGCCCCCTTGTTCTTTGCTTGTCCCCCGAAGTCTTTGTCATTTATTAATTCCTGATCGATATTTGACCAGTCTTTAGCGAAATTCTTATGAGTTCCGGTAGGATCCATGTAAGTTCTTAACTCATAATTGATAGACGAAATATAGTTAATAGGGGCAAGCATGAAATCTTCCTCTTTAAATGCCGGAATATCACGCATGATATAGGTCATTTTAGAACAATCCTGTCTATTCCCATTTAAAAGGAAATGCTTGTTCAAAACAGAAGATTTTTGATCACTTAAAGGGTAGTAACCTTTTAGATTGGTATTATAAATGAAGGTAGCAGGAATGACGGCAACATATTCACTGTATATTTTCGGATATCTTGACTGAAAATACCAGGTCTTAAAATTCATGATATTAGGAGTAACTAACCGATATGAATATTCGATGATAGAGTTATCCTTTATATTAGGAAGTGTGAACTTTACTTCATTGTAATTTTGAGAGGATTTATCCGTGAAAATTGCATCTTTCTTTAATTCATCTGTTCGCAATTGGCCATTTTCAAAATTGAAAGTCTTCCCTTTGATGTCTCGAACATATTCCATGTCAGAACCATATTTGTATAATGGGATTTCAATATTTGCTGCTGCCGCACCGTCCTTGTCAAGAACTTTTAAACGGACGTGTCTCGTATGAATAACCATCAAACCACGATCACTCTCGATGTATTCAAGTTCTGTTCTTCCGTGTTCGTATAATACAATAGCATGCGCAGAAGTATCATTCTGCTTGTGATCAGTAGAGAATAACCCCAAGTCCAACTTTGGTAGTGGATTTTCTTGAGCTATCCCCATCAGGCTTGCAAATACCATGCAAACACCTAATAACATAGATTTCATAATGATTTGGTAATAATTTTAGTCAAATGTAAATAATTTGCATTTGATTATTTATTATTTAATCAGAAAAAATGATATATTTTTTTAGAGGATTTTCTACGCTTCTAATAACTGTTTTTCATACAACGATGCATATTCAGCCTGATAGCTTAATAATTGTTCATGCGTTCCTTCTTCAATTATTTTCCCATTATCTAAAACGATAATATGATCAGCATTTTTGATAGTTGAAATTCTATGTGCTATAATAATAGAAGTTTTACCTTCCATCAATTTTCCTAAATTATGGAGTATTTCCTCTTCCGTTTTTGTATCAACAGCAGATAGACAATCGTCAAACATTAAAACCTTTGGATCTTTCACTAATGCTCTGGCGATTGAAACCCTTTGCTTTTGTCCTCCGGACAAGGTTATACCTCGTTCACCAATATGAGTTTCAAAACCCTCATCGAAGCCAACGATATTTTCATACACAACAGCATCCTTTGCGGCTTGTTCTACCCGAGGCATATCAACCTGGTCTAAACCGAAAGCAATATTTCTCGCTATGGTATCTGAAAATAAAAAAACTTGTTGGGGAACAAAACCGATTTGTTCCCTTAGATTTTTAAGTTCAAAGGCCTTTATACTTTGATTGTCATATAGAATTTCTCCTTGATCCACGTCAAACATGCGCATTAACAAGTTCGCAAGAGTAGATTTTCCTGAACCGGTACGACCTATGATAGCTAATGTTTTTCCTGCCGGAATCCTAAAACTCACGTTGTCAATGGCTTTAATTCCGGTGTCAGGATAAGTAAAGGAAACATTTTTTAGTTCTATAGCTCCCTGTAAGTCCATTTCCAGTTGACCTTCCTGGATGGTAGACTTGGTATCCAAAAACTCGTTGATACGTTTTTGTGATGCAGCAGCTCGTTGAACTAATGAAGTTACCCAAGCCAATGACATGGCAGGGAAAGTAAGCTGATTAACGTAGATTATAAATTCGGCAATATTACCCGGCGTAATATTACCAGCTTTTACCTCCAACCCACCAACATATACCGTGACAATGGTACTAAAACCTACCAAAAATATAATCAAAGGGAAGAAAATGGCCTGAACCTTTACAAGGTTAAGGTTAATATTTTTATATCGGTCACTTTCCTTGTTAAAACCATCCATTTTATCCTGTTCCCGTGTATATGTTTTGATGACACGGATACCTGAAAATGTTTCTTGGACGAAAGAAGAAAGATGGGAAAGCTGTCTTTGGATTCGTTCGCTTCTACGGTTGATTACTTTATTTACAAATAGAATAATTATTGAAATAATGGGAATGGGAATTAGAGAGTAGGTCGCTAAGGTCGCATTTACGCTATACATGGCATAAATAATCATGACTGATAATACAACCGTATTAATCGCATACATGATAGCGGGACCTAAATAGTTTCGTACCTGATTTACATCCTCGGTAGCTCGATTCATCAAATCACCTGTATTATTGCGTCGATAGAATGCAAAATCTAATTGCTGGTAATGCTGATAAATCTCATTTTTTATATCATATTCAATATGTCTGGAGGTCAGGATTAAGGTTTGTCTCATCATAAACAAGAAAATCCCCCTTAATAGGGCCAATATTAATACGACCACGCCAAAGAATAGCAGACTAGAACTAAACACTTCATAAATAAGCGATTGTCGCTCAAAGCCATCATATAGTCTATATAAGTCAATGTTTTCTTTTACCAAATCAAAGGCCTCACGGATTACCTGAGCAGGAAGAATACCGAAGTAATTAGATATGATGACGAAAATCACACCTGGTATTACTTTCCAGCGATATTTATAGAAAAATTTATTGAGGTATGACAGTTCCTTCATCAAAACAAAAGTAAGCGATAAATTCGAATAATCGATGTTATAAAGTTTGGTTTGTGTCAATAATGGGCAGTAAGACGAATATTTTAACCCTTTTGACTAAAGAACTAAATAATTTGCTAATTTTGTACCTGTTAATTTTGTTTTTAATATGCAAAAAGATTCTACCTCGCTATTCGATTTGATGCGCGTGTCTGACCATCAAAATATCTTCCTTTGTAATGATAAAGAAGTTGGCTTGAAAGCTATTGTAGCTATTCATGATACCACATTGGGCCCTGCTGTTGGAGGTGTTCGGATGTTGCCTTATGCTACTGAAGCAGAGGCTATAGAAGATGCTTTACGGTTGTCAAAAGCGATTACTTATAAAGCTTCCTTAGCAGGCTTAAACCTTGGGGGAGGTAGTGCCATTATTATTGGTAATAACAGAACCGAAAAAACTGAGGTTTTAATGCGTCGTTTCGGTAGATTTATCAATGGCTTAAATGGTAATTTTATTGCATCTATTGACGTTGGAACTACTCAAAAAGACTTAGAATACATACATTCTGAAACTGATTATGTTGCCGGATTACCTACTTCTTTAAATGGGGCAGGGGATACCACAGTGTTTGCAGCAAAGGGTGTTTACTATGGTATCAAAGCCGCAATTAAAGAATTGTACGGAGATGATAACCTGGCTGGAAGAAAGATTGCAGTACAAGGTGTTGGTAGTGTAGGAGAGCATCTGGTATCGCTATTGCGTGCCGAAAATGCAAGAGTATACGTCTCTGATATGACGGAAGAACGTAAGATGAAAATTGCAGCGAAGTATAAAGCTGAACCTATTACATACTCCACAAGCTTTGAATTGGATGCTGATGTTTATGCTCCATGTGCTTTAGGTGGTACTGTCAATCCGGATACTGTCCCTCGTATGCGTTGTAAAATTATTGCCGGATCTGCAAATAATCAATTGTTGGAGGAAGAGAAAACAACACAGCTGCTAAAGGAGAATAATATTCTTTATACTCCGGATTTCTTAATCAATGCTGGGGCTTTGATTAGCTGTTATTCAGAGCTGGAAGGTTATGGTGCTGATCGTACAGATCATTTGATCCGTTATATCTATACAGCAACTAGACATGTCATTCAAAGAGCAAATGAGGAAAATATTTCAACGCATCAAGCAGCAAAAGAATTAGCTGAAAAGCGTATTCAGGATATGAAAAAATTAAAATAAATAGTATAATAATCGTTCTTTATATAAAATTCGTTCTTTTAATATTTTATGCTAAATAGAAGACACCTAAGGGTAAAGGTCATGCAGACATTGTATGCCTACAGTTTGTCAGAAGACAAAAACATTGTAAATTTTGAGAAAAGCCTGCTCAAAAGCGTGGAGGAAGTCGATGAAATGTACATCTGGACACTGAATTTGCTAGATGAAGTGGCAGAGTATGTATTGACAGATGTAGAAGGTATTGCCAATAAATGGATTCCCTCAGACAAAGATAAATCCTTCACTTCTACTAAATTAAATAGTAATACCTTTATCGAATCCTTAAGACAGAATAGAGAATACCTTGAAAAGGTTAAAAGGTATAATGTAGACTGGAATTTTGACCCTGAAATTGTTCGTTCCATCTTTGCTCAACTTAAAGTTTCAGAAGCTTATTTAGAATACCTAAATCTGGAAGATCGTTCTATTTCTGCTGAAAAAGATATTATCAAGTATATCTTCAAAAAGATCATTTTGAAGTCACCGGATATCGAACAATCCTTGGATGAGCGATTTATCAATTGGCAGGTAGATAAGGAAGTTTTGCAAGCAATGATTGCAAAAACCTTCAAAAACTTTAACTCAGAGGTACCTTCAAAAAATAAATTAGCTGATCTAACACCAAGTTGGATTGAGGACAAGGACTTTATTCTTGATTTATTGAAATTATCCATTAAATATGGTGATGAATATCAAGACTTAATTGCAGCTAAAACTAAGAATTGGGAATCAGATCGTATCGCTTTAGTCGATAACTTATTGATGCGTATGGCGATTACTGAATTAATTAATTTCCCTACAATTCCTGTAAAAGTTACTATTAATGAATATATTGAATTATCTAAGTCCTTTAGTACCTTGAAAAGTAGTACCTTTATCAATGGTATCTTAGATAAAATTCTTGCTGATTTAACAACCCAGCGAAGAATTAAAAAAGAGGGACGCGGATTAATCGCATAAATTGTACTAACATGAAAAAATTAATTTTACCCTTTGTTGTAGTAGCAGTATTATTTACATCCTGTAATCAGGGCGCGAATAAGTCAGGTACATCTGCAGACTCAACAACTGAAGCTAGCGCTGAATATGATGGTATTGGTAAAATGGAATTTGAAAATACAGTCTATGACTTCGGAAAAATTAAAGAAGGTGAAGTGATAAAACATATTTTCAAGTTTGAAAATACGGGTACTAGTCCGGTGATTCTATCCCAAGTTTCGGCAAGCTGTGGCTGTACAACACCATCTTTTACAACAACTCCGGTTCTGCCCGGTAAAACAGGTGAAATCACTGTCGAATTTAATTCTTCAGGGCAATTAGGCCAACAACAAAAAATTATTACGATTGCTTCTAATGCAGAGTCAAATATTACAACTGTGCAGTTAAAAGGAGAGGTTGAAGCAATTTAACTGTAAACAATTAATTATACTATACAAAAATGATCTCAACAATTTTATTACAAGTAGGAGGAAGTGGTTTTACTCAACTAATTCCAATGGTATTAATCATTGTGGTTTTCTATTTCTTTATGATTAGACCGCAAATGAAAAAGCAAAAAGAACACAAAAAATATATCGAAGAAATAGGTGTTAATTCAAGAATAGTTACAACTGCCGGTATTCACGGTAGAATCGTTGAAGTTAGCGAAAAAACATTCTTAGTAGATGTAGGCAATGGTGTTAAAATGCGTTTTGACAAATCTGCTATCTCGCTTGAAGCTTCTAAAGCATTAAACACAGATAAACCAGCGTAGAAATAGTATTTAGTAGCTAGGGTTTAGTTTTTGGACTGAATTTCTAGCTCATAAGAAAGCTGTCTTTTATAAAAGACAGCTTTTTTTATGATAAATCCTCACCTTATTATAACCGATTTATTCTGTTTTCCCAGCCTTCAAGTCCCTAAAAGATCAAATTTTATCTTTTTATTAATTCGGAATTTATTCAAATCTTGCCCAATTAAATTCGAGTTTTTATTGGGTAAGTAACGAGTAAGTAACGAGTGAAATACGAGTTATAAAGAGGAGATACGAAGGTTTTTAATACGATAAAATGGATAAAATAAAAACCTGATTAATTTTTAGTTTATGTATCTATTGATTTATAAACTGAAAAATTAATCAGGCTCTTACTAAGGTATTTACTTTTATAAGTACGAGCTTATTGAGGTATTTCTAATAAACGGACTTCAGACATTTGGAAGTTTGATCCGCTTCTGAGTTCCAGAATAGAGAATTTATAGTAATTGTAAGCTGTCTTATTAGTGAACAGGAACGTTCTGGAGAACCTGCGTTTATCCTCAGGCCACATTTCGTCCTCACGTTCATCGACTACAACCCAGTTCTCACCATCTATAGAACCCTCAACTTTCCATTTTTTAGGATCACGTTCCGGGGCATCATTTCCTGAGGTAAAACTATAACCGTTTACAATCTGTGGGGCATCATAGAGGAACTGCCAGGTAAGCGCATTTCCGACGTTACCTAAGAATACCTTCGTGGTAATGACGTTATCTATCAATTTCTTGGATCCTTCATCACCATCAGGACCACCACCATTCTCATGAGAGATTGAAAAAGTATTTTCAAATGTTGTGACATCTTTAATTAATCCCAGTTCAGAAACAAATAGATCTAGTGTAGCTATTGAACCCTTTGCTGTTGTTAATTTAAGTTGGATCTCTTTAAAAGTACCTGATTCAAAAGTCAAATCAATGCTCTTATCTGTAGCCAGAATAGGGTCGGTACTCTCGTAACCATCACGCCATTCGGTTTTATTAACAGCAATATTGGTTTCGAAGGATAGATTTAATTTTCCGGCACCTATCGGCTTGGTATTTACTTTGATGAGGTTACTCGCAGAGATACGAATCGTTTCTTCGCGTTGAGCCCAGTACCCTTCACCATTCAAAACTACCATCTTAACCGCATAAGTTCCCGTATTTAAAAAAGTATGAGTCGGACCTACGACAGAAGAAGTGCTATCATCGCCGAACGACCAGCGTGTTTCCTTAAAGTTGTCACTTTTATTATCGAATTTAAAAGTGAATGGATCATTTTCATTGACTAAAGCATAGGAAAATGCAGCAGTAGGTTTAGGCTCCACCTCGATAATTTCAGGTACTCCCGCTTCTTCTTTGCTACATGAGCTGCTTAGAAAAGCTAACATTAAGCAGCCAAATGTATATTTTAATATTTTCATAATGTTTTCTTCTATTGGTTTGTTAAGGTATTCTAACCATTCTCCATTCCGATAATTGGAAGGCACTGCTGCTTCTTGTCCGTTCTATATGAAGCTTAAATTGAGTAAAAGCTTTAGGGAACTCTTCTGTTCTTCTTACATCAATTGCTTCCCATGTCGTTCCATCATTAGAACCATATAATACCCATTCCGCAGGATCTCTTCCTTGTGAATCATTTCCGGAGGTAAAAGTATAAGCTCCGATCTTCTGAGGCTCTGTGAAAACTAGTTTACATTCTACATCCACAAAATCGCCGAGTAAGAATTTGGTCTCTACATTGTTGTCAATTAATTTTGGTGAGTTTTCATTTGCATTACCTGTATTGTCTCTGCTAACGGTAAAAACAGCGTCGTTTGTAACATCTACTTCCACGACATTTTCAGAATCAATCAAAAGTATACTGTAATTTTTTTCAGGATTAATTACATGCAGGGTAGAAGAGGTAAGCTCTACAACAACTGCCAGTTTTTTATCTAAGTTTTCGCTGATAACGGTCCATGGCACCGTAAGTTCCAGATTAGCATTTTTTGCATTACTCGGAACCTGAACACTTTTTACAATAGTGTATTGATCGGGATTAAGAGCTACTGTATTTGCTGGTAACTCTCCGGATTGAATGAGTTTAGCAATCGTATCTGTTGATGTTGCTACATCTACAATAAATGTCGATCCAGGGAAACTAGCAAGACTGATTCCGATCGGAAAGGTAAGCCCTGATGAGGAACTTTCATAGTTTATCTGATTTTTAGCTTCCAGTATGGTTCCGGCACCATTGGTTAGTGAAATGAAGTGAATATCTGATTCAGTAATTAAATCATCTACTTTTAGAATCAAAACGCCTGTTGCATTGTTTTGGTCTATATTATTACCCTTTCCGGCATTGGTTATGTCGTAACCAATAACAATGTTTTTACCGAAGTATTTTTCTACTTCAGTACGGGTTACGGTTACGCTAAAGACCGTTGAATCTGCCCCGAAATCAACTTTTGTGCTGTTTGGGAGGGCAACAGATGCCGGTTTAACAGCAATGAAATCACTGCCTAGATTCTTATCTTCAATATGCTTAGCTGCTGCGGTCTGGTTGACTGCGATGTTTACATCAAAGGCTTTTGAAGCTGGATTGCTAAGCTTTATGCTTACAGGAACTGTAACTTGTTCATTTGTTTTTGTGATCGTTCCAGCAATATTCCCTGAGCCTACTGTCGTGGAAGATCCGGGCTTAATACTAAAGTCTTCCAGATCGCCATCATTGCATCCGATTAAGACGCTGCAAAATAAGACCGGGAGATATATCTTTTTTAAATAACTTAACATAATTTTCATACTCTTTAGGTTTATTTATCAATCCAAACACGCCCATCTAATCCCCAACTTATCTGTCTGGGAACTTTTAACCAGCTTATGATTTGAGTAGGAATATCTATATTCCTTGGTACCATTGAACTCAATACTTCTGAGGTTGGAGCACATATAAAATCATTGAGATTAATGATAGGATAAGTGCCAGCCGTATTCAGGTGAGAACCAAAAGGACCTTCGTCTAAGATGACATCTTCATCTTTACTGTTCATTGGCCAGTAAGCTGCTAAAAAGTTAATATTAGGATGGTTAGGTTCCACACCTATTTCACAGCTATATTGTTTGACGGTTTCGGGTGACAAGGCAGCTTTCCAGATTTTTACATCTGCGATGTAAGCATCGGATCGCCAGCCTTCTCTGGTCTCCAGAAAACCAATTCTAAATTTTGCAGCAGATGTAATAGATCCCCAGCCTGTAATATCACCTTCCTTGGATAATTCTCCATTGGTAAATAATTTAACAGTTCTCTTACCATCTACAGTTTGTCCAGTAACGGCAATGGAATTCCAGGTTCCGCGGTTCAGGTTTTTCTCGGCTTTTATTTCACCTGTTCCTTTATCACCACGGGCATTAAAAATCCAGGATTCCCCGGCAAGGTGAATCACCCAGCCAATGCCATCTGTTTCCTGATCCCATGCTCCTTGCCAATGCTTACGCTTTCCGATGATTGAAGGATAACTGAAGCTGTAATTATTGTCACGTCCTTTATTTTTCTTAATTTTTAATTCAATAGTAAAATCGTCATTATCAAGGTTAAATATACTATTGTCACCATCATCTAATTGTGCGTAATTTTCTTCCTTAAATTGCATAAAGTCACCTATATACTTATTTCCAATAAATGGTTTGCCAATAAATTTAGTGCTGTATTTTGGTGAATAGATGATCGTAAAGGTATTTACAGAAGGATTGCTAAAAATAGTATTATCGTTTTGAGAATCTGGAATTTCATATTCACCTCCCTGGCTGGAAGTAATCACCACCATCCAATTTTCTTTATTATAATTAGGTCTTTCTTCAAGAGCTTTAATAATTTGTCCTACCTGTTCGTCAAAATTTTCGATAGAAGCTTTATAAGCAGGTTTTGAAATATCATAACCAGCACTTTTACCGGCTTCATCCACTGCGGAAAAATGGGCAGTTATGAAAGATAAACTTTCATCTTTTAAGTCAGCGATAGTCTTTGCCGTAACATCCTCATCATTTTGTGCAATTTGTGTTTTCGTATCCACTCCAAAATGTTCAATAAATGTTGCATTGGAACTGATCATACTCATTTTAATGCTATCATCAGTGCTCTCTTTTATGCGTTGTGATAGTAGGGGATAAGCATCAAATTTATTGTTTTCAAAATCATCATCTCTTACGCCATGTTTAGTATAGTTTACACCGGTGAAAAGGTTAGCCCAATTTGAGGATATGCCGCTAGCATTTTCTTCACTAAGAGAAACCCAGGAGTAAATAGAGTGAGAGATAAGTGCATTGATATTAGGGATATTGGAGGTTCTTACGGATTCCCCGCGGGCCCCATCTACCACTAATAATAATACTTTAGGTGTTCCATAGATGACATCTACGGAATCTGGTACATTATCTGGAATAACCTTTGAGAATTCCTGTTGACAGGAAATAATATTTAGGCCCAGTATCATCAACAAAACTGTTGAAATCGAGTTTAAAATACGTTTTTTCATAATTTCAGGCTTTATTCAATAGTAATTCGAGTTATATTTCTAGCATCAACATTGTCGAATTTTGAGAAAGACCCCAATAGTAATAATGCTTTTTTTCCGTCATCGGAGGAAGTTTCAATAATGCGCAATATTGAACCATCTACCGTTCCTGAATTATTCATGCCTTTAACAAGATCTCCTGAGGAATCAAGAATCATAAATTTTGATCTCGAAATATTATCATATATGATAAAGTCACCACCAACTGCGATTTTACCATCTTCTAATTGTAAAGCATAAGCCGGATAACCATCTCCGAAATCTTTTACTTTGAAGGTTTCGTCAATGCTTCCATTCGCGTTCAACATGACCATTCTAGGAGATAAAAATCCATTGAAGGTTCTAAAGTTGCCTGTTATTAAGTATTTTCCTGTTTTTTCATTGTAAGTCACATTTCTGATTCTATAATTTGCACCACTTCCGATATTAAAAGTTTCGTCTATGGTACCATCCTCATTGAGACGAACTATGTTACCATTCGCTTTTCCATCAAAAGAACTGAAAGAGCCGAAAACAACAATTTTACCTTTTAATGAACCCGATGAGTGATAATAGGCAGAGGTCGGACCGTTAGCACCTGCTAGAGCTTTTCCATTGGAAAATCTAAAGGTTGTATCTAATGTTCCATCTAGATTTAGCAGAGCAACCGAACGGATTTCAGTACTATCTAAAATAACTGAATCTCGAGTTTCCATAAAGTTTGGTTTGCCATAAATTCTATTGATATGGAATCGAAAATCACCTACTGCTAATATTTTGTCTTTATGGTTGAATATTTTGCTTACCTGACTGTTAAAACCACCATTAAATCTTGGATAATACTTGATGGTATCTGGAAGGTTCGGCGGTCTAAATGGCTGGACAGCCATCGTATCGATTTGCCCATTTAAGTTTATTCTTGTCATGTTGGAAATGTTGTCCGTTCGTTGATCAAAACCTGAAAAGCCTCCAGCTAAGTAATAATAATTCTGAATCTGAATTATGGAGTTCAAGGAACCTAATGCTGCATTTCCAACTCTAAAGCTAGCATCGTATTCACCATTTTTAAATGTCCTTACGATTCTATTATTAGGTTTTATATTACCTTTGTTTTCGTAGTTTGTAAATGCGCCGATAATAATTCGTTTATCCTCTACAGTGGTCAGGATATCATACACGGTCGAATTTGTGCCATATTTAGCTTGCCAAGTAGGGTCAAGCTGAACTTTTCCTAATACGGTAAAATCAGGTCCATAAAAAACAACATCATCAATGTTAATGGTGGTAATACCGGTACTGGCAAATTCAGGAACCTTAACCGTAATTTCATCATCATTAATTGATATTATTTCAGCCTGTTGACCATTAAAGGTAAAGATGGCCTTGTCCTTATATGGGGTTAAACCTTTCACTTTTATTTTTACTTCTGTACCGGGCCCTCCAATCGTTGGGGAAGGTCTTTGTGTGCGTTCAATGGTTACCCCCAAAGCTTCTTTACCCTTTTCATAAGGCTGTGATTGAAATTCTACTTCTTTGGAACAAGAACTTAATCCAGTGAACAGAAAAGCGAGTATGCAATATTTCAAAATCTTGTTCATAATTTTAGCGTTTACTTTGGATAACATCATTAATAAAATCTTCTGATCCAGGATATAGCCCGAATACGGATTCCGTATAATTCAATACATGTATTACACCGTTTGTTGGCTGTATGTCTGAAGTAGAAACCGGATAATTAATGTACGTATCAGGATTTGTAAAGTCTGGTATGTAAGAAAGGTATAATTGTCTATATCCCTGATATTTTAACCTGGAGATTTCTGTTTCATGATCTTTTTGAACAATATCATTATAAACCACTCCTATATTAGATACATTACCAGAAAAGGAGACATAATTCTGTCCAGGATAGGTGCCTAACAAATCAAAATCTATCTGAGGATAGTCTGCCAAAGTATTTTTTCCCTTGAACATATATTTATAAAGATGCTTTTTCCAAATGATCGAATCAATATCACTTAGTTGTTTAATGGTGTCTAAACTTTCGTTAAATAGTCTGTAATTTAGCCCTCCTTTATCCAGTGATCCGATGAGTTGTTTGATATCAGGATCAGCTGGTGCGAAGAAGGTAAATTCCTCATTTTGGAAAGTTTCTTCCAAACCTGCTAATTTTATAATTTCAACTATTGAATCAAAAAGAACTGGTTTTGTTTCTAAATATTGAATAATGCTACCATCATATTTAGCGACTGCTAAACCACCATCTTCATAATAATCATCTTTATTGCAGGCACTCAAAATCAATATTCCAAAAAGGAATAAAGCCAAATAGTTCGATTTAAAAATATTTTTCATAATTAACGTCCAATTGAAGTCCAATATTGATTTAATTCCATATATGGGTTGTTATTCAAAGCCGATTGATCGATTGGCCAAGTCCAGCCCCCTCTATTGTATTGATCTAATGTTAGTGGGGTCATTGTCCATTCTGAACTCATGATGCGTCTTGTCCGAATAAGATCAAAATAACGAATCCCTTCTCCGATTAATTCTCTTCCTCTCTCGAGAAATATGAAATCTTTCAGTTCTGATCCTCCGCTACCTGAATAGCGGGTTGCTTGTGCTCGATCTCTCACCATATTAACTGCTGCTATGGCTTCAGCATCTCTATTGCCGAGTTCAGCACACGCTTCAGCGTATAGAAGAATGGCATCAGCATAACGAAAAATACTGAATGAATTGTCAGGATTTTTATCCTCATTTCCAGAAGCATACACATTGGTACCAAACTTTCGGAGAACAAATTTTCCATCATCTGATGTGATGTCTTCAAACCACATTTCTCTTCTTTTATCGGCATCTCCTTCGGGAAAAATTCGGTTCATGTAAGTAGAGATAAAATAGCAGTGGCTTAATTGGTTTGTATATCTTGGAAATTTATAAGGCCAGCGAAGGAAGTGATCCCAAAAAGGAGCATAAGGGTTTACTTCATCACCATAGTTGATACTTTTATAAAATTCGAATAATGATTCTTCACTTCTGCCTTTCGTTACTGTTGCCCAATTTTGATCATTAAAAGGTGCAACTAATTGATGTTGTTTGCTATCAATTAATTCCTTTCCTAAATTGGCTGCATCAGTAAGATATTTTTGTTTGTTTGAAGGATCAAAACTGGAATTCCACATATTCATATGCATAAGTAGAGCAATTAACGCTCCCTTAGCAGGTCTAGCTCCCCGCAGACCTGGATCGTTTAGGGACCAAGGCATTAAATCTTTCTGTGGTAATAATTCTTCTATACATTTATTTAATACAGAAACCATGTTTTCTCTTGGAAGCGCTTCTGTATGATAGGGATCGGTATAATATGGCACATCACCATAGAGTCGGACCATCCAGAAATAGGTAAAGCAACGGATAAATTTAGCTTCTGCTATATATCGTGTCTGGTCGGACCCTGTTACTCCTGGAATTCCTTCTTCTAATTTTTGAATTAGAATATTGGTACTTTGTATCACTTCATAGTACGTTTTCCAATTTGTAATTAGCCACATCCTATAATTAGTGAAGTCACCATTACTGATTGCAAATAATAGGTCATTCCTTCCTAAAGCTTCAACCACTTTTCTAGAGTTAAACCCATTAGCACCGGGAGATACGAAGATCTCACCTGAACGAGCCTCACCTATTGCCCCCATTACCCAAGATTCATTTATTTTTTGGAAGAAACGAGAGTAAATAAAAGCAAAGTTTGTTTCAACATCCTGTTGAGACAAGTAATAATTATTTCCTGTTAATCGATCTATTGGTTCAACATTTAGATAGTTTTTACAACTATTAAAGCAGAGACTTATTGATATAATAAGACCGACTAGTGTTATTTTACTTTTTATTAAGTTTTTCATAATGGTTAGAATGAAATATTGAAACCTAATGTGTATGACCTTGGTACCGGATATCCATTGGAAGCATCTCGACCTAGACTAGTCACATTTTCAGGATTTGGTCCAGAGTATTTAGAAAAGGTGTAGACGTTATCCATAGAGGCATAAATTCTAAAACGATCTAGTTTAAATCTTCTTAGAAAATCCCTATCGAAGACGTAAGCCACGATGATATTATTGATTTTGAAATAACTTCCATTCTCTTCCCAAAGTGTTTGATCATATCGGAAAGGTCTTACACTTGCATTTCTGGAAAAATCATAAGGGTTTGGATATTTTGCAATGTCTCCATCTTGTTGCCAAACATTTAGATCCTCTAATGGAACTACAGTCTTGTCACCGAAAGGATTGCCGTATAAACCTAATCTCTGTGCTAATGCATAGTTTAAGATAGTTCTATCAGCAGTATAAGATGCATAAATAGAGAATTGGAAATTTTTATAATTCAGGTTATTCTGTACCCCACCTGTCCACATTGGTTGGGTATTACCAGCTCTAGTATAATCTCGTTCATCAAGAATATAATCTCCATTTCTATCTACAAAGATAGGGTCTCCGGCTTGGAAGAAAGTTCCATCAGCGGTACGGTATCTTAATCCGGTCACTGGGTCTACAGGAACATCGGCATCTGTTGCATAAACACCTACGTTTTGTAATAGGTAGTTTGATAGGGCTGAAGTTCCTACGCGGTTAACCATATGAAGTAAGTCTCCTGAGGAATAATCCCATTTAATGAATTGACCTCTAAAAGTAGAGGGTAATTGTAATAATACATCTCTATTATAAGCACCGTTTAGAGAAAAAGTCCAGTTAAAGTCACTTGAGGTTGATAGCGGACGAATATTGATGGCCAATTCATGTCCGTAATTTGCGACCCCTGCATCATTGGAATATAATTTTTCAAAACCTGAGATATTGCTTAAATACGATTCATACAATAAGTTCTCCACCCTCTTATAGTAAGTGTCATATATTATTTCAATCTTATTATTGAATAAATTCAGGTCCAAACCTAAGTTATATTGCATGGATGTAGTGGGTTTCAAATTAGGGTTTGGAATAAATTCGTAATTGATACCAATTCCATTAATTTGATTATACATTCCAGAGATATCATATTTACCATAAATACGTTCCAATGTACTGGTAGGCATAACATTAATTCCCCAAGTTGCACGAATAGAGGCTAGGTTAATCCATGGCAAGGACTCGATCCAATTTTCATGATGAATATTCCAACGTAAGCCTACAGAAGGGTTTTTTGTGTATTGGTTTTCGAAACCATTAGCTGAAGAACCATCTAAACGATACGATAAATCAATGATATATCGGCTTTTATAACTATAACTGGTTGCAAGGGCAAAAGAGAGCGCTTTTTCATTTCTAAAATTGCTTAGTACACCACCTCCTCTTGAGAAATAGCCATCATAACCGAAGGGTCCTTCAAACTGGTCATTTGGTGTTCTTGCTTGCTTTGTAATGGTATTTTGCCTTTGCGAATGTCTTACCTCGTTAAATAAGTTGATGAAGATATTATGATCTTCATTGATATCTTTGGTATAGTTTAGGATATTCCGGTTATATAGATTAGATTCACGACCGGCAAATGAGTACACTTCAGAGAACTGACCAGCTGCCGCAGCTGGGGTGAATTTATCCTCATTATTAGAAGCAAATTCATAACTCATAGCTGATTGAAACCTTAAGCCAGGGAGAATTTCAAATTTTCCTTCCACATATGGACGTATTAATTTAGAACTATTATCATTCTTGGTCCTAATAGCAGAAATATAGCTGGCATCTGTCGAGAAAAATCCCGGTGGAGGTAGTAAAGTGGAATTCATACCCCCGGTTGCAACACCAGTTTGTAAAATCCCCGTTCCGTCTCCTTTATTTTGCTTCCCTAGTTGTGCAAACACCTGTCCGGTAAATTCAAATCTTCTGGACGGTCTATAGTCCATTCTTAAGTTTGCCGAATAACGGTTAAAGCCGGTGTTTTTAATAACCCCTGTTTCTCCATAATAGCCAAGGTTTGTTTTATAGGAAAGAGTCTGATTACCTCCATCAATACTTAAATTATGGTTTTGGTTAAAGGTATTTTGATAATACAGATCCTGCCAATTGGTCGAATTGTTATAGAAAGCATTTAAACTATCTGCAAGCATAGGATTATTCATGATGTTGTCAAGTTCATATTCCCATCTGGCATTATTGTAGATCTGCCAAATCTTTATTTGACGTTCCAGATTACCACCTAAGGTTTCCCTTAATTTAGGTGGGGTCTTCATAAATGTACTATGTGTATAATTGATTCTTGGCACCTCAGAGTTACCTCTTTTCGTGGTAATAATAATTACCCCATAAGCACCTTGGGATCCATATAGTGAAGTGGCTTGCGCATCTTTTAAGATTTCAATACTTTGTACATCCTCCGGCGGAATTAGAGATAGGGGACTGATCCCAGGGCCCTGTTGTTGTAATCCAAATTCAGAGGCTCTATCTGCATCCATGGGTACTCCGTCAATTACATACAGAGGGGAGGTTGGCATTAAAATAGATTCATTTCCACTACCTGTTGTTGTTAGCGTTGAAAGGCCTCTAATCTGTGTTGATCCTCTAAATCCTGGCGCTCCTGTATTTACCTGAACGTTTAATCCCGGAACTTTACCCTGCATTAACTGTTCAATGTTAGCTACGGGCACATCTCTAAGGTCTTTTTCTCCTAAACTAAATGAAGATCCTGTTGAAGTTTCTTTTTTACGAGCGACATATCCACGAACTACTACTTCTTCAACCTGATCCTCAGTTGAACTCATTTGAACATTCAAAGTTGACTGATTTGCACGCACGGTAATTCTTCTTTGTGTGTATCCCACACCTTTAAAAATTAGGGTGGTGTTGGGTGCCACACTTAGCGCAAAACTACCATCATCTGAGGTTGCTGAGATAGATCGATTGGTTGCAGCATTCACAATAGTAACCCCTGCAATTCCTTTATTGGATTCATCGACAACCTTCCCACGAACTTCTTGATTCTGAGCATAGGCTATCTGAAGGGAGAATACGCTGATTAATAATATAATTAGTTTTTGTAATTTCATAAAGCCTAAGTTTAATCATCTTCAAATTTGGGGTTCTCATTACGGAAATGGAAGACAATTTCCCAATCTCCTTCTTTATATATCCTAAAGTTCAGACCTATCTGACCAATTTTTCTCGTTCCGCCGAAACCTATTCTGGAATAAAGGAAGTTAACTTTTGCAACTCCACCTTCGGCATAGTCTGTTTTGTAGCCGTTTAAAGGAATTGGATAAGCTACATCATATTGTATATACTCCGGATTCTCTACTTTATTAAATCCGTGGACAAGTAAATCCCATTTGGTTTCATTGAATTTCAATGGATTGATAAAATTTCCGTCTGCGCCTAAAAATTTAAATCTTAAGCTATTACCTTTCCCTCCTGTAAAGGGTCTAATATAGACGACGATATCCTTTTGTTCATTGTTATTTACGAGCCTCAATTCGGAATTTTCTCCTATAACATCTTCAGAAATGGAAGATGGTAAAATATAATCCTGTTTGGTTGTATCCTTAGGTCGTTGTGGATCAGGAGCCTTTCCACCGGTATATGGATTGATATCTGTGTCCGGATAATAATCACGTTGTCTCCAAGGAATAACTTGGAAATCTTTGATAATTTGTGTTCCACCGGAGTTTTGAATTTTTAAATCAAAAAATCGGATATCTTGTGTTTTTAAAACCGTATCCACAGGGCGCGGTTTAATGATAGCATTCGTTGCTGAGGCCCACATTATTAATCGACCATTACTATCGACTTCGAAAACAGGCTTTTCAACTAATCTTCGTTTAGCTTCAATTTCTTCCAATGATTTTTCCAATCCATCGTATTGTTCTATCCATTCATACGTTTTTGCTTTAGTGAAAAGATCCGTCACGGGTGCTCCATCACCATATCTGGCATTAACAATTTCAAATTTCATGGGAAGGGTTGAATTATCAGCCTGAAGAGTGGTGAATATATTGTCCCGCCCCAATATAGGTTCAATAATTTTATTAGTATAATTGATATTATCGCTCATAAAATCTCTGTCTTCCGGGAGATCGTACATTTTAGAACATGCTGAAAACATTCCGTAGCTACCTATAAAGACAGCGAGTAGTCGGATACTTTTTGAGAATTTCATATTTAATCTTTTCGGTTACAATGATTAGTTTATAGATTCTTTATTTACACTCCAATCGGCCATTTGGAAAGCAGTACCAGCACGATTCCTCTGAATATTCAATCGATAGAATGTGTAAGCTGTGCTGTTGTTAATCCAGAATACCCGTTGTTGGAATCTAGAGGTAAATTCTTCTCCTGATCTAGAATCCAGTGTAGTCCAGTTTTCACCATCCTGCGATCCTTGTAAGGTCCAATCCGTTGGATCCCTATCTGGAATATCATTTGCGGAGGTTATTGTATAAGCATTGGCGGCGGTAGCCGTATTTAATTCTACCTGAAGCCAAACACCATTGAAATCACCTAGGAAAAATTTAGTCTCGCTATTACCATCGAATGCATATTTGGAAGCTTCCACTGCATCAGCTCCACCACTAGTTTCTCTAGATACAGAGAAAGTCCCGCCGACTGTTACAAATAAGTTAGGTGGAGGTGGAATGTAGGTTAAACGTGTGACAAAATCATTAAAGCCAAATACATGACTTGATGAGAGGACATGGATCATTCCATTATTAGCTTCAATATTAATAGAAGCAGTTGTTGCTGTAATCCAATTACGATTAAATTGACTGTTTTTGGTGTCACTATATTCAATAACCTTCGGTCCACCGCCTTCATAACCAGATGAAGTCGCAGTAGTCAATTTTGCATTCATGGTTCTTTGATATTTAAAATCCTGAAGTTTTATTCCGTCTTTTAACATCATAGAATCACTGGGATAGTAACCCTTTACAATATACTGTGCCATCATGGTATCTAAGTGGTTAAGGTCTACATTACTTAAATATTCCAGAGGCTTATCGGATTCTTTACGGGTATTATTTAAATTTTCAATGGCTAATTGAAAACTTTGGTTGGTAGGCGCAAAGAAGGTGATTTGTTCATCTGTATTTAATACAGATTGCATATTTGTTCTGTCTAATACCGTAAGTAATGAATCAAATACACCAGGTTTACTTTGTAGATACTCTAATATAGTACCATTGTAGGTGACCTTTTGTAAGGATTCATTATAATAACCCTTGTCTTTGGCGCATCCGCTAACCAAAAGCAAGAAGAGAAAACTAAAAATATTGTTGACTTTCATGGTTAAGCAGTTTATTTCCAATATTCATTTTGGGTTAATAATTTGTTTTGAGTTCTCACATCATTTGAGATTGGCCAATAATGACCTTTTTCACGAATGAGTTTACTGAGTTCCGAATCATCATTTAAGATTTTGTAATGTCTTACCATATCATACCAACGATGACCTTCTCCCATTAATTCTCTGTTTCTTTCTTGAAAAATGGCATTGATTAATTCTCCATTTCTCGCAGCTGAATAATCATTTAGGCCTCTTCTTTCTCGAATTGTATTTAAGAGTTCAATTGCACCGGATTGTTCACCTATTACGGCTAAGGCTTCAGCACGTAATAAATACATATCTTCCAAACGGGTTACGATTGTGGCGCTCGAATAGAATCTGAAAGTAGGATCCGTTACCCCTCCCATGATACATTTTACTTTGCTAAATATTGGATATTGACCATTGAAGTTTCTGAAATAGACTTCTGTTACCGGATTTCCCAGAGTATCCGCTGAGAAGCGTTCGTCAGTAGGTTCATTAAAGATAGATAGGATTTTTTCTTTTGCCATATACATGTCCGGAATGGTCTTATTGACAACAGGAGCTGCTAAGGTTAATTCTTCAATATGTCCTGTAAAAGATCCTTCAACATGGTTATAAACATGAGCAAACCCCAATAGTTGATTATTGTTTTTATCGTAGAAAAATCCATTAGGATCGGTCAAATTAGCTGTTGATAATAATCCTAAACTACCTTTTTGCTGATTGTCTATAACGAATTTCGCATAGGCGGCTGCGTCGGGATAATTACTTTGCCAGGCAGCAACATGTGCCAGAATAGCATATGCGGTTGTTTTACGCGCCAAGGCGCCGCCCCATCTTGAATTGGCCTCGTTGTAATAATTTCCTTGTTGCTGTTCATCATTAGAACTATATAAGAAAGGCAGGTCATCAGCAGCTGCCTGTAATTCCTGTTCTACCCAAGCAAGTACTTTATTTTGATCATCCCGGGGTTGGTCGGTAAAACTTCCTTCTTTTGAAGAAACAATTAAAGGGACATCTCCCCATAACCTGACCATATAAAAATAGGCAAAGGCACGAAGAAATCGAACTTGAGCGACATCCACAACCATGTTATTATTAGTATAACGCTCATCATTATCTTTTACTTCCTGAATACGCTCCAGAAATATATTAGCAGCATTTACGACAGCAAACCAACGTCTCCAACTTTTCAAATCATCCATAACCCCAAAGGCGGCGTTTAGGTCGTTGTTTGCAATTGCTTTAAGATCTTGACGAATCGGAATAGAAAAGTCCCCGGAACGAACATCGCCGTAAATCCAATGAGCATTATGATCATTTAATGCCGATTTTGTTAATCCATATACGCCCATTAATGCACCCCTGGAATCCTCCAGGTTTAACCACATGTTCTCTTCTGAAACCAGACGTGTAGAATCAACATCCAGCATCTTTTCGCAGGAAACAAAAACCTGACTCAATACTATTAATATGATAAATATTTTTTTCATGATTCGGTTACAGTTTAAGTTTAAAGCCTAAGGCAAATGTTCTTGGAATTGGTAGGGCATACCCTTGGTCATAACCCATATAGTTTACTAACTCAGGATCTCTTCCGGAATATTTGCTTAACGTAAATAAATTATTGGCCGATAGATAAACGTACAGATCACCATGGGCTCCTAATCTCTTGCCAACAATATCCTTCAGGTTATATCCTAGAGTTACCGTTCTTAATTTCAGGAACGATCCATCTTCTAAGAACAAAGACTGATTTGTTTGAAATGGACTTACAGATGACCATGGATTATATAAAGGATACAAATCATAATCACCTCTTTTTTCCCAATAAGTGATTTCTTTTATGGAGTTGATGCTACTTGAGTTTTCATTTTCAATGAAATTTAAGCGGTTAGACATTTCCTGATTAATAATTTTTCTACCCAGGTTGAAATAGAAATTCAGGTTAAGATCGAAGTTCTTGTAAGCAAACATATTATTCCATGAACCACTTAATTTTGGGATAATATTGCCTTGAAGCACTTTATCTTCTTTGGTTATTTGTTTGTCGCCATTGCTGTCTTGCCAGATAGGATCTCCTGCTTTTAAAGTAATGCCATTATAGGTTAGCTTTTCTCCTTCATACTCAGGTACTTCTTGGTCGGTTTGATACATACCTTGGTTTTCATACAACCAAAAGGCGTCGATTCTCTCGCCAACCTTAAGTAAACGATCGTTGATTTCTACCTCATCCAAACCATTTGGTAAAGCCAGGAGTTTGTTTGTATTGACACCTAATACAAGCCCGGTATTCCATATGATTTTGTCATTCTGTATAACATTGGCACTGGCAGATAAATCAATACCCATATTACGTACGTCCATTCCGCTTTCATATTGATATGCATAACCAAAGTCTTTTTTACCAGGAAGCATAATCAATTGATCTTTTGTGTCCCGAACATAGGCATCAAATGAAATTTGAACACTTCTTTTATCAAAACCTAAATCAAATCCTAAGTTTATATTATCTGAATAACTCCAGGGAATATCATACCCTACCCACCCGACATCATATGGACGTACCAAAGGAGCGAGGCCATTATATCCCGGAACAATGGAATTGCCTGTATATCCGATTTGAGCCGTATAGCTTGGGCCTTGGGAATAATTATCATATAGGTTATAATGTCCAATTCTACCCACATTGGCCCTGATGTTGAATGTACTGATGGCATCATTATCTTTCATCAAATCATTTTTAGCATTCCACCCTAAAGCAAGAACAGGGGAGAAGAACCATCTGGAAGTTGGTTGAGCATTGGATGAACCGTCATAACGGAGTGTCAACGCTGCGGTATAAGATTCATTGTAAGTATAAGAAGCCTTTCCGTAAAAATTGATCATGTTATGTTTCGTTCTATCTAAGAACTTGTAAACTAGCTGTCTAGGGAATGCAGTTGGATTAAGATAATTACTATTATTCGGGTCAGATTCTAAAAGGTTTAGTTTTATAAAATCATTTACCCCCTTATAAGCATAGGCATAATTGTATTTATAAACATCCCACATTAATGAATTACCAGCTTCAAAATAGAAGTAATTTGGACCGTTTTCTATGTCGTAAGAAAGTTGATTATCTACCATTAAACGCTGGTTATATCCATAATAATTGGAAGCGAAGTTGCTATTTTCAAGTATCGTGCTTGGGTAGAATAAATCTCTGTAACCTTCATTATAATCTACAGCGAATTTGCTTCGGTATTTTAGTCTTCCTAGGTTTATCTGTAAGCGGAAAAATCCTTCGAGTATATTGTTGAAGTTATTATCAAAGCTTTTGTCGAATTCTTTTAAGTAAAGGTCATAAACATCCTTGCTCGGTGCTAAAGGAGCTCCGAGGTCAGGAAGATAACCCATCATTGCAAATCTGTTTCTAAGATTTCTATTTCTGTCTCTGTTTACTCTTGAAGCATTAAAGAGGGTTTCGAATTTTAGCCATTTAAATGGTCTCAAGTCCAGAAAGAAACGTGCATTATATTTGTCAAATTTGGTGTCATCGGC